>ERZ1645187.1833-NODE-1833-length-19245-cov-6.048254_pt1 | contig 19245 bp, 18 predicted proteins | sample MGYA00575352_ERZ1645187 | MGnify/ENA primary metagenome ERZ1645187 (study PRJEB40837, sample SAMN11349314) | freshwater sediment metagenome | isolation source: river sediment | host: Sediment | place: India: Wazaribad , New Delhi | collected 2017-02-21 ... | reverse complement strand
CACAGCCGGCTGGATGGCCGTGCGCCGATCTGCTGCATCGAGACAGAGCTGGCGACCAAGCAGGTCGAGCAGATCCTGAATTCAATCGCCTACGGGCTGCCCGCGTGAAGCCGGCGGCCGGGCGCGGCGCCGGTCGTCCCGGGATGAATTGCCCCTGTTGATTCGATGATTCTCTACCGCATCTGCTCGTTGCCCTACCCGCCCTTTGACGGGGCCGGCGCGGCGTTGAACGGTGCGCGATGGAATTCGCCCGGCCATTTCGTGCTCTATTGCGGCGAGAACCTGTCTGTCTGCCGGCTCGAAACCCTCGTGCATATCGAGCCGGGGACCGCGCTTCCGCCCCGGTCGCATCACTATACGGAGATCGATGTGCCGGATGCGATCTGGGACCGGGCGGTCACGCGCACCCGCCTGCCGGATGGCTGGGATCACCCGACCCATCTCGATGTCGCGCAGGAGATCGGCGACCGCTGGTACACGGGCAGGAAATCCCTGATTCTCCGGGTGCCCTCGGTTGCGGCCAAAGGCGATCGGGTTGTGATGATCAACCAGTCGCATCCCGATTTTGGGCATCTGACGGCAACGGCGCCAAAGCCGCTGCCATGGGACGAACGGCTGCTGGAGCGCTTCAGAACAACCCGCGCGCCCTGAAAACCGCGCCGGAGCACCGTTCACACCTTGTCAACCATGGTGGCAGGCGCCCGGCAAATTGTGCCGCAATTGCCGGCTTGGTGAATCCGGTTTCCTCAAAATCAACCGTTTCGTAACCCCAACATGGTCTTACTTTCATCGGCACAAGTCGATGAGAGTTCGAGTATGCGTGAGCGTGACATGCACCCCGGTTCGGTTCGTTTTTTCAGGCTACTCGGCGCGGTTGTAATCGCCGGACTGTCGGGCGCATGCAGCTCGGAAGTTCTCCGGTTCAACGACAGCCCGTTCGCCAGTCCTTTTTCCGGCGGGGCTGATACGGCCACGACCGGCTCGGTCAACACCCCGTCGCGGAAAGTCAGCGCCTCGGCGCTCGGCATGCCGTCATCCTCGGCGCTGCTTCAGCCGATGCCCTCGCAGGGCTCGACCATCGAGCAGGCGGCGATGACGCAGGTGGCCGCCTCCGGCAATGCGCCGGTGCTCGGCTCCGTTGCCGGGTGGACCGCCACGGGCGGCACGCCGGTCACCCTCGGGGCGGGCGATACGGTCGAGAAGCTTTCCGGTCGCTACGGTGTGCCGGTGCAGGCACTGCGCTCGATCAATGGCCTTTCCGGCAATTCCCAGCCCTCTTCGGGGCAGCAGTTCATCATCCCGGCCTATAACCCGGGCGCCAAGGCGAGCAGTGCCGCCCCGGCCAGGGTGGCTCCGGCCAGGGCCGAGCCGGTGAAGGCCGCGACCCGAGCCGAGCCGGCGAAAGCCGAGCCGCAGAAGTCGGCGACGGCCAAGCCGCGCTACGAATCGCTCAAGGCAGCCGCCAAGGACGATGACGAGGACGACAAGCCCGCCAAGGCGGAAAAGCCGCGCGCCCCGCGCTATGAATCGCTGAACGGCAAGACCGCCAGAACGGGCGAGCCGGCCAAGGGCAAGACGGCGAAGGACGATCAGCAGCCGCTGCCGCCCAAGAAGGCCGAGGCGAAGACCAAGGCAGAGACCAAGGGCGACAAGGGCAAGCAGACGGCCAAGGCCGAGACCGCCGAGCCGAAGAAATCCGCCCGGGCCGAAAAGGCCGAGGCCGAGACGAAGAAAACCGCCAAGGCCGAGGCGCCGAAGGCTGCCGCCAGGGAAGAGCCGGAGGTGACGGCCTCCGTCGCCGAATCACAGGAATTCCGCTGGCCGGCACGCGGCCGTGTCATCTCCGGCTATGGCACCAAGGGGCCGGGCGGCACCAACGACGGCATCAACATCGCCGTGCCTGAAGGCACGCCCGTCAAGGCGGCGGAAGGCGGCACGGTTGCTTACGTCGGCGAGGAGATCAAGGGTTACGGCAAGATGGTGCTGGTGCGCCACCCCAACGGCTACGTCTCTGCCTATGCCCACAACAGCGATCTGAATGTGAAGCGGGGCGACACGGTCAAGCGCGGTCAGGTGATCGCCAGATCCGGCCAGACCGGCAACGTCACCTCGCCGCAGCTGCACTTTGAATTGCGCAAGGGTTCCCAGCCGGTGGACCCCTCCAAGTTCCTCGAAGGAAACTGAGACATCCTGAGAGTGCTCCCCGGTCAACGCGAGACCCGGCCGGGGGGAAGTCAGCGACGGTGGAGCGATCCGCCGTCGTTGCTTTTTTAGCAGGGTCCGACCGCTTGCCGTCCGCCGAGAACTCGTCTATAGGGCGGCACTTCTGATCTTTTTTCAATTGTCAGGCAGGGGCACCGGGCGTGCTCTCTCGGCCCGACGCGGAGACCGAACCATGAAGGCCGAGACCCATCCCGAATATCACTTCATCACCGTCGTCATGACCGACGGGACGGAGTTCCAGACCCGCTCGACCTATGGCAAGGCCGGCGACAAGCTGAACCTCGATATCGACCCCAAGACCCACCCGGCCTGGACCGGCGGCTCGCAGCAGCTGATGGACCGTGGCGGTCGCCTGTCGAAGTTCAACTCGCGCTTCGCGGGCCTCACCTTCGGCAAGAAGTAAGCGCCGGACGGCTCTTTGTGGCAGGGTGGTTCGCCGCCTGCCCCGGCTAAACGAAAGGCCCCGGAAACGGGGCCTTTTTGCTGTGGTCCGTGGACGGGGCGGGCCGGCCGGGCGCCGGCCGCTGCGGGATCAGATCTGGCGCAGATCGAGCGCGCGCTGCAACAGGTCGCGCTGGTTGGCGACCGGATTGCGCGGCTGGCTGGCGGGATCGGGCATCTGGCCCTTGAGGTCGCTGTCGATGCGGACGATCCGCTCCTGCAGGCGCAGAGAACGCTCCACCAGCGTGCGCAGGGCGACGGGCAGCAGCGCGAACATCTCCGGAGCGCTGGCGACATCCTGCGGAGCGACCTTGATGCGGCTGTGCTCGCGCTCGGCATCTTCCTTGGACAGTTCGCCCTCGTTGACCGCGCGCTGGAGCAGCAGCCAGGAGGTGAGCTGCATCAGCCGGGTGGTCAGGCGCATGCTTTCGGAGGCATAGGCGAGGGCATCGGACCGGTTGAGCGCGCGGGATTCGCCACGGCCGGGGCCGTCCAGATACGCTGCCGTCTCCTCGACCAGCGCCATGCCTTCACGGAACAGCACCTTGAACCCCTCGGATGCGACCATCCGCTGGGTGAAGGAGACCGTGGCAATGGTTTGGTCTTGCGCCATCGAGAAATCGCGGTTCGTATCGAGCATAATCCCTGTTCTCCGTCTTTTTGGCTGTAGGGCCTGTCCCGGTTTGCAACAGCGCCGGAACCTGACAGGGAACGGATGCAAGCTATACAGACTTTAACCATACACGCGTACCGCAACGCTTTGTTATGGTTAATTTTGGCGTCCTGACGGCGGACGGACAAAAAAAGGGCCGCTGTTGCGGCCCATGAAAGTCTTAAACAGGGAGGCGTCAAACAGAGTGACAGGAGCCACTCGATCCAGAAACTGGACAGGTTTGACGCTAAACGAAACGGCTTAATATCCGGTAAATGCCTTAAATCCCGCCTATCCCGATACGGGACGAGGGGTAAACGCGCGGGGTTAAAGTTTGAAGAACGCGTCGGCTGCGGATTTCGAGGCATCCTTCTTCGCCCGGTCTGCCTTCAGGCGGATGATCTCCTCTTCCAGCAGGGCGATGCGCTCGTCGATCTCGCCGACGGAAAGCAGCGCAAGATCCTGTCCCACGGTGTGGGTGGTCCTGGGGCGGGGGCGGTCGTCATCGTCGAACATGGGGGCATCCCGTCGGTTGTCGGGCGGGATGCTAGCCGAGGGACGCGCGCGAGGAAATGGGGCACCGGCGCCTTGGTCTTGACTCTTGCCCCGCGCCAAGGCCAATCGGGCCAGCACGAAACGTCAGGGAGCGCGATCTCATGAGCACGGCATTTCTCTTTCCGGGGCAGGGCAGCCAGGCTGTCGGCATGGGCAAGGCGCTGTATGAGGCCTTCCCCGCCGCGCGCGCGGTGTTCGAGGAGGTGGACGCCGCCCTCGGCCAGAAGCTGACACAGCTGATGTTCGACGGCCCGGCAGAGGAACTGACACTGACCGCCAATGCCCAGCCGGCGCTGATGGCGGTCTCGCTGGCTGCGCTGCGCGCGCTGGAGGCGGAGAAGGGCCTTGACCTTGCGCGCGACGTTGCCTTTGTCGCGGGCCATTCGCTCGGCGAATATTCCGCGCTGGCCGCCGCCGGCGCGCTGACCATCACCGATACCGCGCGGCTGCTGCGCATCCGCGGCGATGCGATGCAGAAGGCCGTGCCGGTGGGCGTGGGCGGCATGGCGGCGCTGATCGGCGCCACCAAGGAGCAGGCGGCAGCCGTGGCGGCCGAGGCGGCGCAGGGCGAGGTGTGCGAACTCGCCAACGACAACGGCGGCGGGCAGGTGGTCATCTCGGGCCACAAGAGCGCGATCGAGCGCGCCATCCCGATCGCGCAGGGCAAGGGCATCAAGCGTGCGCTGGCGCTGCCGGTTTCCGCGCCGTTCCATTGTTCGCTGATGACGCCGGCGGCCGAGGCGATGGCTGCCGCGCTGGCCAGCGCGACCATTCAGGCGCCGAAGGTGCCGCTGGTCGCCAACGTGCTCGCCAGCGCCATCACCGACCCGGACGAGATTCGCAAGCGGCTGGTGGAGCAGGTGACCGGCTCGGTCCGCTGGGCGGAATCGATGGCCTGGCTCGGCGGGCAGGGGGTGACGCGGTTTGTCGAGGTCGGCTCCGGCAAGGTGCTCTCCGGCCTCGTCAAGCGCATCGTCGACGGCGCGAGCGCCGGCAATGTCGGCTCGCCGGATGATGTGACGGCGTTTGCCTGAGCAAGTCGTTGCCCGCAAGGCCGCGCGAGCGGTCTGGTCTTGGTCCGGTGTGCCGGTGGCGCGTCTCGCCCCTCGCCACACCCGGGCTACCGGCAGGTTATTTCGCGGGGGTCTGGATCGACTTCGGAGCCTTGCCGCGCGATTCCAGCTTGAAGGAGCCGGGATCGGTGAATTCGCTGTAGGCGATGAACAGCCCGATTGCGAGCACGATATAGGCCCACCATTTGATCGAAATGAACATGAACGTATGTTCGCTGACCAGCGTGACCGTCTCTCCGGTGTTCGGGTCAACCAGCGTGCGCGGCGGCGAGCGGCCCTCCAGCCACTTGTGGAAGAAGTGGATGCCACCGGCGATGAAGGAAAACGACAGCAGGAACGCCAGATACGCGGGCATGTAGGCCTGTGCCGCCGAGGCCAGCAGCATGGCGGCCCCCAAGAAGAAGACGACGGCAATTCCTGCGCCTTTCCAGACGATCATTCGGGTACTCCTGCTTGTCAGCAATAGGACAATGATGAAACGCCTCCCTTCTGCGGCGCGCAGATAAAGATGGCGTTAGAATCAACCGAGTGGCGGACGAGCGGACGGTTGCGATTGACAGAGCGGTTAAGGCCGTCTTGCCGGGGACTTCCGCAAGGCTTGACTTTGCGGCAGGCTTGGCGTCGAAGCAGGCAGGATTTTCAAGGGGAATGGCGATGTTCGATCTTTCTGGCAAATGCGCGCTGGTCACCGGCGCGTCCGGTGGCATCGGCAAGGCGATCGCCGAGGCGCTGCATGCGCAGGGGGCGACTGTGGCGCTCTCCGGCACGCGCGCCAACGTGCTGGAGGAGCTGGCCGCCGGCCTCGGCAGCCGCGCCCATGTGGTGACATGCAACCTGTCGGACCGCGCCTCGGTGGAGGCGCTGATCCCCAACGCCGAAAAGGCGATGGGGCAGGTGGATATCCTGATCAACAACGCCGGCATCACCCGCGACAATATCTTCATGCGGATGAAGGACGAGGAGTGGGACAGTGTGCTGGCGGTCAATCTCACCGCCGGCTTCGTGCTCGCCCGCGCGGCGATCAAGGGCATGATGAAGCGCCGGTTCGGTCGAATCATCGGCATCACCTCGGTCGTCGGCGTCACCGGCAACCCGGGGCAGGCCAACTATTCCGCCGCCAAGGCGGGCATGATCGGCATGACCAAGTCGCTCGCGGCGGAAGTGGCGAGCCGCAACATCACCGTCAACTGCATCGCGCCGGGGTTTATCGAAACCGCGATGACGGAAGCGCTGAATGACAAGCAGAAGGACGCGATCCTGACCACGGTGCCGGCCGGGCGGCTGGGCACCTCGGCGGAAATCGCGGCGGCGGCGGTGTTTCTCGCCTCGCCCGAGGCGGCCTACGTCACCGGGCAGACGCTGCACGTCAACGGCGGCATGGCGCGCATTTAACCAAATAAAACAAAAAAGCCGGGGAGAGGCACACCCCCAAACCTTTATGAAAGGTTGACAATCGCCTCGGTTCTGACGAGAGAGAGGCGAAACCGCTTCACCCCCTCGCGCGGCAACGCGGGGCGGGCGGTGTGCGGATGCAAGGTTCATCAGAAATTCAGTCGGACCCCGGCACCCGGGCGCCGATGTGAATGGGTTAGGTCAAACAGAGGATTCGCATCATGGCCGCCACTATCGCCGAACGCGTCAAGAAGATCGTCATCGAGCACCTGAGCGTCGACGCGGACAAGGTCGTCGACAAGGCCAACTTCATCGACGATCTGGGCGCCGACAGCCTGGACACGGTCGAGCTGGTCATGGCGTTCGAGGAAGAGTTCGGCGTCGAGATTCCGGACGATGCCGCCGAGACGATTGTCACCGTCGGCGACGCCATCAAGTTCCTTGAGAAGAACGCGGCCTGATCAAGGCCACGGACGGAACACCATGCGCGGGCAGCCGGAAACCGGCTGGCCGCGTTCTGGTGTTTTGACAAGACCGATTGCTGACCGGGGTGCGGCCCGCTTGCCCGCCCCACTCCACCGGGACGGGAACGACGGATGACGGGACTGCGGCGAGTTGTCGTAACCGGGCTTGGCATGGTCACTCCGCATGGCTGCGGGGTGGAGCCGACCTGGTCGCGCATTCTGGCGGGCGAGAGCGCCGCGCGGAAGGTGGAGCGGTTCGATGTCTCGGATATCGCCTGCAAGATCGGCTGCTTCATTCCGCGTGGCACCGGCGCTGGCGAGTTCAATCCCGACGACTGGATGGACGCCAAGGAACAGCGCAAGGTCGACGATTTCATCATTTTCGCCATGGCTGCCGCCAGGCAGGCGCTGGACGATGCCAACTGGCACCCCACCGCCTATGAGGACCAGATCGCCTCGGGTGTGCTGATCGGCTCGGGCATCGGCGGCATCAACGGCATTTCGGAAGCGACGAACATCCTGCGCGACAAGGGGCCGCGCCGTCTCTCGCCGTTTTTCATTCCCGGCCGGCTGATCAATCTCGCTGGCGGCTATGTGTCGATCGAGCACGGCCTCAAAGGGCCGAACCATGCGGTCGTCACCGCCTGTTCCACCGGCGCGCATGCCATTGGCGATGCGGCGCGGATCGTCGCCTTCGGCGATGCGGACGTGATGGTCGCCGGCGGCACGGAATCGCCGCTTGAACGGTTGCCGCTCGCCGGCTTTGCCTCCTGCCGGGCGCTGTCCACCAGTTTCAACGATGAGCCGCACCGCGCCTCGCGCCCCTATGACAAGGATCGCGACGGCTTCGTGATGGGCGAAGGATCGGGCGTTGTCGTGCTCGAAGAGCTGGAGCACGCCCGGGCGCGCGGCGCGAAAATCTATGCCGAGGTGATCGGCTACGGCATGTCGGGCGATGCGTATCACATCACCTCGCCGACGCCGGACGGCGACGGCGCCTTCCGCTGCATGTCCGCCGCGCTCAAGCGTGCCGGCATCACGGCGGGCGATATCGATTATGTCAACGCGCACGGCACCTCGACTCCGCTGGGCGACGAGATCGAACTGGGCGCTGTGGCGCGCCTTGTCGGCAACCACGCGGCCAACATCTCGATGTCGTCGACCAAGAGCGCGATCGGCCACCTGCTCGGCGCGGCCGGCGCGGTGGAGGCGATCTTCTCGGTGCTGGCGATCCGCGACCAGATCGCCCCGCCGACGCTGAACCTCGACAATCCCTCGGTCGAAACGCCGATCGACCTCGTGCCGCATCAGGCGCGCAAGCGGAAGATCGACGTCGCTCTGTCCAATTCCTTCGGGTTCGGCGGCACGAATGCGTCGCTGGTGTTCCGCCGGTACGTCGCTTGACATTCGGGCTGGCGGGTTCGCTTTCCTTTCGCCATATTCTCGGGCGACAGAGGGCAAGGTTCATGAAGCGGAGGCCGGCGGATGGCTGAGAACACCAGCCCGGATGCAAAGCAGGGATCGCGCAGGCGCTCGTTGTTCAGCCCGCGCGACAAGGTCAAGCCTGTCAACGCTCCTCCGCCGCCCGAACGGCCCAAGCGTAAGCAGGGCGGGCTGATCGCCGTGCTCTCGGCGGTGCTCACCGTCAGCGTCATCATCATGGTCGCCCTCACGGCGGGCGTGGCCTATGTGCGCCGGCTGGCGCAGGCGCCCGGCCCGTTGCAGACGGACCGGTCGGTCGTGATCGAGCGTGGCGCCGGCGTCGAGGAAATCGCCACGGTGCTGGAATCCGAGGGCGTGATCGGCCAGCCCGGCCTGTTCCAGTTGATGGCGATGTCGCGCCTCTACGGGCAGCTGAAGGCCGGCGAATTCCTGTTCAAGCGCGAGGCGAGCCTGGTCGATGTGATCGATACCATCGCCAACGGCCGTGCCATCGAGCACAACATCACCATCCCCGAGGGGCTGACCAGCGAGCAGATCGTGGCGCGCCTGCGCGAGAGCGAACTTCTCGTCGGCACAATCAACGATACGCCGCCGGAAGGCTCGCTGCTGCCCGATACCTACAAGATCCAGCGCGGCACCTCGCGCGATGCGCTGATTGCCCGCATGCAGCGCGACCAGAAGCGCGTGCTCAATGAGATCTGGGCCAAGCGCGCCAAGGATGTGCCGGTCAAGGTGCCGAGCGAACTGGTCATCCTCGCCTCGGTCATCGAGAAGGAAACCGGCCGCGCCGACGAGCGCAGCCGCGTCGCCGGCGTGTTCGTCAACCGCCTCAACAAGAACATGCGCCTGCAATCCGACCCGACGATCGTCTACGGCCTCGTCGGCGGCAAGGGCACGCTCGGCCGCGGCATCACCCGGGCCGACATCCAGTCGAATACGCCGTACAACACCTATGTCATCAACGGCCTGCCTCCGGGGCCCATCGCCAACCCCGGCCGCGCCTCGATGGAAGCGGCGGCCAATCCCTCGCGCACGCGCGAGCTGTTCTTCGTTGCCGACGGCACCGGCGGACACGCCTTCGCCGAGACGCTGGAGCAGCACGAGCGCAATGTCGCCCGCTGGCGGCAGATCGAGGCACAGCAGAAAGAGGGGCAGGCAACGCCGGGCTTCCAGCCGGTGGCGCCCGCCGTGCCGCCCGGCACCCGTTCGGGCGTGCCGATGCCGGCGGACAGCACCGCCTCCGTGCCCGCGCGCGGCGCAACGGATGCGACCGAGGGCACCGCGCTCGATCCTCTGGCCAACAAGTCGTTCGATCTCAATTCGCCGCAGGCCGTGCCGCCTGCCAGCCGCAATGTGCAGGGCCAGCCGGGTCAGCGCCGCGCTTTTGCGCCTGTTCCCACGACCACGCCGGGCAACCGCACCGGCTCGGATGCGAGCGCAGGCACAAAGGCCGACCCGCTGAAGAACCGCAACTTCGACCTCAATTCCGCGAAAACCGTGCCGCAGTTGCGCTGAGGCCCTTGCCGCTCTGGCACGCAGGCCGATGTTCGCCTAGATACGGGAACGGATTTTCCAAAAAGATCTGCCGAGTCGCGGTCGCGGCCGGCAGCGGTTCGAGAGGCGCGGATGACGATTGCCAGCATGACCGGGTTTGCACGCGCGCAAGCAAGCGCCGGCGGCTATTCCTGGGTGTTCGAACTCAAGAGCGTCAACGGGCGCGGGCTGGATCTGCGGTTCCGTCTGCCGTCGCCGTTCGATACGCTGGAAGCGGACCTGCGCCAGCGGGCGCAGAAGGCGCTGGCGCGCGGCAATGTGCAGATCGGCCTGACCGTGCGGCGGGAGACAACCGCCGGCACCGGGCGGATCAACGAGGATCTGTTCATCGACTATGCCGGCGTGGCCGAACGGCTGGGGTGGAAGGCCAATCTCGCCGCTGCGACGGTGGGTGATCTGCTGCGTCTGCCCGGGGTTGTCGAGGCCGGAACCGGCGTGGCGGAAGAGATGACGCCCGAGGTGGCGCAGGCGACGCTCGCCGGTTTTGACGAGGCGCTCCGTGCTCTGGCCCAGTCGCGCGCCGGGGAAGGGGCGGCGCTCGGCGCGATTGTCGCCGGTCAGCTCGATGGCATGACGGCGGCGGTGGCTGCGGCAGAGGCGCTGGATGCGCTGCGCCCTGCCGCCATCCGCGCGCGGCTGGAGGCACAGGTGAAAGCGCTGCTCGATGTGGCAGATACATTCGATGCCGACCGGCTGCATCAGGAAGCGGTTCTGATCGCCTCGCGCGTCGATGTGCGCGAGGAAATCGACCGGCTGAAAGCCCATCTCGCTACCGCGCGCACGCTGCTGACGGCGCGCGAACCGGTCGGCCGCAAGCTTGATTTTCTCGCTCAGGAATTCGTGCGCGAGGCCAATACGCTGTGTTCCAAGGCCAATGACATTGCCCTGACGCGGATCGGCCTTGACCTGAAGGCGCTGGTCGAGCAATTCCGCGAGCAGGTCCAGAACATCGAGTGATCCCCATGGCCGAAGTTGCCGCTGCCCCTCTTGCCCGTCGCGGCGTCATGCTGGTCATCGCCTCGCCCTCCGGCGCGGGCAAATCGACTCTCAGCCGGCTGCTGCTGCAACAGCCGGAAAACAGCACCATCACCATGTCCGTCTCGGTGACGACGCGCAAGCGCAGGCCGAGCGAGGTGGATGGCGTCCACTATCACTTCCGCACGGTGGAGGAATTCTCGCTGATGCGCGAGCGGGGCGAACTGCTCGAATGGGCGCAGGTGCACGACAATTTCTATGCGACGCCGCGCGCCCCGGTGGAAAAGGCACTGGCCGAGGGGCGCGACGTTCTGTTCGACATCGATGTGCAGGGTACGTTGCAACTCTATGAGACGATGCGCCCCGACATGGCGACCGTGTTCATCCTGCCGCCGTCGATCCCCGAACTGCATCAGCGGCTGCAACGCCGGGCCGAGGATGACGCCGCCACCATCAACCGGCGGCTGAAAACCGCGCTGACCGAAATCCGCCACTGGCAGGATTATGACTACGTTCTGGTCAACGATGACCTCGATCGGTGCTTTGCGGAATTGCAATCCGTTCTCAAGGCCGAACGGCTGAAGCGCACGCGCCGCGCGCCGCTGGCGGGGCTGGTGGAGCGGCTGGATGGCGACCTGACACGCCTGCTCGCGGCACAGGCCAAGGCGCTCTGAGGCCAGGATCGCCCGGATGCGGAGCTCGCGCGCCGTGTCAGGCGCCGCGCCGCGCCGCCAGCATGTTGGCGATTGCCACAAACTCGGCCACCGACAGGGTTTCCGGCCGCCGCGTCTCGTCGATCCCGGCAGCGGCCAGCAGGGCGGGCGCCTCGCCGAAGCGCTTGAGGCTCTGCCGCAGCATCTTGCGCCGCTGGCCGAAGGCTTCCGCCGTCACCTGTTCGAGGATGTCGAGCGGGCAGGGCGGCGCCTCGGGCCGGGGGATCAGCTCGACCACGCTGGAGGTCACTTTCGGCGGCGGAGTGAAGGCGGCCGGCGGCACATCGAACAGGATTTTCGCGCGCGTCAGCAGGCCGCACAACACGCCGAGGCGGCCGTAATCGTTGGGTGTCGCAGGCGTGGCGACGATTCGCTCGGCCACCTCGCGCTGGAACATCAACGTCAGGCTGGCGAAAAACGGTGGCCAGACCGGCGGGCGCAACCAGTTGATCAGCAGCGCGGTGCCGACATTGTAGGGCAGGTTGGCGACGATGCGGACCGGCCGTGCGCCGAGGCAGGACCGCGGATCGATGGTCAGCGCATCGCCCTCGATAACCGTCAACCGCCCGGGGTAATGGTCGGCAATCTCGGCCAGCGCCGGCAGACAGCGCGAATCGCGCTCGATGGCGACGACATGCTCGGCACCGCAGGCGAGCAGCGCGCGGGTAAGCCCGCCCGGCCCGGGGCCGATCTCCAGCACCGTATGGCCGGCCAGCGGGCCCGCCGCGCGGGCGATGCGCGCGGTCAGGTTGAGGTCGAGCAGGAAATTCTGGCCCAGCGACTTGCGCGCATCCAGACCATGGGTGCGGATCACCTCGCGCAGCGGCGGCAGATCGTCGATCTGCGCCATCGGATCAGCGATACTGGATCAGGGCCTTGCTGCGCAGGCTCTTGATGTATTCATCCGTGCCGGCGGTGCGCTTCTTGGCGGCCACTTCCTCTTCCGCCTTGGACCGGGCCGAGGCCGTGTCCACCCGCTCGGATTTCTCGCACACGGCGATCATCTCGATCCCCTGATCGGAGGGGAATGGCGGTGTCAGCTGGTTCACCGGCGTCTTTTGCAGGATGGCGTTCAACTGAGCGGAAATCTGGTTGCTGGAGCGCTTGACCGGCGCCTTGACGGCGACATCGGTGATCTTGCGCATCTCGTCAAGGCCGGTCTCGCAGTTCTTGAAGCGACCGCGCGCCGCCGCTGCCTCGCGCTGGCGCGCGCCGGCGTTGCCCGAAACGACGAACACCACCGAATTGACGACGTAATCGGTGACCTTGGCCGAGCCATCCGCCAGCTTTTTCTGGTAGATTGCATCAACTTCGGCGTTCGAACCGCCGGTCTGGCCCTTCTGGCGGTGGCTCAGCGCGAGATCCCACGAATACTCCGCCTTCAGCTTGGCGCGATAGGCGTTCGGATCGATACCGCCCTTGGACAGCCGCTGCTGGAACTCGTACATTGTCTGGTTGTTGGCCCGGGCCATCCGGGTCATCTGCTCGTCGATATCGTTATCGCCGATGCGATAGCCGATCCGTCGCGCCTCGATGATCTTCAGACGGTCGTCGATCAGCTCCTGGACCACGGACTGGCGGGAGGCGCCCCGCCGGCCGGTAACGGCATAGATCTTGGCGCGCTGCTCGACATCGTAAGTGGTGATCGGATCGCCGTTGACAAAAACAACAACGCCCTGCGCCTGCGCGCCCGGGACAGCAGCCAGCAGCGCGGCAAAGCCCAGGACAGTGCCAAGGCCCGCGCGGACAGTGGTGTCGTGCATCATTGCGAAGTCCCCGTTCCGCCGGTGTCGTTCATATCCAGCGTTCCGGTGGTGGCGCGATACTGGGCCTGACCGAGATGCTTGAGTTCAAGCTTGAACCAGAACACCGAGCCGGTCTTGGTCGTGCCGTCCAGCACCGTATCGCTGATCGTGCGCGACCAGTTGAAGGTGAAGTCGGTGCATTCGTCGCGATAGCCGACGCCGAGGCTCATCGCTGCCATGCGGAACGGCGTGTTGCGATACGTCGGATACAGCGTCGGATTCGCCACATGATAGGCGCGATCCGACAGGTAACGGTCCATATCGAAGCTGACGACGCCCTGCACATACCAGTTCTTCGGCAGGCGAACCACCGTGCCGAAGTTCATGCCTTCCCGGCGCAGATTGTAGCCCAGCTGCGGCTGCGGCGCGAGGCGGGCATAGACGCCGTAGAGCAGGACCGGGCCGAAATCCATCCGCGTGCCGACTTCCATGCGCTTGAGCGCGAAGGTCTGCTCGTCGAACCGGCCGCGGGCGGTGAACGTCAGGTTCGATGTCGGAGCAATCGACAGGCGGGTGACATAATCGGACGTCTTGCTCTCCAGCCCGCTGTTGAGGCCGGTATTGATCATGTCGGCCTGGGCAAAGGAGTTCTTGCCCGCCAGATGATAGGACTGGCCGAACAGCACATTCGCATAGGCGCCGGAATCCGTGGTTGCCGTGTACTGGATGCCGACGTTGGCGCGCACGCCGCCTTCCACCCGGTCGAAGCCCGAGAACTTGTTCTTCGAGAACAGCACGGTGTCATCGAACACGAGGCTGTGGGCATCCTCGTTCGGCATCCGGCCGATCTGTGTCTCGTTCGGCCGCGCAATGATCTGGGCGATCGGCTCGACCTGATGGGTGACGCCGGCAGCCCGCGCGATGAACGGATAGCGGTATTCAAGCCCGACGGTCGGCATCAGCCGCATCGCGAAACTGGAATCGCCATCGAGGAAGAACCGCTGCTTGTCGTTGCCGTAGACGGCCATGTCCGTGCGGTTGGTCTCGTACCGGTTGTGGTTGAGACCGATGAACGCCATGTCGCCGCGCATTGAAGCGAACGGCGTCCACACCTGACCGATCGGGTCGATCACAGTACGGCGCCAGCTCAGCGCCACCGAGGCGCGGGTATAGGTGCCGCCGATGCCACGCAGCAGACAGCGCCCGGGCACATACTGTACGCATCCCTCGCCGACGCCGTAATAGACCGACCCCTTGGACGGGCTGTTGACATAGCCGTTGATCAGCGTCGGCGAGACATAGGCTCCGACGGTGGTCGCATCCGGCAAGCCAGAGAAATTGGCCGCATCGCGCGTCATGCTCGTCAGGTTGGCGGTCAGCTGGAACTCGCCGCCGAGGAACGGATTGGAGAAGCGGCGGTCGTAATCCAGAATGGGATGGACCATTGCCTGCTGCTTCTGCCAGTCCTGCGGCAGCAACGGGCGGAAATAGTAACCGCGCATGTCGAACCAGCTGCGCTCGCCCTTGCCGTTCAGGTAAACGGTCGAAACGGATTCCTTGTAGTAGGAATTGGCCAGCGTTTCTGTGCGGATGCGATAGTTGTTGAAGAAGAACTTGTCGGTCGAGCCGGCAACGTTCCAGCCCCAGGTCCACTGCGGATTGAGATAGAACTTGCCCGAGCTTTCGAGCGAGCCGCGGAACGTCTTGTCTCCGGCGCCGAGCGGCGAGGGCAGGAAGGCGTCCTTGTCCCGCTGGAAGATGCCGGCGGCGCGGATGGTATACTGCCCGTTGTCGAGCCGGTGGCGCCACACCGCGCTGCCGAGGATGCCCTGCCGCGACAGGAATGTCGGCGTCAGCGTGAGATCCATGTTCGGCGCGATGGCCCAGAAATACGGCACGGAGGCGCCATAGCCGAGCGACTTCTTGGAGACGATGACCGGAGCAAGGAAGCCGGACTTGCGCGACACCGTCGGGTCCGGCGCCGAGAAGAACGGCATATAGGCCACCGGCATGCCCCAGAACTCGAGCGTCGCCTGCTCGTAGTAGATGGTCTGCTCGTTGGTCTTGTGGATGATCCGCGCTGCGCGCACCTGCCACAGCGGCGGCTTGGAGGGATCGTCCTTGCACGGCTCGCACGCGGTGTAGGTGCCGCGGTCGAACACCGAGGTCTCGCCTTCCGTCCGCTCGCCACGGGTGGCGGAAAAGCGCTGCTTGTCGGGCGATTCGGACCGCAGGGAATCGATGAAACCGTTCTTGAAGTCGTCCGTCAGCTCGAACCGGTCACCGTAGTACTTGGTGCCGTTGGTGTCGGTCAGCCGGGCATTGCCCTCGGCGAAGACGCGCTTGGTCTTGCGGTTGTAGATGACGCGGTCCGCTTCCAGCGAGCGGCCCTTGTAATAGAGCTGGGCATTGCCGACGGCGCTGACGGTATCCTTGTCCTTGTCGTAGACAAGCTCGTTCGCCTCGACCAGCAGCCGGTCCTTCTGTGCCGGGGCCTGGGCGAGCGCAGCCGATCCCCCCGCCGCGATCGCACTGACCGCAGCCGCCGAGAGCAGCAAGGAGCGCAGGGAAGACATCGGCCGAACCATCAGCCATCCTCCCGGTGCAGAAGCGTCAACGTACCCAACATTCCACCAACGACTGGCGCCGCCCAGGCAGCGAACACGGCCGAAACCATCCCGGCTGTTCCGAGATCCTCGACAATTCTCGTTGCCACATACAACACGAAACCCGCCGCCACGCCACTCAACACCATTCCTGCAAAACCACCTGACCGCATAAATCTTAAGGAAACCGATGCAGCCAGAAGGACCATTGCCGTGAGCAGTGCCGGACGCGCCAGCAGGGATTGATACTTGAGGCGATACCGCGTTGCGTCGAGCCCTGCAAGCTCCAGTGTGCGGACGATGGACGGCAGCGACCAGAACGACACAGCCTGTGTCTGTCCGACCGCACCCCTGATCTGCGCGCGCGTGAGGTGGGTGGCCAGCAGATAGCGGGAAACCACCTGCGGCTCGATGCCTACGGACAGCACATTGGCATTGTCGAATTGCCAGAAATTGCCGGCCAGACGGGCTACAGGCGCCTCGATCCGCTCCATGAACACGCCATCTCCGTCGAACACGAAGGCGGTCACATCGTTGAGGACAAAGGTCGCCTCATCGAGATTGGCCGCGCGGATGATCGCCTCCCCGTCCACCGATTTCTGGCGGAACCAGACCCCCTTCTCGGAGCCTCCGGACCCCTTGCGGGCGAACAGTCCGTTCTCGATCTGGTTGGCCTTGTCCTTCAGGTCGGTCGCCAACGGATTGTAAACCATAGTCGCTAAAATGCCGGTGATCGCGGCAACCATGATGACCGGCGCCGAAAACTGCCAGGCCGAGACGCCGGCAGCGCGCGCCACCACCAGCTCCAGCTTGCGGCTGAGGTTGAGAAACGTCGCCAGCGCGGCAAAGAGAATCGCGAACGGCAGCACCTGCTCGGCCACCGCCGGGGTGCGGAACAGCGCGAGCCGCGCCAGCGCCAGCGATGTCGCCCCCTCCGCCTCGCCGGCGCGGCGCATCAGCTCCACCAGATCGATGGTGAAGATCAGCAGGAACACCGTGAAGAACACGCCGAGAATCGCGCTGATGAACCGCATCGCGAAATAGCGGCCGAGGGTGGAGAACAGGAAGGTCATCGCCGCACCCGCGCCATCAGGCCGGTAACCGCCGGCGGCAGGGTGAACGCCCGCAGGCGCGGCATCAGGCCGCTGCCTTCGACCAGCGCCTGCGCCCGCGCCACCAGCCGGACGAGAACCGGCGGGCGTACCTGCGACCACCAGCTGTAAAGCCCTGCCGCGACGGTGGCGAGGAGGGGCACCAGATACATCGCATAGACGCCGCCCGAGGTGCGCACCGCCAGCGACGAGGCCCAGAACCCGGCCACCCGCAGCGCCAGCATGCCGACGCCGGCCGCCGCCATGGCCGAGCCGCGCCCCTGCCGCGTGGTGCGTGCGCTGCCCAGCGCCGCAAAGGCGATGGCGAGCGTCGCAAAGGCATAGAGCGGCTGGGAAAACCGCTCGTGCAGCTCCGACCGGAAGCGCCCGATGAAGGCGCGGACATACTCGTCCTTCATGTCGGGGTTGAGCAGTTCCAGCGTGGTGCGCTCGCGCGGCTTGTAGCCGATCGGCCCCTTGCCCTCGGCGATCTGGTCCATGTCCAGCGCGTAACGCTCGAAATAGACCAGCGCCGATTCGGTCCTCAGCTTGTTCTGGCGCTGCAGGCTGCCTTTTTCGAGAATGAAGTAGGGGGTATCGTCCACCTCCACCATCCGCCCGCGCTCGGCCAGATAGGTGGTGACCAGATTGATGTTGCGCCGGTCCTGGAACATGATGCCGAGCAGCGTGCCGTTCGGCCCCTTCTCGCGGTAGTGGAAGGTGATTCCGGCGTCGAGCGTGACGAATTTGCCCTCCTGCACGAACTGGGTGACCACATCGGCGCGGATTTTCGCCAGCATGTTGCGCAGTTCGCGGAAGCTGTCGGGCATGATCTTGATGGTGATTGCCGCCACCAGCAGGCTGACCGCTACCGTGAGCCACAGGAACGGGCGCAGGATGCGCAGCGGCGGGATGCCCGCCGCATTCATCACGATCAGCTCGCTGTCACCATTGAGTTTGTTGAGCGTGTAGAGAATGGCGATGAACAGCGCCAGCGGCGCGATGATCATCACCAGCGCCGGGATCGACAGCAGCGTGAAATAGAGGAACATCAGGATCGACTGGCCCTTGCCGGTGACCAGATCAAGCTCGCGCAGCGCCGACGTGATCCAGATCACGGCCGTCAGCGCGACAAGGCAGAGCAGGAACGCGCTCACCGCCGTACGCAGGATATATCGCTCCAGAATGCTCATCCGATGGGGGGACCGGGTTCCTCGTTGACGATGGCAGGCGACAGATCGCCAGCAAGGCGACTTTCACGGCAATGATAAGGCGAAGACAAGGCGTCGCGCGCGCTTGCCGCTTGAAGCGCACACGAACACACGCCAATGTGACAAAAAAGCCAAGCCGTTCCTTCGTCTCCCGAAGGTCTGGGCTAGACTTGAGCCGATTCGGCGCGGAACCGGGCCTTTTGCCCGGTGGTGTGCCGTCCTGTCCTGCATCGATCTGAGGATTTTCGTTGATGTCCCGTGGCCCAAGACTGTCGTTCGCGTCCCTCGATTCGGGGCTTCTGCCTGTTGTCGTGCTGTTCGTCGGCGACACGCTCGCCCTGCCGGGTGCGGCCGGGCGGCTCGGCCCGGCGTTTCCCGCGCTGTTCCGGCAGGCGGCGGAGGGCGAGGCCTTCAAGGGCAAGGCGGGCGCGGCGCTCGACCTGATTGCCCCTGCCAATGTGCCGGCGGCGCGGGTGATCATTGTCGGCACTGGCAGCGATGCCGACCGGGGCAAGATTGACTGGACGATGCTGGGCGGCAAGGTCTCGGCCCGGTTGCCGGCCGGGCGCGATGCCTCGGTTTTGCTCGACCTGCCGGGCATCGGTGCGGCACAGGCGGCGGATTTTGCCCTCGGCGCGGGGCTGCGCGCCTATGTCTTCGATCAGTACAAGACCAAGAAGAAGCCGGAGGAGGAGGCCGCCGGCCCCGCCGCGCTGCCCCTGCACCTCGACGATCACGCCGCCGCCAAGCGCGCCGCCAAGAGCCGCGACAGCCTGCTCGACGGCATCCAGATCGCCCGCGATCTCGTCAACGAGCCGCCGAATGTGTTGACGCCGGTGGAATTCGCCCGCCGCGCCGGCCAGTTGCAGAAGCTCGGCGTCGAGATTGAAATCCTTGATGAAAAGGCACTGAAAAAGATCGGCATGCGGGCATTGCTCGGCGTCGGGCAGGGCTCGGAGCAGGAAAGCCGTGTGGTCATCATGCGCTGGAACGGCGCGAAGGACGCCAAGACCCAGCCGGTCGCCTTCATCGGCAAGGGCGTGGTGTTCGACACCGGCGGCATCTCGATCAAGCCCGCCGCCGGCATGGAGGACATGAAGGGCGACA
>ERZ1645187.1832-NODE-1832-length-19249-cov-36.698447_pt1 | contig 19249 bp, 18 predicted proteins | sample MGYA00575352_ERZ1645187 | MGnify/ENA primary metagenome ERZ1645187 (study PRJEB40837, sample SAMN11349314) | freshwater sediment metagenome | isolation source: river sediment | host: Sediment | place: India: Wazaribad , New Delhi | collected 2017-02-21 ... | reverse complement strand
CCTGATCGCCATGGGGATGGAACGAGCCCATCACGTCGCCGACGATCTTGGCGCTTTTCTTGAAGGCGGCGTTGGGCGCGAGCTTGAGAATGTTCATGCCGTGCAGGATGCGGCGATGCACGGGCTTCAATCCGTCGCGCGCGTCCGGCAGAGCGCGCCCCATGATGGTCGACAGCGCATAGGCGAGATAGCGCTCTTCGAGCGCATCCTTGAGATTGACGATGTCCTCGCCCGAAGGCGGCGGCGGAGGCAGTGCTTTTCCCATGGCCAACGCCTAGCGGAGCGCTTGATTCGGAGCAAGTTGCCGATTTGTTCGCATTTGATCGATAACGAAGCCAATCCGCCGCAATTCGCTTCGCACATGCGAAAACCTGCTTGATGTTGCTCAAGCGCCATAGCGGCGCGGAACGAATTTTATTATTGAAGCGTTACCCGACAGGTCGCAGACGGCGTTGTTTTTGCGCCGAAAAGAGAGGCCTCCGGGGCGGAGTTTATTGATGTTGAAGAAAATTTCCCTTTTTGCGGCGTCAGTCGGCATTTTCGCCGCGGCTGCGTTTTTCATTTCTTTTGGCGAGTCGGGCCTTCAGGCGCAGGAAGAAGCGCGCGCCTGCGTCGCGCGCCCGGTGCCGCTTGACGAAGGCTATGGCGTGACGCGCGTCGAGATGCGGCAGGATTGCCAGCAGCGTCGCAACCCGTTCGGCGGCCTATAAGCCCAACGTCGCGATCAGAGCGGCGCGCGCCTCCGGCATCGAAAGTCCGCGCGGCTCGAAAATATCACGTTGTAGGAAATAACCCGTGAGACGGAAGCCGTCGCGCACGTCCTCGACGCGCGCCTCGACGGCGCTGGCGCGCAGGAAGCCCGGCAGCGGCAACAGGCGGTCGCGCCAGGGCTCGCCGGCATCGCGCGACACAGCGCGCGCCGATTTGGGGGAAACGTAGGCGAGATCGTCGCGCGCGCCGGTCGCGGCGCAGCTTTCCAGATCGAGCTGAAAACCGAGTTCGGCGAGAATCGCCAGCTCCATACGCACGATAAGCGCGGGCGCGATGCGCGGCTCGTCGCAATGATCGGCGATGAGTTCAGCCGTTTCATACAAGGCCTCATGCGGGTCGCGTTCGGGCAGCAACCGCAGCAAGGCGGAGACGACATGCAGCCCGTGGAGCGCTGCGGCGCTAGCCATGATGCGGGCGGCGCGCAGCGTCCCGGCCTCGACGGCGTAAATTCCCAGATGCTCCTCAAGCCGCGCGCGCCAGACCAGATCGACGCTGTTGCCCGGCTGCAAGACAGGGCGCTGCCGCGCCGAGCGACCGCCCTTGACGATGCCGAGATGGCGACCGTGGGCGCGCGTCATGGCCTCGACGATGACGGAGGATTCGCCGTGCTTGCGGATGCCGATGATGAGGCCTTCGTCGGTCCATTCCATGCGCAGCGTCTCCCCGCGCGCTTATTCCTTCGGGAACTCCAGTCCCATTTCGCGGTAGCGCTCGGGGTCGTCGGCCCAGTTCTCGCGCACTTTGACGAAGAGGAACAGATGCACCTTCTGTTCCGCGGCCTCCATGATTTCTTTGCGCGCGGCCGAGCCGATGGACTTGATCGTGCGGCCGCCCTCGCCGATGACGATCTTCTTGTGGCCCTCGCGCATGACGTAGATCGTCTGCTCGACGCGGGCAGAGCCGTCGGGAAGCTCCTTCCATAATTCGGTTTCGACGGTCGACTGATACGGCAATTCGTCGTGCAGGCGCTCGAATATTTTCTCGCGCGTGATTTCGGCGGCGAGCGACCGCAACGGCGCGTCGGAAACCTGATCTTCCGGGTAGAGCCACGGTCCGGGCTGCATCATCGCGGCGAGGCGCTCGCGCAGTTTCGGCACGCCGTGGCCCTTGAGCGCCGAAATCATGAAAGTTTCGACGAATGGGACTTTCGCGTTGAGATCGGCGGCGAGGCCGAGCAGCTTTTCGTGCTCGATCGTGTCGATCTTGTTGAGCACGAGAATTTTCGGCGCTTTCAGTTCGGGAAGCCTGGCGAGAATCGCTTCGACCTCCTCGTCGATTCCCTTGCGCGCATCGACCAGCAGCGCGATGGCGTCGGCGTCGCCCGCCCCGCCCCAGGCCGATGTGACCATGGCGCGGTCGAGACGGCGCTTCGGCCTGAAAATGCCGGGCGTATCGACGAAGATGATCTGCGAGGGGCCCTCGAGCGCGATGCCGCGCACCAGCGCGCGCGTCGTCTGCACCTTGCGCGAGACGATGGAGACTTTCGCGCCGACAAGGGCGTTGAGCAGCGTCGATTTGCCGGCGTTCGGCGCGCCGATCAGCGCGACGAAACCACATCGGGTGTTGGCGTCTTCGGTCATGTTTTGTCCTAGCCTGCGGAGGCGACGCCCTCGCGGCGCATGAAAATTTCGGCCGCCGCCTGTTCGGCGACGCGTTTCGAGCCGCCCGAGGCTTGCGCAGGCGCGAAGCCGTCGATCGAGACGGAAATGACGAATTGCGGCGCATGGTCGGGACCGCTGCGCGCCGCAATTTCATAAGTCGGGGTCGGCAGTCCGCGCGCCTGCGCCCATTCCTGCAAACTCGTCTTGGGGTCGCGCAGGGGCCGGCGCGGCGCACGCATGCGCGGCTCCCACGCGCGTTCGACGACTTGCGCCGCCGCCTCATATCCGGCGTCGAGATAGACCGCGCCGATGATCGCTTCGCAAATGTCGCCGAGAATGGCCGGCTTGTCGGCGCCGCCCGATTGGCGCTCGCTGTCGCCGAGACGGATGAAATCTCCCACCCCCCAGCCGCCCGCAACTTCGGCGCAGCTTTCCTTGCGCACCAATTCGGCCAGGCGGCGGGAAAGGCTGCCCTCCTCCTCCTTCGGAAAGGCGCGATAGAGCATGGCGGCGACGACGAGGCCAAGAACGCGGTCGCCAAGAAACTCAAGCCGCTGGTAGGACGGCCCGCGACCATGCGAATGGCTGATATGAGTCAGCGCCAGTTCGAGCAGCGAAGCGTCGGCGAAGATATGGCCGAACGCGGCCTCGATCCGCGAGCGATCAATTTTGCGCGCGCGCGCCATCAGCGCACCGGCTGGAACATCCGGCTCCAGCGCGCCGTCCATGGCCAACGCCAGAACTGCCAGCCCGCCTCGCCTTCCTGCACGGAGAAGAAGATGATCTCGGCGCGGCCGACGAGATTTTCGAAAGGCACGAAACCGACGCCGCCCTGATCCGGCGGCACGCGCGAATCCGTCGAATTGTCGCGGTTGTCGCCCATCATGAAATAATGGCCGGGCGGAACTTCGTAGACGCTGGTGGAATCGTTGATGCCGCTGTCGCCGTCGATCTCGATGATCGTATGCGACACGCCGCCGGGCAGCGTCTCGGTATAGGTCGGCATTTCGGTCAGATGACCGTAGGCGTTCTTGGCGACGGCCTTTTTCGTCGGCGTGCGCGGCACGATCTGGCCGTTGATGTAAAGGCGGCCGTCGATGAGCTGGATCTTGTCGCCCGGCAGGCCGATGACGCGCTTGATATAGTCCGTCGAGCCGTCGCGCGGCAGTTTGAAGACGACGACGTCGCCGCGCTTGGGCGGCGTCGACAGCACGCGCCCCGAGAACACCGGCGGCGAAAACGGCATCGAATGTTTCGAATAGCCGTAGGAATATTTGGAGACGAAGAGGTAATCGCCGATCTCCAGCGTCGGAATCATCGAGCCGGACGGAATGTTGAAAGGCTGGAACAGCAAGGTGCGCACGACGAGCGCGATCAGAAGAGCCTGAACGATGACCTTGATCGTCTCGTCGAAACCGCCTTCGTGGCGCTTTTTGGCATCGATCTGGGAAGGGCTCGCGCCCACGGGCTCGCTCATTGCGTCTTGTCTCGTCTCTTTCGCGCTGCGGCCGCTCTTAGCACGGGGCGGCCCGGCGGCATAGCGCCCGCCTGTCAGGGGATGGGCCGCGCCTCGATCATCACGATGGCCTGCGCCAGCGGATATTCGTCGGTGATGGTGAGGTGGATCACCGCTTGGCAACCTGCGGGCGTGATGGCGGCGAGGCGTTCGGCGGCGCCGCCGGTCAGCGCCATGGTCGGTTTGCCGGACGGCAAATTCACGACGCCCATGTCACGCCAGAACACGCCGTTGCGGATGCCGGTGCCAAGCGCCTTGGCGCAGGCCTCTTTCGCGGCGAAGCGCTTGGCGTAGGAGGCGGCGCGCTGCGCCCGTCTCTCCGATTTCTTCTGCTCGACGGGCGTGAAGCACCGCTGGATGAAACGATCGCCGAAACGCGTCAGGGACTCCTCGATGCGGCGAATATCGCAAAGATCGTTGCCGAGGCCGATGATCATGCGCGCGCCCTGCCCTCGTCCATCGCGACGCGCATCTGGCCGATAGCGGCCTCAAGACCGACGAAAATCGATTCGCCGATGAGGAAATGGCCGATGTTCAGTTCGACGATCTGCGGCAGCGCGGCGATCACGCGCGCCGTGTCGTAATCGAGACCGTGGCCGGCGTGGCATTCGAGGCCGAGCTTCGCGCTCAGCGCCGCCGCCGCCGCCAAACGCGCGAATTCGGCGCCGGCCTTGTCGCGCTGGCCATGCGCGAGCGCGTCGCACCATGCGCCCGTGTGCAGCTCAACGACCGGCGCGCCGATCTCGACCGCCGCTTCGAGCGATTCCCGCGACGGCTCGATGAAGAGCGAGACGCGCACGCCGGCGCGCTTCAACTCGGCGGTCGCGCGCTTGAGTTTTTCATGCTGGCCGACAACATCGAGCCCGCCTTCCGTCGTGCGCTCGCTGCGCTTCTCCGGCACAAGACAGCATGCGTGCGGGCGTGTCTGCAAGGCGACGCCGACCATTTCGTCGGTGCAGGCCATTTCGAAATTGAGCGGCTTCGACAATTCGCGCTTGAGCCGCGCCATATCCTCGTCGCGGATATGGCGACGGTCTTCGCGCAGATGCGCCGTGATTCCATCGGCCCCGGCCGCGACGGCGAGATGCGCGGCGCGCACGGGATCGGGCAGCAAACCGCCGCGCGCGTTGCGCACCGTGGCGACGTGATCGATGTTGACGCCGAGGCGGAGCTGTCGGCTCACCCGTTCACCCTTTCCACTTTCGACACGACCGGCTTCGATTTCAATTGCGCGATGATGTCGTTGAGATGCTTGAGGTCTCGCACTTCGAGATCGATCGTCACATCACGAAAATCCGCGGAACGATCGTTGATCGCGATTGTGTCGATATTGCCCTGCGTTTCGCCAATGGTCGTCGCGATCACGCCGAGCGAGCCGGGCTCATTCATCGCGGTGACGATGATCTGCGCCGGAAAATAGGCGCTTTCAGCATGTTCGAGATCCCAGCGCACATCGAGCCAACGTTCCGGCTGATCGTCGAAGGCCGTCAGAGCCGGCGACTGGATCGGGTAGATGGTGATGCCCTCGCCCGGCGTCAGAATGCCGATGATGCGGTCGCCTGGCACGGCGCCGCCATTCGGCGCGAAGCTCACCGGCAGGTCGCCGCGCAGGCCGCGAATGGGTATCGCCATATTGCTGCTGTCCGCCTCGCCCTCCGGCGGGGCCTTGGCGCCGACGCCGGGGATTTTGAAGACGAGGCTCGCCGCCTTCTTCAACCCGAACCAGCCGCTTTCGCCGCGTTCAGGCGCCGGGCCGGGCTTGACGCGCGGCTCCTCCTTGAATTCCGGATGGACGGCCTTGACGACATCGCCGGAGAATATTTCGCCGCGACCGACGGCCGCCATGACGTCGTCGATGGCGCCGCGCGCCAGACGCGGCAACGCCGCCTTGACCTTGTCTTCGTCGAAAGCCTTGCCGGCGCGCTCGAAGGCGCGACGCACGATCTGCCGGCCAAGTCCCGCATATTGCTGGCGCACAGCCTCGCGCGTCGCGCGGCGGATGGCGGCGCGCGCCTTGCCGGTGACGACCATGCTCTCCCAGGCGGCGGGCGGCGCCTGACCATCGGCGCGGACGATTTCCACTTCGTCGCCATTCTGCAATTCCGAAAACAACGGCGCGATGCGGCCGTTGATCTTGACGCCCACCGCCGCGTTGCCGACGTCGGTATGGACCGCATAGGCGAAATCGATCGGCGTCGCGCTGCGCGGCAAGGCGATGAGCCGCCCTTTCGGCGTGAAGCAGAAAACCTGATCGTGGAACAGTTCGAGCTTGGTGTGCTCAAGAAACTCTTCGGGGCTGTCGCCTTCCGCCAGCAATTCGACGGTGCGGCGCAGCCATTGATAGGCGCCGCTTTCGTGCGAGAGGGCCGAATGATCGCCCGTGCGCTCATCCTTGTAGAGCGCATGCGCGGCGATGCCGTTGTTGGCGACGTCGTCCATCTGCTCGGTGCGCAATTGCAGTTCGACGCGCTGGCGACCGGGGCCGACGACCGTCGTGTGAATCGAACGGTAATCGTTCTGCTTCGGCGTCGAGACGTAATCCTTGAAGCGCCCTGGAACGCATGGCCATTTCGAATGGACGACGCCAAGGCCGCGATAGCAATCCTCGATCGTCTTGACGACGATGCGAAAGCCGAAAATATCCGACAATTGCTCGAAGGCGAGCGACTTGCGCTCCATCTTGCGCCAGATCGAATAGGGCTGCTTCTGGCGCCCCGTCACCGACGACACGATGTGCCGCTCGGCCAGTTCGTTCGAAAGCTCGCGCTCAATGCGCGCGATGATGGCGCCGTTCTTCTCGCGGAGGTCTGCAAGCCGCGTTTCGATCATTGCGTGAGCTTCGGGCATGAGATGCTGGAAGCCCAGATTTTCCAGCTCATCGCGGACGTTCTGCATACCCATGCGGCCGGCGAGCGGCGCATAGATGTCGAGCGTTTCTTCCGCGATGCGCGCGCGCTTTTCCGGCGGCACGAAATGCAGCGTGCGCATGTTGTGCAAGCGGTCCGCCAGCTTCACCAGAAGCACGCGCACGTCTTCGGCGATGGCCAGCAGAAGCTTGCGGAAATTTTCCGCCTGCGCCGCTTTTTTGGAGACGAGATCGAGCTTCTTGATCTTGGTGAGGCCATCGACCAGCTGACCGATGTCGGCGCCGAAAATGCGATCGATTTCCTCGCGCGTCGCGGCCGTGTCCTCGATCGTGTCGTGCAGGACGGCGGCGACGATGGTGGCGTCGTCGAGGCGCATGTCGGTGAGAATCGCCGCCACTTCGAGCGGATGCGAAAAGTAGGGATCGCCAGAGGCGCGCGTCTGCGCGCCATGCGCCTTCATCGCGTAGACGTAAGCGCGGTTGAGCAACGCCTCGTCGGTCTGCGGATTATAGCGCCGCACACGATCGACGAGTTCATATTGCCGCATCATTCCGGGGGAAACCTCCAGCTGCGCGCGTCCCAAACGACACGCGGCGATTCACCCGGCAATATCGACGGCAAAAGCGCGCCAGACAAGTCCGGCGCGCGATATAAAGCAATGAAATTGCGGCGTTTCGGCTTTTATTCGCCGTCGTCGTCGGTCTCGGCCGGCGGCACGAGGCCCTCAAGGCCGCGCAGCAGGTCTTCCTCGGTCATGCGATCGAATTGCACGTCGCCCATATTGTCGGACGACGCGCTGGCGGCCGCGCTCGACAGCGCCGGCACGGCTTCGCTCTCGGGCTCGTCTACCTCGACATGCTTCTGCAGCGAATGGATGAAGTCTTCCTTCAGATCCTCGGGCGCCAGCGTCGAATCGGCGATCTCGCGCAGGGCGACGACAGGATTCTTGTCATTGTCGCGATCGACGGTGATCGCCGACCCGGACGAAATCATGCGGGCGCGATGAGCGGCGACAAGCACCAGCTCGAAACGGTTCTCGACCTTGTCGATGCAATCTTCAACTGTAACGCGGGCCATGGGCGCCGGCTCCTGAAAGCTCGTGAAATCTCTGAGATTGCTGCCGCCTTATCACGCATCGCCAGGCAATAGCAAGCAAAGCGAATTGCGGCGCCTGACGCGGAAAGCCACGCGGAAAAGCCCTGTCCGTCAAAAAAGATTAAATATTTTCGCGCCTTAGACAACAGTTCGCTTGACGCGACGGACGCCTGCCGGCAATGTCCGCGTCGTGCGGCGCTCACACGCCCCCGATTTTCAGGGGGGCACGCGAGATATCGCCAAGCTAGAAATTCATGTATGATGACGATCTGTGCGCTTTCGAAATTTTATGACGCACATCGCCATTTGCAATTTCGTTCGACCTTTCGAAACACCCTAACGCCCCAGAAAGAAAGACATGGCCGACCAGGAAAGAATTGCGCTGTTTATTGACGGCGCCAATTTGTACGCCACTGCGAAATCATTGGGCTTTGATATCGACTACAAACGCCTCCTGAAGGAATTCCAGAGCAAGGGCCGCCTCGTTCGCGCTTTCTATTACACCGCCCTGGTCGAAGATCAGGAATATTCCTCGATCCGCCCGCTGATCGACTGGCTCGACTACAACGGCTACGCCGTCGTCACCAAGCCGACGAAGGAATTCGTCGACTCGATGGGCCGCCGCAAGGTCAAGGGCAACATGGACATCGAGCTCGCCGTCGACGCGATGGAGATGGCCGAACATCTCGACCACATCGTCCTTTTCTCGGGCGACGGCGATTTCCGCTCGCTGGTGGAGGCGCTGCAGCGCAAGGGCGTGCGCGTGTCGGTTGTCTCGACCATTGCGACGCAGCCGGCCATGGTCGCCGACGAATTGCGTCGTCAGGCCGATGAATTCGTCGACCTGACGCATCTGGCGCAGCGCATCGGCCGCGATCCGGTCGAGCGGCCGGCGCGTTTTCAGAAACGCCGTCCGCAGCAGCCGGCGCAGGCGCCGCTGCATGAAGGCGACATTCTCGACAGCTGAGCATGCCAGCCCCTGCATCAACCCCGCGCGCGCCTTCGCGCGCGGGCGTTTGCGAACCGCGGAGCGATTGCGCGCTCTGCCCGCGTCTGAAAGATTTCCGCGCCGAAAACCGTGGCGTCTGGCCCGACTGGCATAATGCGCCCGTGGCCTCTTTCGGGTCGCATGACGCGCGCTTGCTGATTGTGGGATTGGCGCCAGGCCTGCGAGGCGCCAATCGCACGGGGCGCCCTTTCACCGGCGATTACGCTGGCGATCTTCTCTACCAGACCTTGCTCGATTTCGGCTTCGCGCGCGGCGTCTACGATCAACGCGCCGATGACGGGCTGGAGTTGACCGGCTGCCGCATCACCAATGCGGTGCGGTGCGTGCCGCCGCAGAACAAGCCCTTGCCGACCGAGATCAACGCCTGCCGCCCGTTTCTCTCGGAAACCATCGCCGCCCTGCCCCGCCTTCGCGCAATCGTGATGCTCGGCCGCGTGTCGCATGATTCGACGCTCAAGGCGCTGGGCCTGCGGCTCGCCGCGCATCCCTTCGCACATGGCGCGCGGCATCAAGCCGGGGCGTTGACGCTTTTCGACAGCTATCATTGCTCGCGCTACAACACGAATACCGGCGTGCTGACCGCGACCATGTTCCGCGATCTTTTCGCCGATGTGCGTCGGCTGCTCGATCAGCCCGCGTAGCTCATGAATTCCATCAGCGAGCCGTCGGGATCGCGGAAGTAGACGCTCGTTCCCGGCCCCTTCGCGCCGTTGCGCGGCACGGGGCCAAGTTCGACCGCGACGCCGTGCTTTGCCAGATGCGCAATGGCTTCGGCGATCGGCCCCGGCCATTCGAAACACAGATCGCTGTTGCCGGGCAGAACTGGCGTGCGCGCGACCGGAACCGCGTTAACGCCCGGACCATGACAATTGAGCTGCGTATCTCCGAAGCGAAAGGCGACGCCCGCGCCGCGCGGGATGACGTCCGCGCCCATGACGTCGCGATAGAAGACCGTCGCCTTGTCCCAATCGGACACGTGGATGACGCAATGATCGATCTTGATCTTCATCTTCACCCCTTGTCGCGCAGCAGGCGGCCTTTCTCGCGGCTCCAGTCGCGCTGCTTTTCCGTCTCGCGCTTGTCGTGCAGCTTCTTGCCGCGGGCGATGGCGAGTTCGATCTTGGCGCGGCCGCGCGCGTTGAAATAGATCTTGAGCGGCACGAGGGTCATGCCCTCGCGCTCGATGGCTTGCGCCAGCTTGGCGATCTCGCGCGTCTTCAGCAGCAGTTTGCGCGGCCGGCGTGGCTCGTGATTGAAACGGTTGGCCTGCAGATATTCCGGGATATTGGCGTTGATCAGAAAGACCTCGCCGGAGCGATCGACCGTGACGTAACTCTCGGCGATCGTCGCCTTGCCGGTGCGCAACGACTTGACCTCCGTGCCGGTGAGCATCAGCCCGGCTTCGAAGGTCTCGCCGATTTCATAATGAAAGCGCGCCTTGCGATTGTCGGCCGCGATCTTGAAATTATCCGGTTGCTTGGCGGCCAAGTTCAATTACTCCCGGCGCGCTTACGCCGCCAGAACGCCCGCATGAATCATCGCGGCCTTGATCGCCTCGCGCGTCGGCGCGGTCGCCGACATCAGCGGCAGGCGCACCTCGTTGCTCATGCGGCCAAGAAGATTCAAGCCTTCCTTGGCGCCGGCGACGCCGGGCTCCATGAAGACGGCGGCATGCAGCGGCGTCAGCTTGTCCTGCCACTTCAGCGCGCTGGCGTAATCGCCCTTGAACACAGCTTCCATCAGCTCGGCGCAGGGCTTCGGCGCGACGTTGGAGACGACCGAGATGCAGCCATGCGCGCCCGACGCCATGCAGGCCAGCGCCGTCATGTCGTCGCCGGAGAATTGCAGGAACTCGGGCCCCATGGCGTCGCGTTGCAGCGAGATGCGCGCGACATTGCCGGTGGCGTCCTTCACGCCGGCGATGTTCTTCAGTTCGAACAGGCGCTTCATCGAGTCGACCGAGAGGTCGACCACCGAACGCGGCGGAATGTTGTAGATGATGATCGGAATGCCGATGGCGTCGTTGATCGCCTTGAAATGCGCGATCATGCCGGCCTGCGTCGGCTTGTTGTAATAGGGCGTGACGACGAGCACGGCGTCGGCCCCGGCCTTTTCGGCGTGACGCGCCAGATCGACGGCCTCGGCCGTGTTGTTGGAGCCGGCGCCGGCGATGACCGGGACGCGGCCCTTGGCCTCGGCGATGCAGGCCTCGACGACGCGATGATGTTCTTCATGCGACAGCGTCGGGCTTTCGCCGGTCGTGCCGACGGGGACGAGGCCGTGCGTGCCGTTGGCGATCTGCCAATCGACATGGGCGCGGAAGGTCTGCTCGTCGAAAGCGCCGTTCTTGAACGGCGTGACCAGCGCGGTCATCGAGCCCTTGAGAGCGGCTTTCGTGGCCATATCTGTCGTCCTAAAGTCGGTTGGCGAAGCGAAACGCCCCGAGATGGCCGCATTTGCAGGCTGTCTTGAGGCTTGAGGATGCACAGACATAGCCGTTGCGCGGGCATCCGAAAAGGGGTTTGGCGCGGAAGGCGCGAGAAAGAGCGCTTCGACCGGACCCAGCGCCGGCCTCGCATGGTTAATGCTTCGTAAAACTATTTGCCCGAGGCTGACGGCGGACAGGACAGGCTTGCACATGCGATTGGCGAGACGCCCGACAAAGATCGTTCTCGGACTTTCCGCGCTCGCGGGGGTGGCGTTCGCGCCCAGCCGCATCGACGAGCCGGCAAGCCTGCGCGACGCTTTGCTCACGGCGACTAAGAGCGCGCCGATCGCCGTTTCGCACGAAGCCACCAGCGCGATCCCCGCCGCCCCTGCCTTGGGCGAGACGCCGCCCGCCGCAGCGGGCGCGACCGCCTATGCGCCGGCGCAAGGGCCGCTTATCGAATTCATGCCGCTGCCGACGCCGCTCGAACAATTGGGCGTCGATGCAGCGGGCCTGCGCGAGGCCATCGCGGCCTACAAAAGCGGCGACCTTGCCGCCGGCGACGCGGCGGCGCGCGCAACCAGGGACGATCTCGCCCGTCTGACGCTCGAATGGGTCGCGCTGCGCAAACTGCCGCAAGATGCTGGCTTCGCGCGGCTCAATGCGTTTCATCGCGGCCAACCCGACTGGCCGGCGCAACAATTGCAGCGGCGCGCCGAGGATCTTCTGTTCAAATCGCGCGACGCGGGCGCCGCGCTCGACTGGTTTGCGCGCAATCCGCCGCAGACGCCGCTCGGCAAGACCGCATTGGCGCGCGCATTGCGCCAGCACGGCAAGAACGAGGACGCCGCAACGCTCATCCGCGCCGTCTGGCGCGAGGCGGAGCTTTCCGCCGCGCTCGAAAAGACGCTGACGAGCGAATTCGCCGATGCGCTCGGCAGGGCCGAGCACAAGGCCCGCGCCGATTTCGCCGCCTACAAGGAGCGCGACGGCGTCGCCCTACGCGCGGCGGCTCTCGCCGGGCCCGACGTTGCGGCGCTGATCCGCGCGCGCGTTTCCGTGACCAACGAGGGCGCCAGCGACAAGCTGATGGCCGTCGTCCCGCCCGACTTGCAGAAAGACGCCGGCTATCTGTTTGCGCGCATCCACAAGGCGCGCAAGGCCAACAAGATCGAGGACGCCGCGCAGCTCATGTTGACCGCGCCGCGCGAGCCCGCCGCGCTGGTCGACCCGGACGAATGGTGGACGGAGCGACGGCTGATCGCGCGCAAGCTTCTCGACAAGGGCGACGCGGCGACCGCCTATCGCATCGCCGCCGAACATTCGGCCTCCGGCGCCGAACAGATCATCGAGGCGGAGTTCCACGCCGGCTGGATCGCCCTGCGCTTCTTGTCCGACGCCGAAAAAGCGGCGGCGCATTTCGCCCGCGCCGCAAGGATCGCGGCCACCCCGCTTTCGCAATCGCGCGCGCTTTACTGGCAAGGCCGCGCCGCCGAGGCGCAGCCGACAGCCGAGGCCGCGCGCGGCTTCTATGAAAAGGCCGCGGCTTTTCCCGCGACCTTCTACGGACAACTGGCCCGCGCCAAGATTGGCGAGGCCGCCGCGAAACTGCGCGCCGCGCCGCTCGAATCGACGGGCGAGGCGCGCGCCGCAGTGGTGCGCGTCACCGAGCTTCTCTATGCGCTGGGCGAGAAAGAACTTGCCGCCCTGCTCGTCTCGGATTCGGCGCGCGGTCTGGCGAACGCCGCCGATCTGGCGGCGCTGGCGCGCGTCGTTTCGCGCGACCGCGACGCGCGCGTATCGTTGATGCTCGGCAAATACGCCGGACATCGCGGCTTCGCGCTCGATGAACTCGCCTTTCCCGTTTACGGCGTGCCGGGTTTCGAGCCGGCGGCCGGCTCCGCGCCGCGCTCGCTCGTCTATTCCATCGCGCGACAGGAGAGCGCTTTCGACGCGCGCGCGGTGTCGCACGCCGGCGCCAAGGGCCTGATGCAGATGATGCCGGCGACCGCGCGCAAGACGGCGCAGAAGGCGGGCGTGCCCTTCGACGAGGCCAAGCTTCTCGCCGACCCATCGTTCAACGCGCAATTGGGCGCGGCGCATCTCGGCGATTTGCTGGCCGAAAACGGCGGCTCCTACATTCTGACGCTCGCCGCCTATAACGCCGGCGGGCGGCGCGTGAAGGAATGGATCGCCGCCTATGGCGATCCGCGCAAGCCGGAGGTCGATCCGATCGACTGGATCGAGCGCATTCCGATCACCGAAACGCGCAATTACGTGCAGCGCGTGATGGAAAATCTGACCGTCTATCAGGCGCGCTTCACCGGCGCGGCGACGGCGCTGAGCGACGCCGACCTGCGGCGCGTTCACGCCAAGCTCTGAGGGCGCGCACGGCGTTTGCGCGTCGGGGCAGCGCCGCTACACTGGCGACGCAACCCAAAGAGAGCGCACATCCATGACGCCCAACCCGCCGCCCTATGTCAGCCGATTTTCCTCCGCCCCCGACGGGCTGCGATTGCATTTGCGCGATTACGGATCGCCGGACGATCCGGGCACGCCGGTCGTCTGCATCGCCGGGCTGACGCGCAATTCGGTCGATTTCGATCCGCTGGCGCGCGCGCTGGCGGAAGGATCGGCGGGCGGCAAGCGGAGGCGCGTCGTGGCGCTCGACTATCGCGGGCGCGGCCTCTCCGACTGGGATCCGAACTGGCGCAATTACGATGTGAAGGTCGAAAACGCCGATATTCTCGCCCAGCTCACCGCTGCGGGCGTGCATGAAGCCGTCATCGTCGGCACCTCGCGCGGCGGCATCCACGCCATGGTGCTCGGGGCGACCCGCCCCGCCCTGCTGCGCGGCGTCGTGCTGAACGACGTCGGCCCCGTGCTCGAATCGAAGGGCATGGCGCGTATCAAACAGGTCGTCGGCAAGCTGCCTTCGCCCACCTCTCTCGACGACGCCGTCGATATGATGAAGCGGATGAACAGCGCCTTGTTCTCCGGCCTCAGCGACGAGGAATGGCGGCATTTCGCCCGCACCACCTTCGAGCGTGTCGGCGGCGGTTATGGCATGACCTACGATCCGCACCTGATGAAGACGCTGGAAGGCCTCGACACCGAACAGCCTTTGCCGACGCTTTGGCCGTTCTTCGAGGGGCTCGCCAATGCGCCGGTTCTGGTGCTGCGCGGCGAGAACTCCGACCTGCTGTCCGGCGAGGCGACGCGAGAGATGTGCGCGCGCCACAAGCAATGCGCCGAATATGTCGTGCCTGGTCAAGCGCACGCGCCGTTGATCGCCGATCAGCCGACGATCATGCGCGTGAGCGCTTTCGTCGCCTCCTGCGATCGCTGATTGCCGAGTCGGAAGAATCGCTTAGGCGACTTTTTTCAACATGGTTTACAGGCTGTTAAACCATGTTCTGAAATGAAACAGGCGGCCATTCGGCCGCCTGAATCGCGTTTTCATGGAGATTTCGGGCCTTATTGGTCCTTCTTCTCTACCTTCTGGACATTGGACTGCCGAGCGAGCCGTCGTCTTTCGACGTCGGCACGAGACCGGCGGCCGCCCGCTTCGAGAATTCCGTCTCGACGCCCTTGGCCAGCAGCTTGGCCTGCTCGACCCAGTTCTCGCGGTCAATCCGCCCCGGGAAGGCGAGATAGGAGCCGACCCAAAGCACGTTCTCATGCGTCCAGGCGGCGATCTGGTCGAAGTGCCAGACGCCAAGGCCATGGAGACGGCCCTCGTTCTGCGGCCCGATCCCCTTGATGTGCTTGAGATCGTCAGCCTTGCCGCCGCGCGGACCGAGAAGCCCCGTCGGACGCGACCCTTCATAGTTCTCTTCGCCCTCGATGCGCGGCGCGGGCGGGCCGTCTTCGACGCGCGCCCAGACGGCTCCGGTCGGCGCCAACGGCAGACCGGGCGACGCGTAGGGCGCGGCGAGTTCGGCGACCGCCGACTGCGGAGCCGAGGCCGCAGGAACGGCAGGCGTCGCAGCGGCGACCGGCGTCGTCGCCTGCATGACCGCCGCGACGGGCGCGGCATGCGCCGCCCCCCAGACGGCGCCCGTGGGCGCGAGCGGCAACAACGTCGCGGCGGCTCCCGCGCCGGCGTCGCGGGCGGAAAGCCCCGACGATGCGGCGGAGGCGCCAGATGAAGCAGTCGCGGACGACGCGGCGCCCTCGGCCTGCCACACGGCGCCGTCAGGCGTGAGCGGCAATCCCGGCGAGGCGTAGGGCTGGCTCGCCGCCGCCGTCGCTTGAGCGGCGGGTTTGGCTTCGACAGGCGCCGCGGCCTTGGGCGCAGACGCAACCGTCGGCTGCGTCACGGGCGTGACAGGCGCTGCGGCCTGCGTCGCCTGCCAAACCTGACCGCCGGGTCCGAGCGGCAAACCGGCGGACGGCGCATTTGCTCCGGCCGACGCAGACGGCGTCGCAGCCGCAACGGCCGAAGCCGCCGCCGCAGCAGCGCCTGAAGCGCCCAGGCCTTCGGCGGCGCGCTTGCGGGCGGCGCGCAGCAACACGGAATAATCCGTGTCGCGGCCCGCCGCGAGCACCTTGGCCTGCGAGACCCATTGCTCCGCCTCGACGCGCCCGGGCGCGCCGAACAGATTGCTGGCCCAGGCCGTATTGCCTGCATCCCAATTGGCGACCTGATCGTAGTGGTGGACGCCCTTGGCGTTGAGCGTCTTTTCCTCTTCCGGTCCGACGCCCTGAATGAGACGCAGATCGTCAGCGCCGCCGCCGCGCGGCGACGAGAGCAACGCAGGCGCCGCCGGCGCCGGGCCGGTCGCCGCAGCGTCGGCTTTCGCGCCGGTCCCCATCAGCGAGGACAGCCAGCAGCCGAGCATGCAGCCGATGGCGTAGGCGGCGGCGAAGAGCAGCGCCGTATCAAGCAGCAGACCGGCGCGGCCGGGCAACAGCTTGAGAACGGCGAGCACCAGCCCGACGAGGAACAATGCGAGAGCGACCATCCAGCCGGGACATGGGCCCCGACCGCGACAGGTGAAGAGCGACACGAGCGCCCCGACGAGGAAGGCCGCGATCAGCCAGCCTGCGAAATTGGACAGGAGATACATCATGGCTGCGCGTCCCTTATTTCACGACGAATTCGATGCGCCGATTGCGGGCCTTGCCCTCGGCGGTCTCGTTCGTGGCGACAGGCCGCGTCTCGCCATAGCCGGCAGCCGACAATTTCGAAGCCGGAATGCCCTCCTTGACGAGATAATCGACGACGGCCTGCGCACGGCGGCGCGACAGATCGAGATTGTTGTCGGGATCGCCGACATTATCCGTATGTCCGGCGATTTCGACCTCGCTGTTGGGGCATGCGCGCAAGACGCGGACGAGTTCGTCCAGCACTTCGCTCGATTCATCCGAGATATTGGCCGAGCCGGTGCGGAACAAAATCTTGCCGCGGCTCAGAACGCCGGAGAATTCGAGCTGGCAGGACTGATCCGCCCTGGCCTGCTCTTCCGTCTTGATCCGCGGCGTCGCGCCCTGCGGCGCGCCGAGATCGGCGATGTTGATCGATCCGAGCTTGAGCCCGCTCGGCAACGCGCCTTTCAGGCGGTCGAGAATGGCCAGCAATTGTGGCGTGTAGGCCTCGCCCGCGACGGACAGCAAGCCGTCCTTCACCTCAACGGACCCGGACTTCAACAGCGAACGAATCCAGGCGACGAGACCGTCGACGTCGGCTTTCGCCTTGGCCGCAGCGGCGTCGGCGACGGCTTTGGCGCGCGCCTCCTCCTCGGCCTTGGCCTTGGCGGCGGCGTCGGCGGCGGCTTTCGCCGCAGCTTCGGCCGCGGCCTTGGCCTGCAGTTCGGCCGGGCTCAGACCAAGATCCTTGATATCGACTGTCCCGAGCTTGAGACCGGCCGGCAGCGCGCCCTTCAGGCGTTCGAGGACATTGGCGCGATCGGCCGTATAGGCCTCGCCGACGAGCGACAGCGCGCCATCGGTGAATGTGGCGACGCCGCTGCGCAATTTGCCAAGCAGGCCGGCGGCGAAAGCTGTCGCCGCTTTATGGTCGAGCCCCTGCGGCAAGCCGGAGCCGGGCTTGAGATTATTGACGATCTGCAGCGGCGAGAGTTGCGCCGCCATGCCGGCCGCGTTGAGCGTCGGCACGTCCGGCGCAAAACCTTCCAGCGTCATGGTGCGGCCATTGTTGGCCAGCGACCACGTATAGGGTTTGATCAGCGGCGGCTGGACGTTCATCGCCGTCAACGACAAGCCGTTCGGCAGCTTCTTGGCGCTGTCGACAATGGCGCCGTATGTGGGAAGCGTCGCGGCCTGACCGGAGATCGACCAGCCGGAATTGCTCAATGACGTCTCGCCCGACGCCAGGCCGGACAGTCCGGCCAGAGCGAAGCCCGCCGCCTGTTCGAAATTGGCGGGGGCGCCGGCGGCGTAGGTCATCCGATCAATGATTTCCGCGCCCGGCGCGGCGGCCTTGGCGGCGGCGAGGATGCGCTGGCGAACGGCGGGGTTGGGGACGGAACCGGTCAGGACAACCTGCCCGCCGTCGCGCTTGGCCGCCCAGTTGTAAGGCGAGGCGACTCCGACGCCTTTCAGGGCGGCGGCGTTGACGAGGCGCACGCCGGGCTCGGCGTCGGCGGACGCAATGACAGGCGCGCGGCTGGTTTCGTCAAAAATTTCGCCGGCGAGCGAGACGTCCCGGCCGGCGACAGACAATGAATTGGCGGCGAGCCCGGCCTTGGCGACGGCGGCGCCGGCGCGCTGCGTCAGATCGGCTTCGATCGGGGACGTCTTGACCCAATTGGCCAAGCCCCAAATCGCCAGAAGCGGGAGAAGCCCGATCCAGCACTTGGAAGGTCTCATCATGGGAATGTCCGTCAAATGCGCAAATGAATGCGCTCCACACCGCCGGGAGCCGTGCGAGCGGACATGATCTTATCGGCGCGCGCGGCGCAGACCAAGGCGCAGCGCGGCCTTGGCAAGACTTTATTTACACTTTTCCGCTGCGTCTTTGGGCGCATTCCGGCGCACAAACGAAAAACCCCGGCGCTTGCGCGCCGGGGCTCTTTTTTCCTAACCGAGCGTCAGATCAGAACGCGCGGCGGACGACGATGCGGCTCTCGAGCTGCTGAGCGTCGAGCTTGGTCACGCCAGCCTTGCCAGCAACGGTCGCGTTGAACTTCGACCAGTCGCCGCGCATGTACATCAGCTCGGCGCCGATGTCGAAGCCCTTGACCGGGGTCCAGAACACGTTCGTGCCGACGCGCAGTTCCTTGAACTTCGGCGCAATGGCATTGGCCGCCGAAACGGCAACCGCGTTCGGATATTCGTGGACATAGTAGCTGGCGACGAGCGCCTGGCTGACCGTCGGGGTCCAGTAGTGCTTGAACGCGCCGGTGATGGCCCAGCTGGTGCCGAGCTGGCACTTGCCGTTAGCCACAACGAACACGCAGTCATACGGAACCGCGTAGCCGTGGGGCAACGAGTTCAGGCCGTCGAGCTGGCTCTGGCCCATGTGACGCTGATTGTTGATGCCCTCGAAATACACCAGGTTGTTGCCGTTGGTGTAGGACACCGCGCCCTTGGCGTAAGCCGCCTGCAGGTAGAGAGCATCGCCAGCGGCGAGCATCGGCAGGTTGATCTTCACGCCACCCTGCAGCGCCCAGCCGAGAGCGCGATCAGAGCCGGCAACCGTCTGCGGATAAACCAGAGGATTGGTCGTCGTATTGCCGACGGTGCCGTGCAGGCCCGTCACACGATGAAGAGCGCCGGACAACTGAGCCGAACCCCAGCCCTGATCGACACGCAGATTGGCGACGATGTCGGGCATGCGGGTGCCGCCGGTCTCGCCATATTCAAGCGGACCAACCGGACTCATCGGTCCAACTGCCGCGCCGTTAGCAATCAAGGAAGCGACGTTGGTGCGACGCGCGACTTCGTCTTCGATCGACAGCGTGGCCGAGAAGCCGCCGCCGAACGTGGCGGTGTAGG
>ERZ1645187.1831-NODE-1831-length-19253-cov-6.030316_pt1 | contig 19253 bp, 13 predicted proteins | sample MGYA00575352_ERZ1645187 | MGnify/ENA primary metagenome ERZ1645187 (study PRJEB40837, sample SAMN11349314) | freshwater sediment metagenome | isolation source: river sediment | host: Sediment | place: India: Wazaribad , New Delhi | collected 2017-02-21 ... | reverse complement strand
ACAGCCTCGCCAATGTGATCACCGGCAATGCCTCGGCCAACACGCTGGACGGCGGGACGGGGCGCGACACGCTGATCGGCGGCGCGGGCAACGACACCTACATCATCGACATGGCCGGCGAGACCGTGACCGAGGCGGCCAATGCCGGCACGGATACGGTGAAAAGCGCCGTGGCATGGGTGCTGGGCGCGAACCTCGAGAACCTCATCCTCACCGGCACGGCGCTGACCGGCACGGGCAACAGCCTCGCCAATGTGATCACCGGCAATGCCTCGGCCAACACGCTGGACGGCGGCGACGGCGACGACGGTCTCGCTGGTCTTGACGGCGATGATGTGCTGGCCGGTGGCCGCGGCAATGATCGTCTTGCGGGCGGCAGCGGTACTGATGTCGCGGTGTTCAGCGGGACCATCGACGAGTATGACAAGATCGCGGTGACGGGCGGCTGGCAGATCACCCATGCGCGCGGTTCCGGCGTGGACGGCACGGATTTTGTCGCTGCCGACATCGAATCGGTGCTGTTCGGTGGCCTTGCCGCAGTCGGCTCCGGCGTGCTCCAGCCGTTCAGCGCGGTCAACACGGTGCCGGTGGCCTCCTCGCGCGTCAACACCGTGGCCGAGAGCAGCGCAACCGTGCTCGCCTTCTCGGCAGTGGATGCGGATGCCGGCGACAGCCTGACCTACCGCATCCTCTCCGCGCCGGCCAAGGGCCGCGTCTATGAAAGCGGCGGGGCGTGGATTTTCGATCCCGAGGGCGGCTACGAGACGATGCAGCAGGGGCAGACCCTGTCGTTCGATCTGGCCTATGAGGTCGTGGATTCCCATGGCGCCGTCTCCGCCCCGTCCAAGATCACGCTGACGGTGGCGGGCGCGAACGATGCGCCCTTCGCGGTCGATACCGCGCTGGCCCTGACGGAAGATCAGATCGCCAGCCTTGCCCTCACTGCCAGTGATATCGACAACGGCGCGGTGCTGACGTTCGCATTCGGCCCCGGCGCTCCGGCCTCGATCCCGGCGACGATTGCCGGTTCGCAGCTGACCGTTGATCCGCGCGGGTTGATGGATGCGCTGGCCGAGGGCGAGCAGACCACGCTCTATTACGATTTTCGCGCCAACGACCAGCACGGCGCCTCTTCAGGCTACGCCACCGCGAGCGTGACGATCACCGGCGTCAATGATGCGCCGACCGCCGGCACGGTGGCCCAGACGGTGACGGCCGGCACCGCGACGGTCAACGTGCTGCTGGCCGGCGATGATGCCGACAGCGACGACACTGCCGGCACCCTGTCCTATTTCGTGATGAGCGGCGCGGGCGATCTTTCCGCCGCGATCACCGCCGGTACGCTGACCGCCCGCACGCAGAATGCCGTGCTGTCGCTGTCGGGCGCCTATCAGTCCCTCGGCGAGGGGGAGAGCGCGGTCGAGACCTTCCGCTATGTCGCGCGCGACCAGCATGGCGGCCTTTCGGCGGAATCGACGATTGCGATCACGGTGACGGGCGTCAACGATGCCCCGGTGATCGACCGTGCCAATCCGCTGGCCTCGTTCGACCAGTTCCTGTTTCTCGATCCAGAGGTGCCGGCTGGCGGGGCGCAGCTTTCGGGCCAGTTGCTGGCCAGTGATGCGGATATCAACGATACGCTCGGCTGGTCGATCGGGGCAGGCGGGCAGACGCTGGTGCAGGGACTGTACGGCACGCTGGTGCTCACCGCCGCCACCGGCGCATGGACCTACACCATCGCTGCCGATGCGGATTTCAGCGCGATTTCCGGCGGTGTCGTCACCGAGGAATTCGACATCCGCGTGACGGATACCCGCCTCAGCGATCTTGAGACGCTGAACCTCAGCATCATTCTGGTTTGAGGCAGGGGGCGCCGTGCCGGCCCTCGTTAAGGCACGGGAAGGCAAGAGCGGCAAAACTTCCCGCGGTTCAACCCTGTTTCAACCGCTTCCGGAGCATCGTCCGATCGTTTTTCAGCAGGGATTTGCGATGATGGCGGGGCAGGGGCGGATGGCGCGGCGGGGCAGCACAGGTTTCGCTCTCGGGCGAACACTGCGCGGAGCATGCGCCGGGCTCGGGCTGGTGCTGCTGCCGTTGCCCTCGCAGGCCTGCGAGGATGCCGCCTGCAAGGCGCAGACCGCGTGGATGGAGGCATTCAATGGTGTCCAGATCATCCAGCGCGGGGCCGATGGCAAGGCCGGGACGATCATCACCGGGCGGTATTCGACCAAGCCCGATACCGACATGGCTTTTTCCTACGATCTGCCAATAGCCGAGCCGCCGAAGAAGGCGGAGGTGGCGGTGCTGAACGGCATGATCCTGCTCGACAAGGGCATCGAAGGCAGCGGGGCCAGCCCGGCGGACAGCATGATCTCGCCGCTGGTGATGGCCAGGATCGCCGCCGGGCTGTTGTCGCAGGCGTTTCCCAAGGGGCCGGACTCGGTCGGCGCGCAGGAGGTGGTGGCGATCCCGCGCGGCACGGTGGCGATCGAGGCGGCCTTTCTCAGTGCCGGGGCGCGGTTCGGTGCGCCGTGGTCGCTCAATGGCACAGCCTCGCGCGCCGGAAACGGCAGCATTTCCTACGCCCTCGTGCTGAAATCCGAGGGGGAGGGCAGCAAGGAGCAAACTTTTGGCGAGGCGCGCCGGCCGTTCACCTATGCCGCCGAGGGACGGTTCGATGTCTTCCCGACCGATTTCGTGATGGATGGCGCAATCTCGCTGGAGGGCTGGATGGTACGCGCGGAGGGAATTGACCCCAAGCCGGCAACGGTGGCCGGTCTGCGCACGATTGCCGAGGCGCGTGTGGCCCGCAAGAACGACATCGGCAAACCAGATGCCACGCGCGACTTCTCCGGCTTCTGGAAAGAAAAATGCAGCAACACCTACGGGCTGAAGATCAGCAAGCAGCCGAAAGCCCATCTCTATGCGCTCGCCTTCTGCGGGCCGGGCGGCTGCGACACGCCGGTCGAGGCGCGCAAATCGTACATTGCCGGCGATCCGCACATGGAGATCGTCAACGCCACGACGCTGACGATCGACGGCAGCACCTATCTGAGGTGTGAACGGTAAGGTTTTCGCGGGCATGACGCCGGGCGCGCGCCCGTGCTAGGGATCGGGAGGTGATGACGCCTGGCGCTTCACCCTCCCGTCCATCCGTGAATGCAGGCGCAGTATCATGGTTTTCGTTCTTCCGGCGCCGTCTGCCGGCCTCCCCGCATGATGCTGCTGCGCAGCATGCTTCTTGCGCTGGCGCTGTGGGCGGCCGGGCCGGCGTGCGCGGCGGGCGAGACGGTGCGCATCGGTATTCTCGCCTATCTCGGCGCGGATCATACGCTGGAGGACTGGTCCGGCACGGTCGCGGCGCTCCGGGCGGGGATGGCCGGGCGCGCCGAGGTGACGGTGATGCCGCTCGATCATGCGGGCATCCGCCTCGCCCTCCAGCGGCGTGAGGTGGATTTCGTCATCACCAACCCGGGCCATTATGTCGAGCTGGAATTGCAGGAGGGGATCAGCCGCCTGCTCACCCGCCAGTCGCAGGAGCCTGTCGCCTCGACGCTGGTGGTGCGTGATGACCGGAGCGATATCGCCCGGTTCGCCGACCTTCGGGGCCGGACGCTTGCGGTGGTCGGCACCGAGGCCTTCGGCGGCTATCAGGTCGCCAGCGGCGTCCTGCTGAAGAACGGGATCGATACCGAGCGTGATCTTACATTGAAGGCGGTCGGCCTGCCGATGACGGCGGTGATCCGCGCTGTCGTCTCGGGCGCGGCGGATGCCGGGGTGCTGCGCGCCTGCGTGCTCGAAAGCCAGCAGGCCGCCGGCGCGCCGGAGGCGGCGCGGCTGCGTGTCCTTGGCGCGGTGGGCCGCTCGCCGGGCGGTTGTGCGCTCTCCAGCGCGGTTTATCCCGATTGGCCGATTGCCAAGGCGCGCGACACCGCGCCGGAGCTGGCGCGGCATCTGGCGCTGGCGCTGCTGTCCATGCCGCCGGAGGGGACAGGCGAACGCTGGACCGTTCCGCTCGATTACCAGCCGGTGCATGATCTGTTCCGCGAATTGAAGATCGGTCCTTACGCACATCTCCGGCATGAGACGCTGGCGGCGTTTCTCTGGCGGGTACGCCACTGGCTGGCGCTGGCGGGGGTTGTGCTGATCGGCTGGATTGTCCATGTCGCCCGTGTCGAACGGCTGGTGCGCCGGCGTACGGCGGAACTGGCCGCTGCCCATGCCGAGCTGATGCAGGAGATGTCCGCCCGCCGGCTGGCCGAGCAGCGGGATGCGCTGCACCTGCGTGAGCTTGACCATGCCGGGCGGCTCTCCATCGTCGGGGAGATGGCGAGCGGACTGGCGCATGAACTCAACCAGCCGCTCGCCGCCATCGTCAATTATGCTGACGGCTGCGCCATCCGGCTCCGCTCCGGCCGGGCTGATCCCGACAGCCTGCTGGCCGCCACCGCGCGCATCCAGCAGCAGGCGGAGCGTGCCGCCAAGGTGATCCAGCACATGCGCGCCTTCGTCCGCAAGCGTGATCCCGAACTGGTGCCGTGCAATCTCAACGCCGTGGTGCAGGAGACGCTGGGCCTGTTCGAGGGGATGGTGCGGCGCGCCGGCGCCACCGTGACGCTTGCCCCCGGTGAAGGGCTGCCGCCGGTGCGGGCCGACAAGGTGCAGCTTCAGCAGGTGCTGCTCAACCTGTTCCAGAACGCGCTCGACGCGATGAAGGACGGCGCGGGGGACAAGCACCTTGCGGTGTCCACCCACGCCGAGGCGGGCGGGGCCTGCGTTGCCGTGGCCGACAGCGGCGCGGGCCTGCCCCCTGCGGTGCGCGAGCGGCTGTTCGAGCCGTTCTTCACCACCAAGGCGGAGGGGCTTGGCCTCGGCCTTGCCTTGTGCAAATCGATCATGGATGCGCATCAGGGCCGGCTGGAGGCCGGGCCGGCGACCGGCGGCGGCACGGTGATGACGGCGTGGCTGCCGGCGGCGGAGGAGGGGCGATGACCGGCAGGGATGTCCATATCATCGACGACGACGAGGCGATGCGCGAATCGCTCGACTGGCTGCTGGCGCCGCTTGGCCTGAGGGTGCACACCTATCCCGGCGCGCTGGCGTTTCTCGATGTCTGGTCGGCGGAGACGACCGGCTGCATCGTCACCGATGTGCGGATGCCCGGCATGAGCGGGCTGGAACTGACCGATGCGCTGGCCCGGCGCGGCAGCCTGCTGCCGGTCATCGTCATCACCGGCCATGGCGATGTGCCGCAGGCGGTGCGGGCGATGCGCGCCGGAGCGATCGATTTCATCGAAAAGCCGCTCGACAACCAGCTGCTGATCGAACGGATCGAGGAGGCACTGCGCCTGTCTGCTGCCCGCCGGGCGGAGGCGGAGCAGAAGCGGCAGATCGCCGGGCGCTATCACAGCCTGACCGCGCGCGAGCGGGAGGTGGCCGCGGCGGTCGCCCTCGGCCGGCAGAACAAGGTGATCGCCTTCGATCTGTCGATCAGCCAGAAAACGGTCGAGATCCACCGCGCCAACGCCATGGCGAAACTCGGCGCCACGACCGCCGCCGATCTGGCGCGGATGCTGGCCACCGCCGGCCTTCTAGGGGAAAACCCCTAGCCCGGTAGGGAGAACCCCCGGGCAGACGGCTGGACCGGTCTCGAATAGCCTTCTCCTCCGGCGGCATGGGCGTTCCGGCGCTGTGCTGCACCGTTCCCGGAGGCGACGCCATGGATCATGCCAGACGCAATTTCCTGCAAGGGCTGGGGGCGCTGACCTTCGGCACCAGTGCCGGCGCGGCGGAGCAGGCGATGGCCGCGCCCGCCCCGGCGCCCGGCGGCGCGGGGCACCGCTGGGCGATGGTGGTCGATCTTCTCAAATGCATCGGCTGTCAGGCCTGCACCGTCTCCTGCATTCACGAGAACGCGGTGCCTGAGGGCAGTTTCCGCACCATCGTCTCGACCTACGAGGTCTCGGACGGCAAGACGACGGCGATGGTGATGCTGCCGCGCCTGTGCAACCATTGCGCGGATGCGCCGTGCATTCCGGTCTGCCCGGTGGGGGCGACATGGCAGCAGCCGGATGGCATCGTGGTGGTGGATGCCAACACCTGCGTCGGCTGCGCCTATTGTGTGCAGGCTTGCCCGTACGATGCGCGGTTCATCAATCACGCGACGCAGAAGGCCGACAAATGCACCTTCTGCAACCATCGCGTGGCGGCCGGGCTGCTGCCGGCCTGTGTCGAAAGCTGCGTCGGCGGCGCGCGCATCTTCGGCGATCTGAACGATCCCGAAAGCGCCGTTTCAAAGATTGTCGCCAAGGGCGAAACCAAGGTGCTGAAGCCCGAACTCGGCACGGCGCCGCATGTCTTCTACCTCGGCCTCGACGATGCGATGGCCGGCAAGGTGGATGGCGAGCCGACGCTGTGGCGTCCGCAGGCGTGAGGAGGCAACGATGTCCGTACTCGAAGTGATCAATGTGACGCGCGACGTCACCTGGCTGCCGTGGGCGGTGCAGTATTTCTTCCTCATCGGCCTGTCCGCCGCCTGCTTTTTCATGAGCATGCGCGCCAGCCTTTCGGGCCGGACCGATCTGGCCCGCTTCGGCCGGCTGGCGCTCATCGGCGCACTGGTCTGCGGGCTGGTGGCGCCGGTGGCGCTGCTGGCCGATCTGCACCAGCCGGGCCGGTTCTGGCGGTTCTATGCCCACCCCAACCTGAAAAGCTGGATGGCGTGGGGCGCGTTCTTCATTCCCGGCTATCTCGGCGGGCTGATTGTCTATGCCTTCGCCGCGTGGAAGCCCGCGCCGGCGCTGCTGCGCCCGGCGGCGTGGCTGACGGCGGTGTTTGCCGTGCTGATCCTTCTCTACACCGGCATGGAGGTGATGGTGGTGCGCGCCCGGCCGCTGTGGAACACACCGCTGCTGCCCGTGCAGTTCGCCGTGACGGCGGTGACGGGCGCCGCCGGCCTGGTGCTGGTGCTTGATCGGCTGATGCGCGGGCATGATGCGGCGACCGAGCGGGCGGCGGGCCGCTGGCTGATGGCCAGCCTGAGCGCGACCATTCTCGTCGGCGCACTTTGGTTTCTCCTCGGTGTCACGAACCTCGATGCCACGCATGCAGCTGCGCTCGCCTCCGTCTCCGGGCATGAGCAGTGGCAGATGACGGCGCTGTGGGCCGCGCTGGCCACGCTGGTGCCGCTTGTCCTCATGTGGTGGAAACCGGTCGGCCTTGGCTGGCTGGCCGGGCTCATCGGGCTGCATGCAGCGTGGATGTTCCGCTGGACGGTGTTCATCGGCGGGCAGACCGTGCCGAAGACCGGGGCGGGGCTTTACACCTATCACCTGCCGCTTGGCCATGACGGGCTGGCCGGCATCGCCGGCACCTTCGGCCTGTGGGTCGCGGCGCTGGTTGTCATCTCGGCCCTGTTGCCGGCGGATCGCGCCGGTCGGGCCCCTCTTTCTCTCCTTTCGGAATAGGAGACCGCCATCATGGTTGATCGCAGAACGATCCTGAAAACCGGCGCTGCCGGGGCCGGCCTTGCCACCTTTGCCGCGGGCTATGCGGAAACAGCGCAGAAGGCGGTGAAGGGCGCGCTCGACAGTCTCGCCGCGCCCGCCCGCGCTGCTGAGCTGAACGGCGCTTCGCTGGCGCCGGAATATGCCGTCGATGTGAAGACCGGCGCGCTGACGGTCAACCCGGCGCAGCAGGTCAGCTATACGATGTGCATGGGCTGCACCACCTTCTGCGGTGTCCGCGTGCGGGTGGACAAGACAACCGGGCAGGTGCTCCGCGTCTCCGGCAACCCGTACCATCCGCTGTCGACCGATCCTGTGCTGCCGTCGGAGATGTCGATCCGCGACAGTTTCGTGGCGATGTCGCGGGCGGGCGACAAGGGATACGAGAGCCGCTCCACCGCCTGCGGGCGCGGCGCGGCGGTGCTGAGCCAGATGACCAGCCCCTACCGCATTACCCGGCCACTGAAGCGTGTCGGCCCGCGCGGCAGCGGCACATGGGTTCCGATCTCGCTGGAGCAACTGGTGAAGGAGGTGGTCGAGGGGGGCGATCTCTTCGGCGAAGGTGCGGTGGCGGGGCTCAGAGCCATCCGCTCGATGGACCCGATCGATGCGGGCCGGCCGGAACTGGGGCCGAAAGCCAACCAGCTGGTCTGCCTGTCCTCGACCAACGAGGGGCGCGAGAACTTCCTGCGACGCTTCGTGCAGAAATCGTTCGGCTCGATCAACATGACAGGGCACGGCGGCTATTGCGGCGGCTCGTACCGCTCGGGCTCGGCGGCGGTGTTCGGCGATATGAAGCAGATGCCGCATGCCAAGCCGGATTTCGCCAACTGCGAGTTCGTCCTCTATTGCGGCACGGCGCCGGCCAATGCCGGCAACCCGTTCAAGCGGCAGGGCTTCCAGCTGGCCAAGGGGCGCAGCGAGGGCAAGCTGAACTATGTGGTGATCGATCCGGTCATCGGCCATTCGGATACGCATGCCGCCCGCCATCGCGGCCGGTGGATCCCCATCCGCCCGGCGACGGACGGCGCGCTGGCCATGGCGATGATCCGCTGGATCATCGAGACCAGGCGCTATGATGCGGCCTATCTCTCCCAGCCCAACGGTACGCTGGCCACGGCGGCGGGCCAGCCTTCATGGTGCAATGCCACGCATCTGGTGATCGCCGAGGCGGGCCACCCGCGTGAGGGGTTCCACCTGCGCGGATCGGACATCGGCCTGCCGGTCGAGGGCGATAAATACGCGGAGAAAGACCCGTTCGTGGTGGTGGAGGCGGCGACGGGCCGGCTGATCCCGCATGATCAGGCCACCGGGGCGGCCGCGCTCTTCGTCGATGCCGCGCTGCCGGTGGGGGAGAAGACGCTGGCGCTGAAAACCGGACTGGATCTGCTCAAGGCCAGCGCATTCGCCAAGACGGTGGCCGAGTATGCCGACATCTGCGGCATCCCGGAGGATGTGATCGCCGGGCTTGCGAAGGAATTCACCAGCCACGGCAAGAAGGCCGCGGTGAATACCCATGGCGGCACCATGGCCGGCAACGGCTTCTACAACGCCTTCGGGCTGGTGACGCTGAACACGCTGATCGGCAACCTCAACGCCAAGGGCGGCACCATGGCTTCGGGCGGCGCCTTCCCGGCGGAAGGGGCGGGGCCGCGCTACAATCTCGACAGCTTCGATGGCGCGGTGACGCCGAAGGGGACGCCGATCTCCCGTCCGGTGCCTTATGAGCGCTCCGGCGAGTTCCGCAGGAAAAAGGAGGCCGGCAAGGCCTATCCGGCCGATCTGCCGTGGTATCCCAATGCGCCGCAGCTGGGCAGCGAGATCATCCCGGCGTCGGCCAATGGCTATCCCTATCCGGTCAAGGCGCTGATGCTGTGGACGGCCAACCCGCTCTACGGCATCCCCGGCCTCCGGGCGCAGTTCGAGGCGGCGCTGAGGGATGTCACGCGCCTGCCGCTGATCATTGCCATTGATGCCTTCATCAACGAGACCGGCGCCTTTGCCGACTACATCGTGCCGGATTCGGTGATGTACGAGAGCTGGGGGTTTGCTGCGCCGTGGCATGGCGTGCCGACACGCACCTCGACCGCGCGCTGGCCGGTGGTGGAGCCGGCGATGGAGAAGACCGCTGCGGGCGAGCCGATCGGCATGGAAGCCTTCCTCATCGCCTGCGCCAGGGCGATGACCCTGCCCGGCTTCGGCCCCGCCGCGCTGAAGGACAGGGACGGCGTGGCCCAGCCGCTGGAGACCGCTGCCGACTACTATCTGCGGGCGGCCGCCAACGTGGCCTTCGGCGGGCAGAAGCCGGTGAACGATGCGACCGACGAGGATATCGCGCTCGTCGGTCTCGACCGGCTGCTCGGGCCGCTGAAGGGGGTGCTGAAGGCCGAGGAATGGCGCAAGGCGGCGCATGTGCTGACGCGCGGCGGGCGCTTCCAGCCGGCCGATCAGGCCTACAAGGGCGCGGAAATGGCCACAAAGTTCCCGCGTCCGCTGATGATCTACAACGAGACCGTCGGCGTATCCCGCTCGGCAATCACCGGCAAGCGGTTCAGCGGCGTGGCGCGGTGGGCGGAACCGGCCTTCGCCGACGGCACGGCGCTGCGCGCGAAATATCCGGCCACGGATTGGCCGCTCTTGTTGTCGTCGCAGAAATCGGTGCTGATGAACTCCTACTCCATTGGCGTGGACCGGCTGCGCGGCATCCACCGCGACAATCCGGTGGCGATCAACGCCGAGGATGCCCGCGCCCTCGGCATCCGCAACGGCGAGCGCATCCGCCTGACCACGCCGGGCGGTTCGGTCATCGGCACCGCGCTTGTCCGCCGGGGGGTGATGCGCGGGGCGGCGGTGGTCGAGCATGGCTATGGCCACAAGGAGCTGGGCGCCCGGGCGCACCGCATCGGCGGCCGGCTCCAGCCGGTGAAGCCCGATCTAGCCGCCGGCATCAACCTCAACGACATCGGCCTCGCCGATCCGACCCTGGCGAAACCGTCGGTCTGGCTTGATCCGGTGGCGGGGTCCGCCGTCCGGCAGGGGCTGCCGGCGCGGATCGAGCGGGTGGGGTGAGGGCCCGGCCCTCAGCGCGATCCGAGGCCGCGCCGGCGCGTGGCCTCGATCATCGCGCCGAGCGCCCAGCCCAGCAGGCCGCCCAGCACCGCATATTGCACTGCGCCGCCGAGCACGAGCACCATGAACTGTGCATGGAGGTCGCGCGGGAACAGTGCATCGCCGATCGGATCGGTCAGCAGCAGGCTGGGGAAGGACAGGATGGCAGTCAGCCACATCCCGTCAAACACGGTACGGCCGTTGAAATACAGCAGCGCGGCGACGGCGGGAAACCCCGCGGCGCCGAAAAGAGCCAGCCAGCCGGCCAGCCGGTGCCGCAACGGGCGGGGCGAGGGGGGCGGCATGCTCACGGCAGGGCCTGCCGCAGGGCGGCGGTTGATCCCTTCGCCGACCACCAGCGCCGGTTCCAGCGGCATTTGTCCGCCGCCTCCGCTGTCAGCGCAAAGGCCGCGTCATCCGACTGCGGGCTGTCCGGGCTGCCATTTTCGTCCTGTGCCTTTTCAAAATACTCAAGGTCGATATGGGTTTTTGCTTCGATGGCGGTGCCGTCCCGGCGCAGCCACAGCCCATATTCGACAAAATCCTGCGCGCGATGCGGGACGAACATGCACTGCACCGGATGACGGGGGTAATCCGGGTGATCGGACACGCGGCAGGTGCCCGGCCATTCCCGCACCCGGCCCGAGCGCAGCACGATCCGCAGGGCCGCGTGCACATTGGCGCTGTTGACGTTCTCGGTGGCATCCGGCGATGCCCCGTTCCGGTGGGCGTTGCGTCCCATGATGGCGATGGCGCGGACGCGCTGGCGCGTGTGGCGCTGCATGTGCGCCGGGGCGTAGTGCCGGGTGAAGCAGAAATCCTTGCCGAAAGGAAACATCGCGGCCAGCGCGGCGTCGGCCTTCTCCTCTGCCCTTGCCGGCAGGCAGGCGGCCAAGCCGATCACAGCGATCACGGGTAACCAGCGCATCGGTTCACTCTCCACGTCCGGGTGGCACGACAATAGCAGTGCGGCCGGTGCCTTTGCGAGAAATTGCCGGCCAGTGGCAGCCGATGCCGCTGGATAAGCCGCCGCGCCACCTGCGGCAAGCCACTGTCTCAGCGCCAGCTCATCTCATTTATTACTGACCCACCCAAAGTATGACTGACGGCTTTGCTTGAACAGGAAAGACAACCCGTGATTGCGACCGCTTGCCGCACCGGCAGCGACGGCTGGATTCAGCATATCGCGGGGATATTGCCTGATCGGTTCAGCTTAGTCGCGCGCGCGGTTGACGATCCCCGACGAGATATGCTTACTGAATCGTAAATGTGCCAATAACGCGGGCAATCAGGGGCGCGCCATGGAACTGTCTGGCTTCAGGATTATCGATGCGGAATCGTCGTACGTTCCGCTGAACGATGCAGGCGGGGGCGATGCGGCATCCTTCACGCCCGCGAGCACGGCTGTGACTGCCCCTGTGGTGGCTCCCCAGACCGCTCCTGTTTCTGTTGACCAGTTGCTGCGCGAGGCCGGTATCGATCTGTCGACGCTGAACCCCGATCTTGCCAATGCCATCCGCAGCAGGGTGACCGCCACGGACGGCAAGCTGGACCTGAGCGGGCTCTATTTCAACGGCATCGGCGATGATCTTGCCAACCGTGTCAACGCCGCGATCAACGGGCTGAACAACTGGCAGGCCGGCATCGGCACCATCCAGTATGGCGAGAGCAGCGACTACACCTATTCGGTGCCCGAGATGGCGGTGAACGCCGGTGGCCACGGCATCATCTCGAACGGTGCGGTCGATGCCGCGGCGCTGCCGACGCTGAATGCACTCGTCGCCCAGCTGCGCCACACGCCCGAGCCGCCGAAAACGCTGACAGCCGCGCAGGCGCAGAAATTCAACCAGCTGGTGGCCCAGACCGGCGACGGGCACTGGGTGCGGATGCCGGCGCAGTATCTTGGCAAGATGCTCGACGCCATTTCCGTCAAGGCCGATGGCTCGCTCGATCTTGGTGCGGTGTTCGGCGGCCGCCTTGGCTATGACGCCGGCCCGCCGAGCGATGTCTACGCCCGCCAGATGGAACTGATCAGCTTCACCGAAGAGTACAGCTCGGTGGTGCAATACGGTTATTATGTGCCGGATGGGGTCGATTCCAGCCGCTTTGTGCCCTTCACGGTGCCGGATCCGTCGGTCGGCTCCATCGTGATGGAAGAGCGCTTCGGCGGTGGCGACAACGGCAACTGGTTCGTGCCGGTGTACAAGCCGAGCGAGGCGACGGTTGCCCGGTACAATGCCGACCTCGCCCGCTATAACGAGTCGTTCGGCCTGCTTGAGACCAACAACCTGACGCAGGTTCGCCCCGGCGCCGGCAATACCATGAATATCGGCAACGATTATGGCTATATCGGCGCCGAGAATGTCATCTGGACCGAGCGCTTCGGCCTCGTGACCAGCAAGGACAACATCAAGTATCCGGAAGACGACGACGACTGGTTCGACTTCATCCTGATCGTCGCTGTCATCGTTGTCGCCTGCGTTGCGGGGCCGGAAATCCTCGCCGCGCTGGAAGGCATCGGCAGTGGCGCCGTGGCGCTTGAGGGGGGCGCCGCTGTCGCCGCCGAAGGTGCGCTGGTGGAAGGGGCTGCGACTGCCGCTCTTGAAGGGGCTGTGGCGGATGGCGCTCTGGGCGTCGTTGCGGCGGAAGGCGGCAGCGCCGGCATGTGCACGATTGCCGATGCGGCGATCGATGCTGCGATTGACCTGGCGATCGAGGGGGCACAGGCCGGCGCGCTGCGGGGGGCGGCGACCACGGCTCTGCAGGGCGGCGATCTCGGCGATATTCTGGAAGGCGCGGCGCGCGGTGCTGCCGTCGGCGCGGTGTCCGGTGCGGTGGGAGGCTATCTCGATGTCATGGCGCCGGGCTGGATTCCCGACACCGGCGTCGATGTGCTCGATGCGGTGATCGAGGATACGGTCGTCAATACGGCGGTCAACACCGTGCAGAACGGCGGCGATGTCGAAGCCGGCTTCGAGCAGGGGCTGGTGCAGGCGATTACCCAGAACACGGTGGATATCAACAGCGCACTGACCCCGCTCGTGAACGATCTGATCCCCGATACCGGCAATGTGCTGGTCGATCGGGTGATCACCCAGACGCTGGTGGGCGGCACGGTGAATACGCTGACCAATGGCGGAGATGCCGAGGCCGCCTTCCGCACCAGCCTTGCCTCGGCGCTTGGACGCGCGTTCAAGGACGGGCTCGGCGCGGACCTGATCCCCACCACCGGAGAGGCGGCGGCGGACAAGGTGATCTCCGAGACGCTGACCAACGGCATCATCAACACCATCCGCAATGGCGGCGACGCGGAAGCCGGCTTCCGCACGGCGTTTGCGGCATCGCTCGGCTCCGTGCTGGGCGGCGAGGCCAGCGCCAGGCTGCTCGCGAGCGGCGAGGTCACCTCTGCCGACTGGCTGAAGCTGATCGAAGCGACGGTCAGGGGCGGCGTGACTGCGCTGGTCAACGGCAATGACGGCCAGTTGACGGCTGCGGGGGCCGGGTTCCTGTCGAATGCATTTGGCCTGATGCTGAGCGCCGACATGAAGGATGCGGGCTTCAGCCAGAACATGCAGAGCGTTTCCGGTCAGGCGCTGACCCGCTTCCTTGATGCGGCGCTCCGGGGGCAGGCCGGGCAGGGGCTGTTGCAGGCCGGGCAGTTGCTCGGCGGTTCGAGTGCCGCCAAGGATCTGATCGCCGAAGGCAAGGCCGCCGTCTTCTGGGAAGTGCTGGAACTGACAGGCGATGTCGAATGGGCCAGGACCGCCGCCGACATGGCCGAAAAGCTGCTGAACAAGACGTTTCAGGGCGACCCCAGGACCGGCGCGATCGACGCTGGAAAGACGCTGGGCGCGGTGATCGCCCGCGCGCTCGGCATCGACCCGAACAACATCGCCGGTTCGCTGCTGGGCAACAACACCAGCACGGCCGGTTCTTCCACGCCCGCGGCCACCACGACCGGCAGTGCGGCAACCACCACCACGCCGGCCACGCCCGCCGCGACAGCGCCGGCTGCGACTGATGACAACGGCTGGGGCGATCTGCCCGCACCCGGGGGAACCGAACCGGCCTGGCAGTGGTATGACGATGGCATGCCGGTGGACACCGCGCCTGCCGAAACCGCGCCTGCCGAAACCGCTCCTGCCGATGATTCCGGCGCCGCGGATGACAGAGAGGCGCTGAATGACGCCTTCTGGTCGTCGTTCTACGGCTCCCCGCCGGTGACGGTGCCGCCGCCCGCCACCGACCCCGTCGAGGACGGCGCCGGGCAGACGCCGTCGGCCTCCAACGACAACGGCGACACGGCGCCGGGCGAGACGGCCGGAACGGGCGCGGCGGATGCCGCCGGGACGAACCCTGCGCCTGCCGCCTCTCCGGTCCGCACCATCATCGTCGGCAGCGCGCCGGGCCTTGGCACGCTGTGGGGCATCGCCCGGTCGGTCGTCACCAACCAGAACCAGATGCTGGCGCAGATCGGCCAGATGATCGTCGAGAACGACCTGTCGGGATCGGTCGTGCAACCCGGCCAGCCGCTGCGCGTGGTGCCGGCAACGCTCGACAACTACACCGCTGCGCAGTTGCAAGCCTTCCGCCAGCGGGCGCAGGAGGCGCTGACCGCCGACAACAACCGCCTTGCCGAGGCGAACCGGCCATCCAACCCGGCACCGACGCCGGACGCCAGCGGCGCCCAGGGCGGCTCCACGCCGGCGGCCGGGGTGCCGGTGCCCGGCAGCACCGCGCCTGCGCCCACGACCGATCCGGCCTCCGGCCTGCCGGATACCGGTGTGATGAACCGGATCCTCAACACGGCCGGGGCCACGGCTTTCGTCGTCGGCTACTCGCCTGCGGCCGGCGCCGGTGCGGCGATGAATGCCGCCGGCGGACAGTTCGCGCTGGTCAACTCGGATGGCGCGACCTATCTGCAGAGCCTGCCGCGGACGGCGCCGCTCACCGTGCCGCTGCCGATCCTCGGCAATTCGGGCTGGCGCGCCACCTATGTCAACAGCACGAACACCAATGGTGTCGTCAGCTCGGGGTTCGGCTTTGCCGGCGTGCTGCCGGTCATTCCGCCCAACCGCAGCAGCGTTCTCGGCCATGGGCTGCAAGGGCTGATCTTCGGCAACCAGCGGACGGAAACGCCGCCGCGGGAAGTGACCGAGAACGGCCAGACCTATCTGGTGCAGAGCTACAATGTCGGCGTCGCGCTCAATGCGCAGGATCTGGTGGATGCCGGGCTCGGCACTGCGGCCACGATCATGATGCGCGTTCCCGCTCTCTGGCAGTACGCGGCAGGATCACGACTGCTGGCCGAGGGGGTCAATGCCAGCAAGGGGATCGCGAACGGCTGGGTCGGCATCGCCTACCGCTGGACCGCGCGGTATGACCTCAATGGCAACTTCCTCGGTTTCTATGATGGCGCCGGCCATCGGGTCACCGACGTGACCTCGACGATCTCGAACAGCGTCGACAGGCTGCTCAACGGTCTCCAGTCGCTCAGCCCGTTCAATGCGTCGCAATCGCTGGAGACGGACAACCTGACCCCGCTGCTTCAGGTCGGTCCCTGATCCGGCAGATCAGCATGCCCGGGGGCGCGCCTGCGCTCCCGGTGCGGATTTCATGTGCCGCTGCGCCCGAAACGGATGATGCGGACCGCGCCGGCGCCTTCGATTTCGGTGCTGGCCAGCGCCGCTTCCACCGCGCGGTTGAACGCCTCCGAGCCGGTGACCCGCACCATCCCATCCCGCCCCGTGGCCTGAATCCGGTTGCGATACTTGCCGAGGCCGGCACTGTCCAGCGCGCGGGCGATCTCGGCGGGCGTGGCGCCTTTCACCTTGAAGTGCCGCGTCTTCTGCTCCTCGATCAGATCGACATAATAGCTCAGCCCGTCGGTGAACCAGAACAGGCTGTGCTCGCGGGCGAGCTGGTCGAGGATTGTATCGAGCGTGCCTTCGATCCACCGCTCCTGCACCGTGGCGCGCAAGCCGGGGCCGACGATTACCGGCGTACCGCTGATCTGGCCCAATTCACGCAGCAGCGGATCAAGCGCTTGCCGGCGGACGAAATACTTGATCGGGGCCGTGGCAGCGGCCGGTTCCGGCGCGGCAACCGGCATCGGCACCGCCGCCGGGGTGCTGACCGGTGGGCGCTTTCCGGCGCGGGGGATGGCATCAAACGTCTGGGCGACGGTTTCGATGTCGGGCTTTTCCGCCGGTTCGGGCGGAAGCCGGGGGGCTGCCGGTGCCGCGGCGGGATGCGCCATGGCGGGCAAGACCGGTAGAGTGGGGGCGACCGGCGGCGCGGCGTGGGGTTGCGGTTCCGCCCGGGCGGGTTCGGCGGTCCGGGCTGACATGGGGGTGGCAAGCCGCGCCTCGAACTCCGGTTTGGCGACGTAATTCCGGATCGGTTCGGGCAACATCAACCGCACCGGCTCGGCCGGCGCGGGCAGGGGCGCGGTGTCGCGCGGGGGGGCGGTGTCGCGGGTGGGCAGCGGGATCTGGCGCACAGCCCTGTCGCGCGGCGGCGCGATCACCGGTCGCGGCTCCGTCCTCACCACCGGCGGTGGCGCCGGGCGGGCCGGGGGCGGTGCCGGTGTGTCGAACTCAAGCGTTTTCAGCGGGACGCCGACAAGGTCGATCATATCGCCGGCGCGCGGCGCCTTGCGCGTGCGTCCGGCATCCTGCGCCTGCGCGGGGAGCGCAAGCAGGGCTGTCAGGCAAAGCAAAGCCACGATCCGGCGGGCCGGTATACCGGTGAGATCGGGCCGGAAAGGCGCGAATTCAAAGGTCAGGCCCCGGTTTGCGCCCATCATTGTCGTTAATCGCCCGCAGCCATTAAGATTACCCGGTTTTTTGTGGCTCCGCATGGCTGGCCAAACCATGCAACCGATTGACGTTTCTAAACAAACTAGATAAAAATTTCCTAAATTCACAACCCGCCCGATTGTCCCGGTGCGGAATGGAGTCAGACATGGATCCTGCTGCCGTTACCCCGACCACCACCGATACGACCGCCGACGCGATCGCCCAGCTGAAGGGCGCGTTCGATTACGCGATCCAGAAGGCGGCCGAGACGCTGAAGGTCAGCACCGAAGGTCAGGCTGAGCTGAACGCGCTGCGCGCCCGTCCGAACTGAGGCCGGCGCGAACGGGCAGGCGGGGCGGCGCCCCGTCTGCCGTCTTGTGTTTTCGATGCGCTTCGGCTCGCGCCTTGCGGGCCGGACGCAGCAGCCGGACAGGCTGTTCCAGGAGGTCGTGATGGATTTGACGGCAATTACGCCCGCCACCACCCAGCCGGCCACGCCGGAGATCGATCTGAACGATCCGGCCATTGCGGCGGCGTTCGAGCAGGCCGCTGGCACGGTGTTTGCGATGATGGCGATGCCGCTGCTCCAGCAGGTTCTTTCCAGCGCAAACGACTGAGGGATTGTCCCGAAACGGTACGCGCGAAAAGGCACCCCAAGGGGCTCCGTACCGTCAGGAGACACCGATGATCGAAGCTGTTGCCGCCGTCGCGACTCTGCCCGCAGGGGGCATCCAGCCCCTGAATTTGCAAGAGATTTCGCCGCGCATGGATGTGGCGCAACCCGACATTAACCAAATCGGCCTATCACGGACGGGCGGCGATCATCTGGCCGACGGATTGCGGGCTCAACTGACGAATTTGCTCTCCACCGAGCAGAAGGTGCATTCCGGAATGGGGGCCGGGGGCAACCCGAGCGGGGTTGTCCAGGTCATCCAGCCGGGCTCGGAGCCGGTCGGCACCCGGATGATCGGCGATGTACAGCCTGTGTCTGACAAGTCGATCCAGAATCTGACAAGCGCTTTCGAATACGCGACCAACATGGCGCTGGTCAGTCTGGTTCTGAATGGCATGACCAACGGCATAACGACGTTGACTTCGCGCGGCGGTTGAGGCGCGCTCGGTTGGCGTCTCGATTGGGGGCGCCGGGTGAATGTTCTGACGCGAATTGCCGTTCTGGCCGGGTGCCTTCTGCTGGCGGCCTGCAACGACGAACTCTATCGCAATCTCAGCGCGAAGGATGCCAACGAGATTGTGGCCGTGCTGCGCCGTGCCAATGTCCCGGCGACGCGCGACGGGGACGGGACGAGCTTCCGGGTCAGCGTACCGCGCAGCGATTTCGGCCGCTCGGTCGAGATTCTCGGCCGTGCCGGCCTGCCGAGGGAGCAGTTCCGCTCCATCGGTGAGGTTTTCTCCGGCGAGAGCCTGATCGTCTCGCCGTTTGAGCAGAAGGCGCGGCTGGTGTTCGCCGTCAGCCAGGAATTGACCAAAACCATCCGTGGAATCAGCGGCGTGCAGACAGCGCGCGTGCATGTGGTGATGCCGGAGGCCGACCTGCGGCTGGCGACGCCCTCGCGCGCCTCCGCCTCCGTGGTGGTGATGAGCCGGCCCAAGGTGGATACCGGGGAACTGGCGACCAAAATCCGCATGATTGTTGCCAATGCCGTGCCGGAACTTTCCGAGCGCGATGTATCCGTCGCGTTCTTCCCCGCCGAGGATGAGACCGAGGATTTCTCGCGGCCGTTCAGCGCCGCCTCGTCCGGAGGTGGTGTTCTGACATGGCTGCTCTGGGCGCTTGCCGCCGGGGCCATCCTGCTCGCCGGGCTGTCGCTGGCTGCCCGCC
>ERZ1645187.1830-NODE-1830-length-19253-cov-6.824565_pt1 | contig 19253 bp, 18 predicted proteins | sample MGYA00575352_ERZ1645187 | MGnify/ENA primary metagenome ERZ1645187 (study PRJEB40837, sample SAMN11349314) | freshwater sediment metagenome | isolation source: river sediment | host: Sediment | place: India: Wazaribad , New Delhi | collected 2017-02-21 ... | reverse complement strand
CGCCTCCAAGGGCGAGGGCCTCGGCAACCAGTTCCTCGCCAACATCCGCGAGGTGGATGCCATCGCCCATGTCGTCCGCTGCTTCGAGGATGGCGACATCACCCATGTCGAGGGCAAGATCGACCCTGTCGCCGATATCGACACCATCGAGACCGAGCTGATGCTGGCCGATCTCGACAGCCTTGAAAAGCGCGTCACCGCGCTGGAAAAGAAGGCCAAGGGCGGCGACAAGGAATCGAAGGAAGCGCTCGATCTGGTCAACCGCGCACTGGTGCTGCTGCGCGAGGGCAAGCCCGCCCGCCTCGTCGAGCGGTCGAACGAGGAGGAAAAGCTGTTCCAGACGCTGGGGCTGCTCACCTCCAAGCCGGTGCTCTATGTCTGCAATGTCGAGGAAGCGAGCGCCGACAAGGGCAACGCCTTCTCGCAGGCGGTGTTCAAACGCGCCGAGGAGGAAGGCGAGCGCGCGGTGGTCGTCTCGGCTCAGATCGAGAGCGAGATCGCGGTGATGACGCCCGGGGAGCAGAAGGAGTTTCTCGAAGCGGTCGGCCTTGCCGAGCCGGGGCTGAACCGTGTCATCCGCGAGGGTTATGCCCTGCTCGGCCTCGTCACCTACTTCACCGTGGGGCCGAAGGAGGCCCGCGCCTGGACCATCACCCAAGGGACGAAAGCCCCGGCGGCGGCCGGCGTCATCCATACCGATTTCGAGAAGGGCTTCATCCGGGCCGAGACGATCGCCTACGACGATTACGTCGCCAACAAAGGCGAGGCCGGCGCGCGCGAGGCGGGCAAGTTCCGGCTGGAAGGCAAGGAGTATATCGTCGCCGATGGTGACGTGCTGCACTTCCGCTTCGCCAACTGAGGCCCTCCATGCCGCGCTACTGGTTCGAGGATTTTGTCCCCGGCACAACCGCTGGCTATGGCACGATGCGGCTGGACAGGGACGACCTCATCGCCTTTGCCCGCGAGTTTGACCCCCAGCCGTTCCATCTCGATGAGGAGGCGGCGAAGGCAAGTTTCGTCGGCACGCTGATCGCCTCGGGCTGGAACACCGCGGCGATCCACCAGCGGCTGGCCTGCGATGCTTTCATCACCGATTCGGCCTGCCTCAGTTCCCCGGGCATCGACGAACTGAAGTGGCTGAAGCCGGTCAGGCCGGGCGATACCCTCACCGGCACGCGGGAGGTGCTGTCCGCCCGCGTCTCGGCCACAAGGCCCGATCGCGGCATCGTCTCCATCGCCTTCCGGCTGGCCAACCAGCACGGCGAGGCGGTGATGGAGCTGAAAAACAGCATCCTCTTCGCCCTCCGCCATCCCGGCAGGGCCACCCCGGCGCCTGCCCCCGCACAGGCGAACGGGGCTGCTCCCGCTCCCGAAGCGCCGCTCCGGCCGGCCGCGCCGATGCAGGGCATCGCCTATTTCGAGGACATCGAACCCGGCACCATCCTCGATCTCGGCAGCCGCACCTTCAGCGAAAGCGACATTATCGCCTTTGCCCGCGCCTATGATCCGCAGGGGTTCCATATCGACCCCGCAGCAGCGGCGAAAAGTCCGTTCGGGCGCATCATCGCCTCCGGCTGGCATACGGCGGCAGGCTGGATGGGCTGTATGGCGCGGGACCGCGCAGCCCGGGCGGAGCGCGCGAAAGCCGAAGGCCTGCCCGCCGCCCGCCTCGGCCCCTCGCCCGGGTTCAACACCTTGCGCTGGCTGAAGCCGGTGTTCCCCGGCGATACGATCAGCTACCGCTCGGCGCTGATGCACAAGCGCCCCTCGGCCTCGCGGCCCGGCTGGGGGCTGGTGTTCCACCACAACACCGGCGTCAACCAGCGGGGCGAAGCGGTGTTTTCGTTCAACGGCGCTGTGTTCTGGGAACGCCGCCAGCCCTGAGGCGCGAGGAAAACCGCGTGATCGTGCGCGCCAGCCCGGCATGCGTCTGGCTCCATTCGCCCGGCTCGGGGTCGATCCACCGCTTGCGCGGGATGATGTGCAGCAGATGATCGATGCTGATCGGCACGAGATCGCGGTTGAGCGGCTGCGCCTTCAGCCCGGCAAACCGCATCAGCGGGCGCAGCGCGGCGCGCACATCCATCGCTTCCGCCTCGGCCAGATGATACCTCGGCCAGACGTAGTCGGTCAGATCGATGCCGAACAGGATCGAGAAATCGGTCATGAACTCGTGACAGTCATCGCCGGTGATCCGCAGCGCGTGGAAGACATCGCTGCACAGCGGAAAATCCGCCTCCGGCAACCAGTAGCGCGCGCAGAGGAACTGCTTCAGCGCCGCGAAATCGGCCTGCTGGGATGCGGGGAGCGAGCGAAGGGCGGTCATCAACGTCACCTTGAGGCGGAACCGGGGAAAGACCCAGCCTAGTGACGCAAGGTAAACAAGGCCCTTAAGGCCGGGCGAGAACACGCCCCGCCACCGCATCCAGCCGCGCGAGCACCTCGGGATCGCGCGCACCGGGCGCGGTGATGAAGGCGTGGTCCAGCGCGGTGTGCGAGCCGACGGGGCAGGCCACCCGCTCCGCCGGGAACAGGCGGATCAGTTCGCCCAGAACGGAGCGCACCCGCGCCACGTTTTCCGTCAGCACGCGGATCACATCGGTCACCGTCACATGGTCATGCTCGGGATGCCAGCAATCGAAATCCGTCACCATCGCAATGGTCGCGTAGGTGATTTCCGCCTCCCGCGCCAGCTTGGCCTCCGGCATCGCCGTCATGCCGATCACATCGTAGCCGAGCCCCTTGTAGGTGCGCGATTCGGCCAGCGTCGAGAATTGCGGGCCTTCCATGCAGACATAGGTGCCGCCCACCGTCACCGCCACATCCGCCCGCTCCGCCGCCTCGGCGATCATGCCCTGCAAGGCCGGCCCCACCGGATGGGCCATCGACACATGCGCAACGCACCCCTTGGCGAAGAACGAACTCTCGCGCCGGTGCGTGCGGTCGACAAACTGGTCCACCAGCACAAAATGCCCAGGCGGCAGATCCTCGCGGAAGGAGCCGCAGGCCGAAACCGCAACCAGATCCGTCACCCCCGCCCGTTTGAGCACATCGATATTGGCGCGATAGTTGATGTCTGACGGAGAGAACCGGTGCCCCCGCCCGTGCCGGGGCAGAAACACCACCTCCCGCCCGTGCAGAACGCCGCGCCGCACCGGATCGGATGCCTCGCCCCACGGGCTGTCGATTCGCTCCTCGCGCACCGCCTCCAGCCCCGGCAGGTCATAGACACCCGATCCCCCGATGATTCCCAGCACAGCGCGCGCCATGTCCCCTCCCCGGCCATCCCGCCCCAACGGCCCCTCCCGCCTGTGTCGGCCCGAACGCGCAGGCCGTCAATAGGCCCGGGCGCCGCGCCGCCCGGTCAAATTCACCGGGGCAACAGGCATGGTTAACCGTCCATACATGGTCCTGCGGCACAGTGAGATGTTGCCGATCAGCCCCGCGACTGGAGCATGCGCCCCCCGTGTCCCTTGCCCGCCTTGCCATCTGGTCGAGCCCCTCCCCCGCGCCGGCCGCCCCACCGCAGGAGGCCGCCGGCCCCCAGCCGGTGACGCTGACCTATGTCTACAACGGCCGCCCTCTGGCCGCCGGCACCGTCAATCTCGATGCCGTCATCGGCCAGCTGGAACAGGATGTCTCGCTCACCCTCCAGCTGATCCAGGACACCTCGAAGGAAGCGCGCGCCAAGGTCGCCGAGAGCATCGATCTCGCCGGCCAGATTCAGGTGGCCAGCCGCGGCCTCGTCAAGCTGTCCGCCTCGGCGCGCGAAACCTCGGACCGGCTGGTCGAAACCTCCAGCCAGCTTGAAGCCTCGAATATCGAGATCGATCGCAAGGTCACCGCATCCGATCAGTTGCTCGACGAGGCACGGCTGCTCACCGGCTCGGTTACCAGCCAGATGACCGATCTCGCCGATGTCGCCAAGAAAATCGCCGCCGTCGTCGATGTCATCCGCACCATCGCGCGCCAGACCAACCTGCTCGCACTCAATGCCACCATCGAGGCGGCGCGCGCCGGCCCGGCGGGCCGCGGCTTTTCCGTGGTCGCCACCGAGGTGAAGGCACTCGCCGGCGAGGTGCAGAAGGCGACCACCGACGTCGCCGCCAAGATCGCCTCGCTGGAAGCGGCGGTCGCCGCCTCCTCGACCACCATGTCGCAAATGGCCAACCTCATCGTCCGGTTCGATCCGGTGCTCGGCTCGATCCGCTCCGCCGCCGCCGTGCAGATCGACGGCACGCGCGATGTCACCAGCAAGGCGGTCGCCACCGCCGATTTCGCCGATGTTGTCGCCCAGAGCGCCGAGGCGATGAACACCCTCGCCCTGCGCGCCACCGCCGTCACCAATCTCGCGGGGCAGGCCTCCGGCAACATGGCGACCACGCTGGAACGCCTTTCCGGCCGGTCGATCATCTACTTCCGCCGCTCGCTTAACCCCGACAACATCAACCCCAACCGGGTGCCGGTGAACATTCCCGCCACGCTCGACATCGGCGCCCGCCGGCATGAGGTGGCAGTGGTGGAGCTGACCAGCAGCGGCGCCATGCTGGCCCGCCGCGCGCTGGACATCGCTGTCGGCCAGACGGCGATCCTGTCGCTTCAGGCGATCGGCGAGGTGTCCGTCGCCGTCTCCTCGATCACCGAACTTGGCATCCATCTCGCTTTTGCCCGCGTCAGCGATGTCATCGCCGACCGGTTGCAGCAGCGGATCGCACGCGCCGTCTCCGAATGCCAGCCCGAAGTCGATCTGATGCTCCGGGCGTCCGACGAGGTCAAACAGGCCTTCGAACAGGGCCTGACGACCGGAAAGATCACGGAAGACGAGCTGTTCTCGACGCAATACACGCAAATTCCGCGGACACAGCCGGTTCAATACGCGGTGCCGGCGCTGGAATTCTACGAGCAGGTGCTACCGCCGATCATCGAGCGCTACCGCCGCCTTGCTGACGATCCGTGGTTTGTCCTCGCCATCGACCGGAACGCCTACGTTCCCGTCCATCACCCGGAATATTCGTTGCCGCCGGACCCGGACAACGTGGTCTGGACCGACCTGAACTGCCGCAACCGCCGCATCATGTCGCGCGCCCAGACTCTGGAAGCAGCCCGAAACGCCTTGCCGGCGTTGACAGCCACCTACCGCCGGGAAATGAAGGACGGCAGCGCGACGTTTGGAAAACTGATCGCGACCCCGGTTTTTGTCCGGGGTCGCCACTGGGGTAATGCCATCATCGGCACAAAGATAGGCTGACCTGCGTCGGCGATCAGCAGCAGTCGACCAGCGACGTGGTCTTGTAGCCAACGCGGATCTCGGCGCGGCCCCAAGCCTGACGCTCCTCGGCGCCGAACACGCCATACTCTTCCGCCGGGAAGAGGTTGTTGTTCTCGTCCGCCACATGCAGGTGATGGCCGTCGCGCACCTTGAGGCCGTTGAACTTGAAGACGTAATCCGTCGGATCCTTGGCGAACTCGTCCTTCATCTCCGGGTTCTCGTGAAGATGCTTGGCAACTTCGTGCATCTTCTGAAAATCGACCTTCGAATGCTCAATCGAATGATGCTGCAAATGAGAAACGTACTGCATGGATGGCTCCCTGTGCCCAACTCGTTAACACGCGTTAACCTTCCATGCAGCCGGCATTTCCGCAAGGGATATGCCCGGGTCGAGCCGAGAATCCCGAGTTGCCCCCATTATTAACAGGCATATTCCTGCAATATAGGATTTCATTAACCATTGAACAGCCAACACACTCATCGGTTGTATCATTGATTGCCCATGCGCAAGGCCCGCCACCACTCCGCGCAAGCCCGGACGCCAGTCTGCGCCTAAAGTTGAATCCCGTCGGACAAAAGAAAACCGCCGGTTTCCCGGCGGTCTCAAAATCTCCGGAAAGTCCGGATCAGGTCAGTGCTGAACGTCCGACCACACCTTCTTCTTGGTGAAATAGGTGAAGCAGGCCAACGAGATGAACAGCAGCATGAAGTAGGCGCCGATGCGCTTGCGGTCTTCCAGCTTCGGCTCCGCCGCCCACATCAGGAAGGCGGTCACGTCCCTGGAGTACTGCTCGACCGTCGCCGGGCTGCCGTCGCTGTAGTCCACCTGCCCGTCGCTCAGCGGCTTGGCCATGGCCAGCTTGTTGCCCGGGAAATAGGTGTTGTAGTTGAGCCCGTCCTCGACCTTCACGCCCTTCGGCGGGTCGACATAGCCGTTCAGCAGCGCGGAAATGTAATCCGGCCCCTGCTCCTGATACTGCGTGACGAGATCGACCAGCGACAGCAGCACGCCGCGCTCGTACGACCGCGCCTTGGCGATCAGCGACAGATCCGGCGGCACGGCGCTCATCGCCGCCTTGGCGGCCTCGTCGTTCGGGAACGGCGAGGGGAAGAAATCAGCCGGGCGGCCCGGCCGCTCGAACATCTCGCCCTTGTCGTTCGGCCCGTCCTTGACCGTATAGGTCGCGGCCAGTTCCTTGACCTGCCCCTTGCTGAACTCCGGCCCGCCCTTGTCCTCGAGCGTGCGGATGGCGACCAGCTTCATCGAGTGGCAGGCCGCGCAGACTTCCTTGTACACCTTGAAGCCGCGCTGCAGCTGTGCCCGGTCGAAGGTGCCGAACGGCCCCGAGAACGACCACGACTGGCGCGGCGGATGGACGGTATCGCCCCCGGCGGCGCTCACGGCTCCGGCGGTGCCCGCCAGCAGGGAGACGGCCAGCCCGATGGCGGCGATCCGGCTCGATTTGAATGAACGAAACATGGCAGTCCCTTCGTCCGTCATTGTCCTTGAAGGCCCGGCCGAAACCGGGCCTGACTGTTCCGATCTGTCAGTGCCGGTCCGGCGCATGCGCCGCGCCCGCCACCGTGCCCTGCCCCTGATGCTTGGCCAGAACCGCATCCGCGATCGAGGCCGGCTCCGGCCTGGTCTTCTCGAACAGGCCGAGCGCAGGCAGGATCACCAGGAAGTGGGCGAAGTAATACGCGGTCAGAATGGCGCCGAAGCCGGCGATATCGAGGATCTTCTTGCCGCCCAGCGACAGCACCACCTTGTCGGTCGGCTGCGAGCCGCAGTAGCCGAGCAGGAAGCACACCACCACCAGCGTCCAGAAGAAGATCTTCGCGGTCGGACGGTAGCGGTTCGAGCGCACCCGGCTGGTATCCAGCCACGGCAGGAAGGCCAGCACCGCAATCGCCGCGAACATCGCCAGCACGCCGAGCAGCTTGTCCGGGATCGACCGCAGGATCGCGTAGAACGGCAGGTAGTACCATTCGGGCACGATGTGCGCAGGCGTCGACAGCGGATTGGCCGGAATGTAGTTGTCCGGATGGCCGAGGAAGTTCGGCATGTAGAACACGAAGTAGCCGAAGAACACGATGAAGCAGACCATGCCGAAGGCGTCCTTGGAGGTCGCATACGGCGTGAACGGCACCGTATCCTTGGCGTAGTTCTTCACCTCGACACCGTCGGGGTTGTTCTGGCCCACCACATGCAGCGCCCAGATGTGCAGGAACACGACGGCGGCAAGCATGAACGGCAGCAGGTAATGCAGCGAGAAGAAGCGGTTCAGCGTCGGGTTGTCGACCGAGTAGCCGCCCCACAGCCAGGTCACGATCGGCTCGCCGACGAACGGGAAGGCCGAGAACAGGTTGGTGATCACCGTCGCGCCCCAGAAGGACATCTGCCCCCACGGCAGCACATAGCCCATGAAGCCGGTGGCCATCATCAGAAGGAAGATGACGACGCCGAGGATCCACAGAAGCTCTCGCGGCGCCTTGTACGACCCGTAGTAGAGCCCGCGGAACATGTGCACATACACCGCGATGAAGAACATCGAGGCGCCGTTGGCGTGGAAGTAGCGGATCATCCAGCCGTAGTTCACGTCGCGCATGATGTGCTCGACGGAGTTGAACGCCAGCGTGGTGTGCGGAGTATAGTGCATCACCAGCACCACGCCGGTGATGATCTGCGCCACCAGCATGAAGGTGAGGATGCCGCCGAAGGTCCACAGATAGTTGAGGTTCTTCGGAGTCGGATACGAAACGCCGGCATCGTGCATGACGCGGATGATCGGCATGCGCGCATCGATCCAGCGCTCGATCCCGGTCTTGGGTGTGTAGGTCGAATGGTCGGACATGGGCTACCCTTGTCGTCAGAACATCAGAAACGATCAGCCGATACGGACCTTGCTTTCGCTTTCGAAAGCAAAGGGCGGCAGTTCGAGGTTGCGCGGGGCAGGGCCCTTCCGGATGCGGCCGGCGCTGTCATAGTGCGAGCCGTGGCACGGGCAGTACCAGCCGTGATGCTCGCCGGCGTTGGCCAGCGGCACGCAGCCCAGATGCGTGCACACGCCGACCTTGATGATCCACATTTCCATCGGCTTGCCGTTGAACTTGCCGACGCGCTGCTCGTCCGCCTGCGGATCGGGCAGCGAGGAGACCTGGACGGCCTTCGCTTCGGAGATTTCCTTGGCGGTGCGGTGCCGCACGAAGATCGGCTTGCCGCGCCATTTGATGGTCACGACCTGCCCTTCCGGCACCTGGCTCAGATCGAACTCGATCGGCGCGCCCGCCGCGATGGTCGAGGCGTCGGGATTCATCTGCGAAACGAGCGGGACCACGGCCGAACCGGCCGCAACGGCGCCAAGGGCCCCCGTCCAGATGTAAAGAAAGTCGCGCCGGTTCGTGTCGCTTGCCGCGTGTTCAGCCACTGTGCTCACCCTTCAGCCCGGAGCGGCGCAGACCTTGAGAAACCCTGCCCGCTCGACGTATGGAAGTCCTGCCGGCACAAGGGGTGTCCTCATGCCATCTGCAAGGTTGCTCTTTGGCAGGGGTTTGCAGCGTTGTCCATAGTCCTTTGAGCGATTCCAGCCATCGAAATGACACAGTCCGAAAATTCCTTTCCTGCCATGTCGCCGCCGCTGCGCCTTGCGCTTTATCAACCTGATATTCCGCAAAATACCGGAACGATCGTCAGAATGGCCGCCTGTTTCGCCATTCCGGTGTCGATCATCGGCCCGGCGGGCTTTCCTGTCACCGATCGCGCCTTCCGCCGCGCGGGCATGGATTACCTCGATGCCGCGACAATCGACCGCCATGACTCATGGGCAGACTTCGACCAATGGCGGAGAGCCTCGGGCAGCCGCCTGATTCTCGCCACCACGCGGGCGCAATCGAGCCATGCCGCGCTCGCCTACCGCCCGGGCGACATCGTCCTGTTCGGCCGCGAGACGCTCGGCGTGCCGGAGGCGGTGCACGACAGCGCCGATGCCCGCATCCGCATTCCCATGCAGCCGCAGCTTCGCTCGTTGAATTTGGCCGTCTCTGCCGCCATTATCGCCGCCGAGGCCCTGCGCCAGCTTGATGCTTTCCCGAGAGAGACGTGATGACCGAGACCGACACGCAAACCCGCCCGCGCGCCTGGTTCGAGGCGCTCCAGCGCACCATTTTCGCCGCCTTCGAGCGGCTGGAGGCGGAGTGCCCCGGCCCGGTCTTCCCCGAGGCGCCGGCGGCGCCGGGCCGCTTCGTCGCGCAGCCGTGGCAGCGCACCAATCATGACGGCGCGCCGGGCGGCGGCGGCACCATGGGCCTGCTGCATGGCCGGGTGTTCGAGAAGGCGGGCGTCCATGTTTCCACCGTGCACGGAACGTTTTCGCCCGAGTTTGCCGGTCAGGTTCCCGGCTCGGACAAGGATCCGCGCTTCTGGGCCTCCGGCATCTCGCTCATCGCCCATCCGTGGAACCCGAACGTGCCGACCGTGCACATGAACACCCGGCGTGTGCGGACGACGAAGGAGTGGTTCGGCGGCGGGGCGGACCTGACCCCCGTGCTCGACCGGCGGCGGACGCAGGACGACCCCGATACCCTGGCCTTCCACGCCGCCATGCGCGCCGCCTGCGACAGCCACGCCGCCGTCGCGCCCTATGACAAGTACAAGAGCTGGTGCGACGACTACTTCTACCTCCGCCACCGCAAGGAGCCGCGCGGCATCGGCGGCATCTTCTACGATACTCTCGACAGCGGGGATTTCGATGCCGATTTCGCCTTCACCCGCGCGGTGGGCGAGGCATTCGTTGCAATTTACCCGACCATCGTCCGCGCCAACTGGCATAAGCCCTGGACCGAGGCCGACCGGCACGAGCAGCAGGTCCGCCGCGGCCGCTATGTCGAGTTCAACCTGCTGTATGACCGCGGCACGATCTTCGGCCTGAAGACCGGCGGCAACGTTGATTCGATTCTCTCCTCGATGCCGCCCACCGTCCGCTGGCCGTAATCCCTCACCCGCAGAGATCGGGGATCAGGCTTTTGTGCACCCAGCCCACCGCCCGGTGGGCGCCATAGCCGCGCGTCAGCCGCTCCGCCCCGCGCCAGTAGGTGGCCTTCACCCACGGCCCCTGTTCGTCCACCATCGGCAGGAATTCATCGCCCGGCCGCATGCGGGCGATGATCCGTGCGGTGGCGGAAGGGGCGGCGCGCAGCGCCACGAATCCGTCGCGCGTCTTGCCCACGGGGCAGAACCCGGTGGCTCCGGCCCCCGGCGCAGCGCCGGCCAGCATGAGCATTGCCAGTGCAAACGCCCGATATCGCATCGCCGCCTCCCCCCTTTGCCGCCTCACGCCGGGCGCGGCAGCGCCCCGGCCAGAATCTGCTGCTGCGCGTCTTCCGCCGCCGGAAAACCGGCAGCGATCCACTGCCGCTCGGCCCGCGCCAGCGTCTCGCCCACCTCCGGCCCCCGCGCCACCCCGCGCGCCAGCACATCCTTGCCCGAGAGCAGGAAGGGCGGCGGCTGCCACGCCTCCGGCAAGGCCATCACCTCGCGCCACTCCGGCCAGTCGCCCGCCGCCGCGCTGAGCAGCACCGCATCGCGGAACGCCTCCGCCCCCAGCCGGTAGAGCGCCAGATGGGCATGCTGATCCGGCCGCGCAGCGACGAGCGCCGTCATCCGCCGCATCTCCTCGTTGGTCAGGCGCAGGGCCTCGCGCAATCGGTCGAGATCGGCCACCGCCGAAACGGCCAGTGCCATCAGCCGGCGCACCGCCTCCGGCCGCGCGCCCGCCTCCGCTTCCAGCGCCACAAGGCGCAAAAACCGGCCCGCATCGCCCGGCCCCTCCAGCACCGGCGCCAGCAGGCCATGCTCCGCCATCAGGCCGATCACCGGCCCGGCCTGCGGTGCGACGATCAGCTTCATCATCTCCTGCCGGATACGCTCGCGCGACAGGCGCGACAGCCCCTCCCGGTGGCGCAGGACTGCGGCCAGCCCCCCGGGCTCCAGCGTGCCGTCACCATAGGCAGCGGAAAACCGGAAAAACCGGAGAATGCGCAGGTAATCCTCCCGGATGCGTTGATCCGCCCCCCCGATGAACCGCACCCGCCGCGCCGCGACATCGGCAAGCCCGCCGCCGTAGTCGAAAAGCCGGCCCTGCCCATCCACCGAGAGCGCGTTGATGGTGAAATCGCGCCTCAGCGCATCGGCGGCGAAATCCCGCCCGAAGCAGACGACCGCATGCCGCCCGTCGGTGTGGATATCCTCGCGCAGCGTTGTCACCTCATGCGCCACGCCATGGGCCACCAGCGTCACCGTGCCGTGCTCATAGCCGGTCGGCACCGCATGGACGCCCGCCTCCCGCGCCCGGCGCAGCACTTCATCCGGCACCGCCGTGGTGGCGATGTCGATATCGGCTATCGGCAGGTCCATCAGATGGTTGCGCACCGCCCCGCCGACAACGCGCGCCTCCTCCCCCCCGCCGTCGAGCAGGCCCAGCACCTGCCGGACACCGGGGCGGGCGAGAAACTCCGCCCCCGCAATGTCCGGCATCGCCGGCCCGCCGGTCATTTCGCCTCGCCCTGGATCAGCCGGCCGTCCTTCCAGATCGCGCGCTGGTAGCCATCGGTATGGGCCGGGCGCGCCATCTCGCCGATGACGATCGTGCCGATGCACAGGACCAGCCCGGCCAGCGTCAGCCATGCCAGCGGCCCGCGCTCCATCCGCATCGCGGCCTTGGGGTCTTTCAGCCGGAAGGTCTGGAACCCCCACCACACGGCAAAGGGAATGAGAAAAATCAGTAGTCCGTCGATGATGACACGGATCATGCTGCAACCAGCCTCTCGTAGAGAATGCGGATCAGCGCCGCAGTCGCCCCCCATATATAGGCATCGGGATAGTCCACTTCATAGAACCGCCGCTGCCGCCCCTCCCACAGCCGGCTGCCGAGCCGGTAGCGGCTCATATCGAACAGCACCGACAGTGGCACCTCGAACACCCGGCCCACCTCCTCGGGGTTGGGCTGCATCGGCGCATCGGGGGCAACCAGCGCCACCACCGGCACGATGCGAAAGCCCGTGCCGGTATAATAGGACGGCAGATAGCCCAGCGGCATGACATGGCGCCGGTCGAGACTGATCTCCTCCTCCGCCTCGCGCAGGGCCGCCTCCAGCGGCGCCTCGCCATGGTCGACCCGCCCGCCCGGCAGCGCCACCTGGCCCGAATGCTTGCGCAGGTGCTGCGCCCGCTCGGTCAGGATCAGCCCGCCCCCGGCCGCGCGGAACGTGACCGGCACCAGCACCGCCGCTGCCACCGCCTGCGCGATCCGCTCGGGGTCGGGGTTGAACCCCGGCAGACGATGGTCCCCCAGCACCGGCTCGCCGAAGCGGCGCAGCGGCTCAGGCTCGGCCAGAAGCACCTGCCGCGCCCGCGCGCTGAACGCCTCGCCGCTTTCGATCACCGGCCGGATCATGCCACGTCATCCGCCGGTGCGAGGGGGAAGAACACTGCGCCCGAACGCACACCGAACATCCGCCGTTCGCCCCGCTGATTCGCCTCGTCCCCCGGCCGGTCGCCGCCGAGCATCGCCGCCTCGCCCATCAGTTCCACGCGTCCCATGCCGATCAGCTCATGCGTCAGCGCCCGGCTCGCCAGCGCCCAGAGATCGCCCCGCACATGAAGATAGGGCTTCACTCCGCCATCTGCCGCCACCTCGAACCGCAGCGGATGCTCCCGCCCCGCCTCGATAATCTCGTCAAGATTGGTGCGGAAGAACAGCCGGTCGCCGGTTGCAGATGGCTCCACCGCCACCTCCACCGCCACAAACGGCGCGTCATCGACCCTGATGCCGACCCGCTCCACCGGTGTCACCAGGACGTAACGCTCTGAATCTTTTCGCAAAATCGTCGAAAAAAGCTTTACCATCGCCGGCCGGTTGATGGGCGAGCCGTTGTAGTGCCAGCGCCCGTCGGCGCTGATTCGCATGTCGATCTCGCCGCAGAACGGCGGGTTCCACAGGTGAACAGGCGCCGGTCCGCGCCCGGCAAAAGCCCCCGCTCCGGCCATCAGCCGCTGCACAGCGCCGCCAAACCCTGCCTGTTCCGGTCCAATTTCCGTCACGATTGCCCTGTCACGTTCCTCAACCGGCCTGTCCCGCTCCAGATTGTGATTTGGACCCGGCGGAGGATCGGACGCAAGATCGATTTGATGCCAAGGAAACGATTGTCCTGCGCCCGAAAGCACACCACACTGACGGGCATGGACAGGGAGTGATGCATGAGTGCCGCCACAGCCACCCAGCCGGATGATCTTTCCACCCACGTCGTCAAGACGGCGGAGGAGAGTGCTGCTGTTCTGAAAACGGCAAGGGAATCAATCGGGAAAGTCATCTTCGGGCAGGAGAAGGTGATCGAGAATACGCTTGTCACCGTGCTCTGCGGCGGCCACGTCCTGCTTGTGGGGGTGCCCGGCCTGGCCAAGACCAAGCTGGTCGAGACCCTTGGCACCGTGCTGGGGCTCGATGCCCGGCGGGTGCAGTTCACGCCCGATCTGATGCCCTCCGACATTCTCGGAACCGAGATTCTTGAGGAGCCATCGCCCGGAAAGCGCGCCTTCCGGTTCATTCGCGGCCCGGTCTTCGCCCAGCTGCTGATGGCCGATGAGATCAACCGCGCCAGCCCGCGTACCCAGTCCGCCCTGTTGCAGGCGATGCAGGAAGGCTTTGTCACCATCAACGGCGAGCGGCACGATCTGCCCCAGCCGTTCCATGTGCTGGCGACACAGAACCCGATCGAGCAGGAAGGCACCTATCCCCTGCCGGAAGCCCAGCTTGACCGCTTTCTGATGCAGGTTGACGTGGATTACCCCAGTTTCGAGGCCGAAAAGCGCATGCTGATCGAAACCACCGGCACCGGCGGGGCGAAGGCCGAGGCGGCACTGGCCGGCGCCCAGCTGATGGCCGCGCAGCGCCTCGTCCGCCATCTTCCGATCGGCGAAAGCGTGGTCGATGCGATCCTCCGGCTCGTCCGCCTTGCCCGCCCGGGGGAGGCCGGCGGCATCGGCGATCGTCTGGCCTGGGGCCCGGGGCCACGCGCCAGCCAGGCGTTGAGCCTTGCCGTACGCGCCCGCGCGCTGATCGACGGACGTTTGGCCCCCTCGGTGGAAGATGTGATCGCGCTGGCCGAACCGGTGCTGAAGCACCGCATCGCGCTCAGCTTCGAGGCCCGGCATGATGGCCACACCCTGTCGAGCCTGATCGGCGAACTGGCGGAAAAGATCCGCTGAAATGGCGACTGCCCGCCTGATTCCGCCCCTTGGCCGCAGCATCGGCCCGGCGACAGCCACCGCAGCGCAGAGCCTTGCGCGTGTGCTGCCCCGGCTGGCACTGCAGGCGCGGCAGGTGTCGGCGCAGGTCTCGTTCGGCATTCATGGCCGCCGCCGCGCCGGGCCGGGCGAAACCTTCTGGCAGTTCCGCCCGTTCATGTCGGGCGAGCCGGCGGACAGGATCGACTGGCGGCGGTCCGCCCGCGACGACCGGCTTTATGTCCGCGAGCGGGAATGGGAAGTGGCCAGCACCTACTGGCTGTGGATCGACCTCTCCGCCTCGATGAACTACGCTTCCTCGCTCGCGCTCCAGTCCAAACGCGACCGAGCGATCATCACCGGGCTGGCGATGGCGGATTTGCTGGTCCGCTCGGGCGAGCGGGTCGGGCTGATCGGCCTGACCACGCCGATCGTCTCGCGCTCCATCATCGCCCGGCTGGCCGATGCGCTGGTCCTGTCGACCGAGCGTCACCGGCAGGATTTTCCCCTTGCTGCACCGCCCGGCCCGCGCGACCGGGTGATCCTGATCGGCGATTTCATACTTCCGGCGGACACATTTGCCAGCCAGTTCAGGGCCTTGACTGCGCGTGGCGCGCCCGGCATCGCGGTTCAGGTGCGCGATCCGGCGGAGGCCGAGTTCCCGTTTTCCGGCGAGACCGAGTTCTTCGCGCCTGACGAGGCCACCCGTTGGCGCGTCGGCGATGCCGGCGACATGCAGAAGGCCTATCGCGAGCGGATCGGCGCGCATGAAGCCGCGCTCCGGCAGGCCTGCATCAGCCGGGGCTGGACCTTCTACGCCCATTCCACCGGGCACCCGGCGACAGAAGGGGTGATGAACATCGCGATGCTGCTCTCGGGCGGGGCGGGAGGCGCGCGATGATCGGCCTGCCGCTCGCCTTCGCCTTTCCGCTGGTGCTGATCGCGCTGGCCGGCCTGCCTGTGCTCTATTATCTGCTGCGCGTCACGCCGCCACCGCCGCGGCAGGTGCCGCTGCCCACCCTGCCATTGGTGAAAGATCTGGCAACGCCCGAGCGGCAGGCCTCACGCACACCATGGTGGCTGCTGGCGCTGCGTCTGCTGCTCGTCACCTGCGCGATCCTCGCCGTCGCCGGCCCGCGCTGGGCGCCGGAGGCGAACCCCGTCGGCACCGGGCAGGGCCCTCTCGTGGTGCTCATCGACAATGGCTGGGCTGCTGCCGGCGATTGGGCGGAGCGGCGCAACCGCCTGCTGTCCGTCCTTGAAAATGCCAGTTCCCGTCCGGTCGCGCTGCGCGCCAGCGCCGACGAGCCGCAACCCCTTGTGCTCACCTCGGCGACACAGGCCACCGAACGGCTGCGCAGCCTGCAACCGGTGGCCTATACGCCAGACCGGACACGGCAGTTTGACCGGATTCGCACGTTCATGGATGAAAACACCGCCGCCACCGCTCTCTGGCTGTCGGATGGAGTGGCGGTGAGCGAGGCGGATGGTGCCACGGCCGCCTTTGCTGCCGCGCTCGGTCCGCGCCTGACGGTGATCGCCGCCGAGCAAAACCCTGTCCGTGCCATCACCGCCGCCAGCAACGATCGCGATGCCACAGTGGTCACCCTGTCGCGCGCCGCCACCGGCGCGGAAGGGGCTGCCGGCGTCATCCGCGCCTATGATGCGCGGGCACGGGCGCTGGGCGAAACGACGTTCGATTTTGCCGGCGCGGGCGAAACCACGGCCCGCCTCGCCATCCCGCTGGAAGTCCGCAACGATATCACCCGCATCGAGGTGCTGGATGGTCGCAGCGCCGGCAGCGTGCACCTGCTGGATGCAGGCGCGCAGCGGCGCAAGGTGGCTGTTGTCTCCGGCGAGACGGCCGATACCGCCCAGCCGCTGGTCTCCGGCACCTATTTCGTCACCAAGGCTTTGACGCCGTTCGCCAGCGTGCTGGAAACGCCGCGCGGCATGGACCCGCTCGCCCGCACGCTGGATGACCGGCCCGAACTGGTGGTTCTGGTCGATGTCGCCACCGTGTCCGGCACCATGCTGGAACACCTCGAACGGTTCGTCGAGGACGGCGGCGTGCTGGTCCGCTTCGCCGGCAGCGGCCTGGCGGCGTCGTCCGATTCGCTGCTGCCGGTGCGTCTGCGCCGCGGTGGCCGCGTGCTGGGCGGCGCACTCTCGTGGGAAAAGCCGCAGCGGCTCGCCGCTTTCCCGGCGGAAAGTCCGTTTGCCGGCATCGCCGTCTCCACGGACATCACCATCGAGCGGCAGGTGCTGGCCGAGCCGGAACCGGCCCTGACCGAGCGGACATGGGCGGCCCTGAGCGACGGCACGCCGCTGGTCACCGCCGCCCGGCGCGGCAAGGGCATGGTCGTGCTGTTCCATGTGACAGCGGATACCAGCTGGTCCAACCTGCCGCTGTCGGGCGTGTTCGTCGATATGCTGCGCAAGATCCTGCCGCTGGCGGTGCCCGGCGCTGCGCGGGCCGAGACGCGCGCCGATCTCGCCAATCCGCGTCAGGCGCTCGATGGGTTCGGCCAGTTTTCAGCCCCGCTGCCGACCACGCGGGCCATCTCCCGCAGCGCGCCTCCGGTCGCCACCCCCGAGCATCCCGCCGGCTTCTATGGCCCGGTCGAGGCGGCCTTTGCCGTCAATGTGCTGCCCCCTGGGGCAAAGCTGCTGCCCCTCTCCTGGGGCGGTGCAGCGCCTGCGCCGCTGCGCATCCGCCCGCCTGTCGATCTGAGGCCCCCGTTGCTGATTGCCGCTCTTGGTCTGTTCTTGCTCGATGCGCTGGCCGTGGTCTGGCTGTCCGGTCTGCTGCGGTTCGGCGGCAGGCGGATGGCCGCCGCTTCTCTTGTTCTGGCGCTGCTGCTTCCGCTGACGGCACCTCCCCCCGCCCATGGGCAAACGCAGCAGCGGCCCCAGCCCTCGCGGCAGGATATCGAGGCGAGCCTGCAATCGCGCCTTGCCTATATCCGCACCGGCAACGGCGAGGTGGACGAGACCAGCCAGCTCGGGCTCGCCAGCCTCAGCCGTGTGCTCGCCGCCCGCACGGCGATGGACCCCGCCCCGCCAGCGGGGCTGGACCCGGCGAAGGACGAACTTGTCTTCTATTCGCTGATCTACTGGCCGGTCACGCCAGACCAGCCGATGCCGTCCGATGCCGCGCTGCGCCGTATCGACCAGTTCATGAAGAACGGCGGCACGGTGATCTTCGATACGCGCGATGCCTCGGCTGTACCCGGCAGCGGCGGCACCACGGCGGAGAACCGCCGCCTGCGCCAGATGCTCGCCAACCTTGATATTCCGGAGATCGAGCCTGTCCCGCGCGACCATGTGCTGACCAAGACCTTCTACCTGCTGGAAAAGCTCGTGGGCCGCTATGCGCAGGGGGAAACCTGGGTGGAGGCGATGCCGCGTGGCGCCGGGGACGAGAAACGCCCCGCCCGCGCGGGCGATCGCGTCTCTCCGATTGTCATCACCTCGAACGATCTCGCGGCGGCCTGGGCGGTCGACCGCAGCGGCCAGCCGCGCTATCCGATGGTGCCGGGCGAGCCGCGCCAGCGCGAGATGGCCCTGCGCGCCGGCATCAATCTGGTGATGTACGCCATGACCGGCAACTACAAGGCCGATCAGGTGCATATCCCCGCCCTGCTCGAACGTCTGGGCCAGTGAGGCGGCGATGACCTCGAAGCTCTCCCTCGCCTTCGATCCGCTGCTCTCCTGGCCGGTTCTGGCCGGGCTGGCGCTGGTCGCGCTGGCGCTCTGCGCGTTGATGATTGCCGGAGGCAAGCGCGGTGGCTGGACACGGCTCGCCGCCTCCGCCCTGCTGCTGCTCGCATTGTGCGATCCGCGTTTCGTCAACGAGGAGCGCGAGGGCCTGCCGGAGATTGTCGCACTGGTGGTGGACCGGACCGGCAGCCAGACCATCGGCAACCGGATGGAGCAGACCGACACTGCCGCACGCGAGATGGAAGCACGGATCAAGGCGCGGCCAAACACCATCCTGCGCACGGTCGAGGTGTTCGAGCGCGAGGCCGACGGTGACGGCACCCATCTGTTTGATACGCTGGTCTCCGCCATCGGCGATGTGCCGCCCGAGCGGCTGGCCGGCATCGTCGCCGTCACCGACGGTGTCGTCCACGATATCCCCGGCTCGCTCCGCGCGCTGGGTTTCAACGCGCCGTTCCATGGCCTGATCACCGGCATGGCCGGGGAGTTCGACCGGCGGATCGAGATCATCGAGGCGCCGCGCTTCGGCATCGTCGGCAAGGAGGTACAGGCCACCATCCGCGCGGTCACCGAGGGGCGCCCGGCCGATCTGCTGCGCCTCACCGTGCGCCGCAACGGCGAGGACCTCTATACCCGGACCATCCGGCCCAACAGCCCGATCCGCCTGCCCCTCAGGATCGATCGCGCCGGCATCAACCTGTTCGAGGCCTCGATCGAGACCGCCGAGGGCGAACTGACCGCCGTCAACAATCTGATCGCCCTGCCGGTGGAAGGCGTTCGCGACAAACTGCGCGTGCTGCTCGTCTCGGGCGAACCGCACGCCGGCGAACGGACGTGGCGGAACCTGCTCAAGGCCGATCCCAATGTCGATCTCGTCCACTTCACCATTCTCCGCCCGCCGGAGAAACAGGACGGCACGCCGACCAGCGAACTGTCGCTGATCGCCTTCCCCACTCGCGAACTGTTCCAGCAGAAGATCGG
>ERZ1645187.1829-NODE-1829-length-19255-cov-238.405625_pt1 | contig 19255 bp, 15 predicted proteins | sample MGYA00575352_ERZ1645187 | MGnify/ENA primary metagenome ERZ1645187 (study PRJEB40837, sample SAMN11349314) | freshwater sediment metagenome | isolation source: river sediment | host: Sediment | place: India: Wazaribad , New Delhi | collected 2017-02-21 ... | reverse complement strand
GGCTGTTCGCCCTGATTCGGGACGACAAGTGCGACACGTATAAGAAACTGCGGGATGCCGCCTTTGCCCTGGCGGAGGCGGAGAAGCAACAGGAGATGTTCGCCCCGCCGGCGCCGCCGTCAGCCCAGGACCTGAAGCTTCACGCCACCCTGGAGGAGGGAGTCGAGCGGACCCTGGCCCTGGTCAGGAAGTGCTTCGACGACGACGGGGGCGTGCCCGCGGCCGCGACCCTGGACCCGCCGAGTTGCCTGCGCCTAGCCGACCTGCTGGAGCTGGCCCGGCGCGACCTGGGGAAGATCGAGTCGGCCCTGCGGAAATCTGCGATTGCCCGCGCCCATTAGGAGAGCCGCCATGTTGACCACCTACACCGAGAACGACCTGAGAGCCAGGGCGGCGGCGGAGGCCGCCCGGCGCGAGCGGGAGCGTGAGGAGGAACGCAAGGCGCAGGGGGACGCGCTCCGCCTGTCCTTCCATCTGACCGGTTCGCCGCGCCTGGTGGACGAGCTGGCCGCCCGGGGTCAGCGGGACCTGTTCCGTGACCTGTAACCTGGGAGAGCCGCCATGAAGAAGACCGATTATGCCGACTACCTGTGCCGCACCTGGCCGGTGCTGACGACGCCGGACGATGTGCTGGAGTTGGGTCGGGTGCTGGAGAATACCTGGAACCTGTATTTCGATGACCGCGAGGGGCTGGAGCGCGCCCTGGCCTATCTGTGCCGCAACCCGATCCCGCCGAAGAGTTGGAAGCAGTTTCGGATGCTGCGGGACGCGGCGAGGCTGTTTAGCCAGCGCCTGAAGGAGATGCCCCGGCCGCAGAAGAAGATGGGGTTCTGGGACCTGTGATCCCGAGGGCATGACCGCGAGCCGGGCGAGAGCCCGGTTTTTTTTGTGGGCGTGGCTGGGGTGCGCGGTTACGCGCATGTTCCGGGATCTCGCCACCGATCACCCTGGCCCGTGCGCCGGGGAGCGCGCCGACATCGACCGCCTGGCTGGAATTCCCGGCGTGGGGACCTGGCCCAGAACCCGCCAGGGACGCCATAGGCCCCGCCATGCCGGCGGGTGCCCAGGGGGTAACCCTTTACCTGGCCGGGTTGGTTGGTGCGTCCTGGCCCTGAAGAGAGGGCCGGGTAGTTGGGGTGTCGTGGGGAGCGAGGAGGTGGCGGCGGTGGGAAGGCGTCGGCTGCGGGTAGGCGCAGGGCGGCGAGAGGGCGAGTGGTGAGGGCGCCGTGCGGTTGCGCGCGCTGGCGCCCCTAAACGCGCGATTGGGGTTTGGCCGGCCCACGGGGGGGGCTACAGCGGCTGCGGGATTGCGGGCGCGAGGGCCTCTAAACGCGCGATCGAGGTTCTTGACTGCAAGCGGTCACTCTTCAGGCGGCCTGCGGAGACAGGTTGGTCCCACAAGGGGAACTTGACCGGAGACATTCGCTCCGTCAGGATTCGGCCAAAAGTGGACCCTCGGGGACAGATGTCCTCTGATGCCGAGCAGCCAAGGGAGTCCCATGCAGGGTGATGGGACTTTTTGCATTCGATCAACGCCCATTGCTGCTGGATAACATCCTATTTCGAGCTGATATCCAGAAACCGGATAATCACTTGTTAGGCGTGAAATAAATCGACCCTGGCCCCATAAAACTATGCCCTGGAAGCGCTGCTTGCAGTGTTTGCTTGATGCAGCAAGCGGAGTAAAACAACACCCAAACGCCAGATGGCCGAGGTGTCCATTGGATGGAACGGCGGCCACGAGCATGTTAAACGCGATTGACGATGAGGGTCGAAAAGTCTCTGAGTCCAAACTCTAAGTCGACATGTTTCCGTACAAACCTCAAAAGGAACTCGATATGAGCAGCCCCTCACGCTTTCGTTTTGAACTGCTGAACGGTCTTGAAGAAAGAGCTGTCACTAGCGCCTCTTTTGTTGTTTACGGTCATCAATGCCTCAAAGGACTTTATATTGGCTGGTCTAACGATCCAGTGAAGCGGTGGCAAGAGCACTGTGAGGCGGCGCGCACTCCAACATCGCCATACTATGACGATCTATTTCGTTCTGCAATTCGTGGGTTTCCACAAGGATTCAAGCATTATATTCTCGCTGTAGCATCCACAGACTTGGCCGCCAAGCGAAAAGAGGCGGCAGCCATCGAATTCTACAAACCAGCTCTTAACGAAAGGCCAGAGTACTCAACAACAGATTCAGACTACGGTTTCCGCCCGATTGATCAACAGATTGGAAGGGTCGCATTCCTTCAGACAAAGAGGCTGAGGCGAGATGTTAATCTCCATACTGACAAGGATCGTATCCCGTTGATTGCCGAGATTTTTTTCGATAATGGCCGGAAGAGGGTCAGAGTGATCTCTGGGCAACCGTTTCCAGCGGGAATGAAGATCGAGTGCCCACGATCACAACGGGAGCAGTTTGAAATCGGACAACTCGTTCGTGTAAGAGTTGCCCTTGCAAACAAAAATGGAACAAATTATTTGGTTGCGGGCAAAAGCGCCATTCTTCAGCCGGTACAGAAATAGCTAATTGGTTTACGCTTGCCCAAAGTGGAAAGCACTTAATATATCAGGCGCAGAAAAGGGGTCGCTGTTGATTTTAGTTCACTTGCTCTTGAGGCTAGCGACAATAACGTCTGAATTACAAGCTAGCAGACACGCGCGGATATTTGAGCACTTGTTGGAACAGACAATCTAGTGTCGCCTGCGACTCGAAGCCGCCGCCTTTCACTGCGAGATTAAGCACGTCCGGCCCCGGAAAACTTCTTTCAAGAAGGGTGTCAGGTCTTGTCTTTTGCCCCTTCCGAGCTATGAAGATAAGCGGTTCCGGGGCACTAAACTCTGGAAGTCCGCACGGCTGACTGAAGAAGAGAAGAAATCGCCTAACACGCCCATAATTAAAGGAATGAAAGGGGCCTGGATGGAATTATTTTCCAGGCATTAAATCAGCCCACAATCAATCGCCTAACGAACGCCTCCAGTCCGACCGCTCGCTACGCTCGCGGCGGCTGAGGCTGACGTTATGTCCGCTTCGGATTCAGAGCAGAAGGTCTGGTCTCAGGCATGAACTGTCCGTTGTCAGCGTCAACCTGACGCACAATCATCGCTTCGCAGTGACCGCTTTGGCGCGACACCCTGATCTGAAGTTCAGGCGGGCGAGTGACATGCGTGACATCCCGCGTGTCACGTCGGAGTCACCCGCCTGTCCCCACAAGTCCCCCGTATGTCCCTCGGGACAACCTCCTCACCATACCTTTCCTTCCAGCTACTCGAAGGGCTTCAGGGCTCGGCGGTAACGCTTCTCTCGGAGTGAAGTCGCCGCTGCCGTTATAACTCGGTTCCAACATAGGCTTCCACCTGCGACCTGAGTTTCTGGCCGGGTTGAAAGGTCACGACCCGCTGCGGTGTGATGGGGATATCCTCGCCCGTCTTTGGATTGCGTCCCGGACGCTGTTTCTTGTCGCGAAGAGCGAAATTACCGAATCCGGACAGCTTCACCGGCTCACCCTTTTCCAGGGCAATCCGGATCTCCTCGAAGAACAGTTCCATCACGTCCATGGCCTCGCGTTTGTTGAGGCCGAGTTGCTCGAAGAGGTAGTCGACCATGTCGGCCTTGGTGAGTGCCATCGCGTCAGTCTCTCAGTTTTGCCCCAAGTTCCAGCCCCAGCCAATCCAACATAAGGCTTCGGTTACGAGATTGATCCAAGCTCGTCATCCGCAGCGCGGAATTCCCGCCCCGCGAGCAGCCGCCTGATGGCGGCGGCGTAGTCTTCCTTCCAGGGCAACTGGTCGTCCGTGTGAAGCGACCGCCGACATGCTAGGGTCTCGGTATTCGTCAGGGGGTTATGGCCAGCGATCCGCCGCTCCCGCCAGTAAACGCCAAAGCCGCGTTTCTGCCAGGTCGGCAGGGCATCGAAATTGATTCCGTGCTGGAACAGCAGTTCGTTCTTAGCGGCTCGACTCATGCCCTGCAAGCGCCCGGCGACCGCGCGTGCGCTCAGGCCCTGGCCCCGGAGCAACCAGTAGGCATGGCCATTCAGGCAGCAGCGCGCGGCGTCGTTCATGCGCCAGCGAAAGTAATCCACCACCTGCTCTGGTCCAGGGAGGACCGAGAGCCGACCGTCGAAGGCCGCGACGCGTCCAAGGGCCAGGGAGAAGGCGCCGCTAGCCTCGCCGGCCAAGACCGAGATCCACTTGCGCGGCTTGCGGCCGAAGCTGCCCTCGTCGGGGTGGAAGAGCAGGGAGATCTCGTCGCTCTCGCTGTAGGCCAGCAGGATGTTAAAACCGCACGCCATCAGGTGGCGGCTGGTTGACGCCATCAGATCATGAAAGCCCCGGTCGAAGGGCGCCTCGAAGTTGCAAACGTCATGGGTCAGACGGGTGAAGCTCCGGCCGTCCAGGCGGGCCACGATCTGGAAATCCGGTGGGATCGGGGCATCCAGCGCCGTAACAAAGCGGCGCATGCGGGTCTCCAGGTCATCACTGCGCACGATCAACCTCCATCAGTTGGAAGCCGTCATCCTCGCTCCAGACCTCGAACAGCGCATTAAAACCTTCCGCCCAGTCGGGTGGTTGCCACTGTCTCCAGGCACTTCGGAGGGCATGTTCCGGCACCCTGGCGCGTCCGGTTCGGCCCGCATTGCGAGCGATGGCCTCTGCCAGGGCGACGTGGATACGATAACCCACCTCCCGACACCGGGCGAGATTGCGGGGCGACGGAGCCACTGAACGTAAGATTTTGAATGAATCTTGGCCGGGATGGATTGAAACCAGATCAGGGAAGGAGCACGACCAGAAGACGAAACATCAGCCGAGAGGTGGAGTCACCGAGGAAAAAAATCCGACCGCGCAGTTTTGCCGGCTGATGAGCTGAAACTAGGGGCAAAACTCAACTGGGGGTAAAAACTGGGGGTACAAATGGAAAAGGGCCTTTCGGCCCTTCTCTTTTTGCTTGTAACTTCCTGTTTTGTTTGGTCGGGGTGAGAGGATTTGAACCTCCGACCACCTGAACCCCATTCAGGTGCGCTACCAGTCTGCGCTACACCCCGCAAGACGGAGCATATTAGGTTTTGGACCCCTCAGTGTCAACCTTGGCATCGGACACCTTGGCATCGGAGACCTTTCCAAGGAACCTCCCAGCGTGATGGGGATTCTTCAGCCGCATTAAGAGGTTGTCCGCGGCCAAGCCCTCTGGGGCTGTTAGCGTTTCTTGAGCGTGGGTAAGCCGGCGCTGTTGGAAGAATCGTCGTAGGATGTCCCCACACTCCTCGGCCATGACCTCCCCCTGACACTCTAGACGATGATTGAAGCGCTGGTCGGGAGGGAGCAGGTCGAAGACGCTGCCACAGGCCCCGCCCTTGGGATCCCGGGTGCCAAAGACGACTCGCGCCACCCGGGCATGCACCAGGGCGCTGGCGCACATGGGGCAGGGCTCCAGGGTGACGTAGAGGGTGGCACCCGGAAGACGGTAGTTGCCGACACGGCTGCCGGCATCGCGCAAGGCACGGATCTCGGCATGGGCGCTGGGGTCGTGGGTGGCGATGGGGCAATTCCAACCCTCACCCAGGACCTCGCCCTCCCGGATCAGCACCGCCCCCACCGGCACCTCCCCCATGGCCGCCGCCCGCTCCGCCAGGGCCAGGGCATGACGCATCCAGCGCCGATCTTCACCATCAAGGCTCTCCCCCGCTCGGTCACCCGCAAAGGGGGCGGTTTGGGCTCCCTTCCCGCTCTCCGCAGCAAGCACCTGACATCCGGCCGGTTTTGGCCCATCCCCCCCCGATTCCGAACTCATGCCCACCTAATCTGGATGGTGCCCCTGAAAAGGAAATTACCCGCCACGCTCATCGGTCGGCGTGGCTGGGGACCTTCCATGATCGCTAGACCGCCGGCTAAACCAGAGACCGACCGCTGAAACGGACTCATTCCCACTCAATCGTCCCCGGCGGCTTACCGGTGATGTCGTAGACGACTCGGGAGACGCCACGCACCTCGTTGGCGATGCGCCGGCAGACCAGATCGAGAAAGTCGTAAGGCAGATGGGCCCAGCGGGCGGTCATGAAGTCGATGGTCTCCACGGCGCGCAGGGCGATGACGTGGGAGTACTGACGGTTGTCGCCGACCACCCCGACGGACTTGATGGGCAGGAAGACGGCGAAGGCCTGGGAGACTTGGTCGTAGAGGTCGGCGCGGCGCAGTTCCTCGATGAAGATCTGATCGGCCAGGCGCAGGGTGTCCGCATAGCTGGCATGGACCTCGCCGAGGATGCGTACCCCCAGGCCGGGACCAGGAAAGGGGTGGCGATAGACCATGTCCGAGGGCAGGCCCAGCTCGATGCCGATCTTGCGCACCTCGTCCTTGAACAGTTCCCGCAGGGGTTCCACCAGCCCCAGCTTCATGTAGTCAGGCAGACCGCCGACATTGTGATGGGACTTGATGACTTTGGCCTTACCGGTCCTGGCGCCGGCTGACTCGATGACGTCGGGGTAGATGGTGCCCTGGGCCAGCCATTTGACGTTAGGCAGCTTGTCGGCCTCGGCCTCGAAGACGTCGATGAAGGTGGTGCCGATGATCTTGCGCTTGAGCTCCGGATCATCGACCCCGGCCAGGCGCTCGAAAAAGCGCGAACCGGCGTCGACGCGGATGACCTTGACCCCCATGTGGCGGGCAAAGGTGCTCATGACCTGATCGCCCTCCCCCAGGCGCAACAGGCCGTTATCGACGAAGACGCAGGTCAGGCGCTCGCCGATGGCCCGGTGCAGCAGGGCGGCGACCACGGAGGAATCCACCCCGCCGGAGAGGCCGAGCAGGACCTCGTCCTCCCCCACCTGCTGGCGGATGCTGGCGATGGCATCCTCGATGATGTTGCGCGGCGTCCAGAGCCCGGCGCAGCCACAGATGTCGTGGACAAAGCGGGAGAGGATGCGCTGGCCCTGGCGGGTATGGGTGACCTCGGGGTGGAACTGGAGGCCGTAGAGGCGACGCCCCTCGTCGGCGATGCCCGCCAGGGGGGCATTGTCGGTGGTGCAGATGGCCTTGAAGCCCGGGGGCAGGACATCCACCCGGTCGCCATGGCTCATCCAGACGTCAAGCAGACCATAGCCCTCCGGGCTGGCGTGGTCCTCGATGTCGCGCAGCAGGCGCGAGTGACCCCGGGCCCGCACCTGGGCATAGCCGTATTCGCGGTGGGTGGCCTGTGCCACCTGACCGCCAAGCTGGGCGGCGAGGGTCTGCATGCCGTAACAGATGCCGAGGATGGGCACCCCGGCGGCGAAGACAGCCGAATCGGCCCGCGGGGTCTCGTCCTCATGGACCGACTGGGGACCGCCGGAGAGGATGATGCCCTTGGCGCCAAAGGCGGCGATCGCCGCGCCGTCCAGGTCCCAGGGGTGGATCTCGCAGTAGACCCCGGCCTCGCGCACCCGCCGGGCAATGAGCTGGGTGTACTGGGAACCGAAGTCGAGGATCAGGATACGATCGGCGTGAATGGCGCTGGCATCAGCCCTGAAGGTGGCGCTGACGGCGGCGCTGGCGGTGGCATCAGTCATGGGGTTCATGGCCTGTCTGGAGATTGAGCGATGTGGCGGAGACCAGCAAGGAAGTACTCACTCCAGGGGGGCGGCCTGGGGGCGTCCGGTGCTAAATCGGGTGCCATCGGATGCGCTCGATGATGGGAGGGAGCCCCTCTGCCCCCCCTCCCACGCCAGGCGGGAGGGGGGGGCGTCTCGCCGGATCAGATTTCGATGCGGTAATTTGGCGCTTCCTTGGTGATCTGGACATCGTGGACATGGGATTCCCGCATCCCCGCAGCGCTGACGCGCACGAACTCGGGCTTGGTGCGCATCTCCTCGATGGTGGCGCAGCCGGTGTAGCCCATGCTGGAGCGTAGTCCCCCCACCAATTGATGAATGACGTTGACCAGGCTGCCCTTGTAGGGCACGCGACCCTCGATGCCCTCGGGGACCAGCTTCTCCTTGTCTGCGGACTCCTGGAAATAGCGATCGCTAGAGCCCTCCTTGGCGCCCATGGCCCCCAGGGAGCCCATACCGCGGTAAGACTTGTAGGACCGGCCCTGGTAGATCTCGATCTCGCCGGGGGATTCGTCGGTACCGGCGAAGAGGCCGCCGATCATGACCGAGTGGGCCCCCGCGGCGATGATCTTGGCGATGTCGCCGGAATAACGCAGGCCGCCATCGGCGATGGCCGGCACGTCGGTGCCGGCCAGGGCGGCGGTGACATTGGCCACCGCCGTCACCTGGGGCATGCCCACCCCGGCAACGATGCGGGTGGTGCAGATGGAGCCGGGACCGATGCCGACCTTGACCGCGTCCGCCCCGGCGGCGACCAGGTCACGGGCGGCGGCGCCGGTAGCGATGTTGCCGCCGATGACCTGGATCTGGGGATACTCCCGCTTGCACCAGGCGACCCGGTCCAGCACCCCCTGGGAGTGGCCATGGGCGGTATCGACCACGATCACGTCCACGCCGGCCTCGACCAGGGCGGCGATGCGCTCGTCAGTGCCGGCGCCGACGCCCACGGCGGCGCCGACCCGCAACCGCTGAAGCTCGTCGCGGGAGGCATTGGGGAAGTCCTTGGCCTTCTGGATGTCCTTGGCGGTGATCAGGCCCCGCAGCTCGAAGGCGTCGTTGACCACCAGCACCTTCTCGATGCGGTGCTTGTGCAACAGGGACAGCACCTCCTCACGGCCGGCGCCCTCGCGCACCGTCACCAGGCGGTCGCGGCGGGTCATGATGTTGCGCACCGGGTCCCCGGGGCGCGTCTCGAAGCGCAGGTCACGACTGGTGACGATACCAGTGAGATGTCCGTCCTCGGTCACCACCGGCACACCGGAGACATTGTGGGCACGGGTCAGGGCCATCACCTCGCCAATGCTGGTCTCCGGGGTGACGGTGATGGGATTGCGGATGATGCCGCTTTCGTATTTCTTGACCGTCAGCACCTCCCGGGCCTGACGCTCGGCGGACATGTTCTTATGGATGATGCCGATGCCGCCCTCCAGGGCCAGGGCGATGGCCAGGCGGGATTCGGTGACCGTATCCATGGCCGCCGAGACCAGGGGGATCTTGAGCTCGATGCCGCGGGTCAGCCGGGTGGTCAAATCCACCTGATAAGGCAGGACGGTGGAGTGAGCCGGGACGAGGAGGACATCGTCGAAGGTGAGGGCTTCCTGAATCAGACGCATGAGGGCCTCGCTCGAAATGACCGTGGGGGATGGGCAAGGGCGGGAAGTATAGTTTTCCCGGTCGGACCGGTAAACTGCCGACTCTGGAAGCCTTTCTCAACCGGACCTCCGGCGGCATTTTCTCAACCAGATCGCAGGGGGTATTTCGCAACCGGGTAGAGACAGGTTCGAGCTTGATGGTCATCGCCAAACTATTCTCACTTGTCAGTTGCTACCGGATCGAGCAACGTCTGGCGAAGGCCCATTGACCTTATCCCCGTGGGCTGCTCATCGCCACCCCGGTTACCGACAACCCCGCCTGACGCGCCACGACCGACCATACACTTTTCCCAGGCCCCTCCTCACCGCTTCCCATTCGCCCCCATGGCCACCGCTTACGACCTCGACCGCGACATCTGGACCGTTTCCCGGCTGACCCGCGAGGCGCGGGCGGTCTTGGAAGGTAGCTTTCCGCTACTCTGGGTGGAGGGCGAGATCTCCAACCTGTCCCAGCCGCCCTCCGGGCACCTCTATTTCTCCCTCAAGGACCCGGCGGCCCAGGTGCGCTGCGCCATGTTCCGCAACAAACGCCTGCTGCTGGGCTTCCGCCCCGCCAACGGCCAGCAGGTGTTGGCGCGGGTGCGGGTCAGCCTCTACGAGGGCCGGGGGGATTTCCAACTGGTGGTGGAGCACCTGGAACCGGCTGGTGAAGGGGCCCTGCGCCTGGAGTTCGAGCGCCTCAAGCGCAAGCTGGCGGCGGAGGGACTCTTCGATCCCGCCAGCAAGCGACCCCTGCCGGCCTTTCCGCGCCAGGTGGGACTCATCACCTCCCCCACCGGCGCCGCGGTACGGGACCTGATCAGCGTCTTCGGCCGGCGGTTTCCGGCCCTCCCCCTGGTGATCTACCCCGCCCAGGTCCAGGGCGAGGGGGCCACCGCGGAACTGCTGGCGATGCTGGCCCTCGCCAACCGCCGGGCCGAGTGCGATGTCCTCATCCTCGCCCGCGGCGGCGGCTCCCTGGAGGACTTGCAGGCCTTCAATGACGAGACCCTGGCCCGGGCGATCCGTGCCTCCGCCATCCCGGTGGTCACCGGCATCGGTCATGAGATCGACTTCACCCTCGCCGACCTGGCGGCGGACCAGCGCGGGGCCACGCCCTCGGCGGCGGCGGAACTGGTCAGCCCCTCCGTGCCCCATCTCCAGCAGCGCCTGGCCGCCCTGGATCAACGCCTACGCCAGGCCCAGGGCCGCTACCTGGAGGGCCTGCGCTACCGCTGCCAGACCGTCACGCACCGCTTGCACCGGCAGCACCCCCTGGCGGAATTGGAGCGTCGCCAGCAACGCACGGACGATCTGGAGCGGCGCCTGGGCGAAGCCCTGCGGCGGCGCCTGGATGGCCTGCACCGACGCCGGGATCAGGCCGGGTCGCGCCTGCTGCACCTGAATCCGGTCACCCGCCTGGCCGTCCTGCGGCAACGCCTGACCGCCCTTGACGACCGTCTGCGCCAGGCCCCGTCGCGTCAGCTCGCCCTCCGGCGCGAGCACCTGGCTGGCCTGGCCCTGACCCTCGACGCCCTAAGTCCCCTCGGCACCCTGGCCCGCGGCTATGCCATCCTGCGGCGCGGCGATACCGGGGAACTGATCCGCGACGCCTCCCAGGTGGCGGTTGGCGAGCTGATCGCTGCCCGCCTGGGTCGGGGCAATCTGACGGCACGGATTGAGGGCACTTCCTAGCCGTACATCAGCGGTTGTGTTTTCGATTGGCGTGAAAGACATTCACAGTGTCCTCCATCCCCAGGGGTGACTGTCCCCCCCCATGACAGTTTGCGGAAAAGATCAGCGAAGCCTTTCGTTATCCAGGGGGTAGCCGTCCCCTCATCACAGTGAGTGGTTACCACCGGTGACTTGTCCAGCCAACGGGCCATGCCTTTACCGATATTGGCCCGTTTGCTCACCGCCAATGCGCTTCGCAATCTGATCTTTCCGTCCGCTCTCGCCGTTGGCTCAGGCCAGGGTATTGGCCCTGGAATAATCGCCTTTCCTCACCGTGCCCATAAACTGATCGCCACTCAATAAGATCAAGGCCATCTTCTTTCACCGCACTTTTGTTATACCTGACGGCAATTACAAAACCCAGTTCACAAACCGCCAATCAAGTTGCTATGATGTTTAAGTTATCTTTACCCATTCACCTTGATTGGAGGCATCCGTGGAATTTGAACGCATGAGCCCGGCGGAAATTCAGCAGCATCTTGCGGCAATCGAACAACAACGCGTCAATGCCCTGCAGGCCCTGAATCAGGCCAAGGAGCAGGCCAGACAGGACCTGGCGGAGGTGATCAAGGACATGATCGCCGAGCGTGGTTATACCCTGGACGATATCGTCCCTCTGCTGACCGCGAAAAGACGCCGCTCCTCCACCCGGCGTCACAAGGCGCAGGAACCCGCGGTCGCCGCCGCCCCCACCCCCCAGGGCAGCTACTATGTCGACCCGGAAAATACCGCTAATGTCTACGTCAAGGGCGCGATACCCGGCTGGATGAAACAGAAGATGCTCAGTCAGGGTCTGGATCCCAAGGACAAGACCGATCGCAACAGTTTCAAGGCCAATTATTTACAGCGCGTGGGCGGCTGATGGCCCAAGGCCTGGCGGACGGCGACACATAAAGTAATGGCCTGGACGGCGGGGCTTCGCGGTGTTGCGCTGAAGAAACCCCGCCGTCACCCGGATAGCTTTCTCACCCTTTGAAGGATTTTCCCAGCCGACTCAGGATCGGGTCGTAGATGCCCCGTTGGTCCTCGGGATACTCGATATAGAAGGTCTTGAACATGTCATTGGAGAGGAAGGTCTTCTGGTAAAAAATCTTGGGGCCAATATAGCCGGAGATGACAAACCAGTTGTCCTTTTGCCGTTTGTAGGTGACACGCTTGCTGATCTTGGGGGTGATGACATCCCGCGCCTCCTGCTGAAAGAGATCCTTGATGCTCTGCTCCGCGACATTGGGCGTGCCATAAATGATCATCTGCGCCTGAAGATCCTCGGACGCAAAGATCTGACCATCGCCCTTGGGCGCATCGCCGCGCGGGATGAGGAGGCGGGAGGGATACTCGATCGAGTAGTTGAAACGGGGATTGGCATAGGTCTGGAACGGCTCGGCTGCAAACGGGGTTTGCGCTAGCAACAAGAACAAAAGTGGCAGGTAGCGGATCATGGTAAGGGTCTCTCGCCTCTGGTGAGGTCCTGACTTGAACATCAGCCCTTGCGCCGGACAAAGTCCTTCAGGCGCTGGCGCTGTTTGATCTGACGGGGGGTAAGGGGATTGCGGCGGCCCTCGTAGGGGTTTTCACCGGTGCGCAATTCGAGACGCAGCGGGGTCCCCTCCAATTTGAGGAGTTTGCGAAACCGATTGACCAGATAGCGGCGGTAACTCTCCGGCACCTCCGCGGTCTGGTTGCCATGGATGACGATGATGGGTGGATTGCGTCCACCCTGGTGGGCATAGCGCAGTTTGATGCGGCGACCGTTCACCAGGGGGGGCTGGTGTTCCTGGACCAGATCCTGGAGCAGGCGGGTGAGTTCCGGGGTGGACAGGTGACGCACGGCATTGGCATAGGCCCGATCCACCTCGTCCAGGAGCAGGCCAACCCCGCTGCCATGCAAGGCGGAAATGAAGTGCACGGCGGCGAAGTCGAGGAAGGCCAGCTTGCGCTGCAAGCCCTCGCGGATGGCGTCGCGTTCCTCCTTGGTCAGGCCATCCCACTTGTTGATGGCGACCACCAGCGAGCGGCCGCTCTCCACCACGTGGCTGGCCAGAGTGGCATCCTGCTCGCCGATTCCCTGGCGGGCATCCAGGACCAGGATCACCACATGGCAGGCCTCGATGGCCTGAAGCGTCTTGATGGCGCTGAATTTCTCGATGACGTCCTGCACCCGTGCCCGGCGGCGCATGCCCGCCGTATCGATGAGGGTGTAGTCCTTGCCCGCGCGGCTGAAGGGGATGAAGATGCTGTCGCGGGTGGTGCCCGGCTGGTCGAAGGCCACCAGCCGGTCCTCGCCCAAGAGGCGGTTGATAAGCGTGGACTTACCCACGTTGGGCCGACCAACGACGGCCACCTTGATCCCCCCCTCACCCAGGGCCTCGACGACCGGCGGCGTGGGGACGGGCCGCACCCCTGGGGCCTCCTCGCTCCCCTCCGCCGGGGTGCCGAAATGGTCCGCCTCGGCCCCAGCCCCCTCGGCGACTTCCGCCATCCTGCCTCCGGCCTGGGTGGGTAGCGATCTGGCCTCTGCCATTTCCTCCTTGGCTGCTTCCTCCTTCGCCGCTTTTTCATCCGCCGCCTGGTCAGCACTGACACCAGGCGCCTCTTCCGACGGCACGGTAGGCAGGGTGCCGATTGCCTCACCCGCCACCACCCCGGCCTCCGCCAGGCGGGCGAAGACCCGGTTCATCAGACTGGAGACGCCACGACCCTGGACGGCGGCAATGGCCACCGGTTCCCCCAGGCCCAACTGGTGAAAATCGGCGCTGGCCAGTTCCGGGTCCAGGCGGTCAGTCTTGTTGATGACCAGGGTCACCGGCTTGCCAGTGCGACGCAGCCGGGCGGCGATATCCAGATCGGCGCCACTGCACCCCTCGCGGGCATCAACCATAAACAGCAGTTGGTCAGCCTCCTCGATCGCCAGGGCCACCTGGCGCTCCATCAGGCTCTCGACCCCGTCCGCCGCCCCGCTCAGGCCACCGGTATCGACGACGATATAGGCGCCGGGCCCGATACGGCCGACGCCATACTGGCGATCACGGGTCAGGCCCGGAAAGTCGGCGACCAGGGCATCCCGGGTGCGGGTCAGGCGATTGAAGAGGGTGGATTTGCCGACATTGGGCCGGCCGACGAGGGTGAGGACGGGGAGCATGGGTGGCCTGAGAGGTCAAGCAAGGGCCGCGCCTAAAGCGCGGCGGAGGAAAGGGGGGTGGCTGAGTAGGTCGGTTGGTCTGGTCATTATGGGCGTCCCAAGTAACAACCGCCAGCCAGCGGGTGAAGGCGGCTCAGCGCTTGTCAGTTCAATAAGGACGCACCAAAACCCGGAGCCTGATGGCATTCATCCCTGGCCATGCATCAGGAACTCCGCTGGTTATGGAAGAGGCCCGACCTGGAAGGCTCAAGAACGGCAGGTGAAGAGGGTGATCCCGCCCCGCCTTACGGCTGTCAGGCCTTGGTCGAGGCCGGTTGCGGCACCTGGGGTGATGCCTGAGGCACCGACGTCATCGCGGAGTCGGGGTACCGGCAGGGCCCGGGTTCGGGGTAGCCGTGGAACCTGGGGTCGTAGGACCCAGCGTCGCGGAACGCGGGGCCGCAGAATCCGGGATTGCTGTCCCCAGCGTCGAGGCGGAAAGGGTCCCGTCCGCCCCCAGCACGATGATCCGCCCGCCTATGACCAGGGGGGGGGCCTGGATGGCGCCCTTGGCCAGCCGCGCTCGGCCCTGGAGACGGCCATCGCCGCGGGCCAGGAGGTGGACATAGCCCTCCAGGTCGCCGACCAGGACCGTGTTCCCCACCACGGCCGGGGCGGATAGGATGCGATAGCGCAGGGACTCCTGCTTCCACAGGCCGGCGCCATCGTCGGGCTTGGCGGCCCAGACGAGGTCATCGGCATCGGTCACGTAGAGGGTGTCATCGGCCAGGGTCAGGCCGGCATAGGAGGAGAGGGCGCGCCGCCAGAGGACGGCACCGCTGGTCAGGTCCAGGGCCGCCAGATCACCGTTGTAGGCGGCCACGAAGATCGTCTGCCCCGCCACCACCGGCGTGGCGTTGAGATCGGCGATCCGCTCCAGTTCCGAGCGCCCCCGGGGCGGGGTCACGGTGGTGATCCACTCCGGCAGGCCACTGGCCAGTTCCACCTTGGCCAGGCGCCCACCCGAGACCCCGACCAGGGCATAGTCGCTCAGGATCAGCGGGGTGCTGCTGCCGCGCAAGGTCAGGATCGGCGCCTGGAAGTCGTAGTGCCACAACTGCTCGCCGCTAGCAGCGTTGAAGCCGAAGATACTGTCGTTGAGGGTGTGGAGGATCACCTGGTCTCCGCCGGGGAGGGAGGCAACGCGGGGGATCGAGAGGATCTCACTGCCCACCTGCGCCCGCCACAGCTCAGCGCCATCCGCGACCGCGAGGGCGAGCAGTTCGCCATTGGTCGTACCCACCACCAGACGCGTGCCGGCCACCTCCGGACCACCACTCAGGGGCAGCCCCGTGTCGCGCTGCCACAGCACCCGGCCATCGCTGGCGTTGACGGCGGTGACCAGGCCCCGGGCATCGGCGACGAAGAGTTGGCCATTCTGGTGGGCGGGAACCAGGCTCAGGCGCCGGCCGTCCGTGCCCTTACCCGTATTGATCGACCAGAGGGTGGTCAAGCCCCGTTCCGCGGCCACCGGGGTCAGTTCCGTGGGTGGACGGGGATCCTTTTCCCCCGCCAGCCAGGGGATGTAGCTGCACCCGCTCAGACCCAGGCCCAGACCCAGGGCCAGGAGACCGAGCAGGACGGGCGCGAGACGCGGCGTGAATCTCATGGGCCTTTCCCCGGAATCGTCGTGGTGCCAGGCGCCGGTCAGCCGGCGGGAGGCAGGTTTTCGAGCTTCAAGCGCAACAGGGCGGTGTTGGCGGCGCCCTGGGCGATGGCCCGTTCGTAGTCCGCGCGGGCCTCGGTGACGCGCCCCCCCGCCAGGGCCAGATCCCCGCGCAGGGCGGCGAAGTCGGCGGCGAAGGGTCCGCCCTGGTCCTCGCGGGCGATGAGGGCTTGGGCGGCCTCCCGCTCACCCTGGGCGATCAACAGGCGTGCCAGGCGCAGGGCGGCCACCTTGGCCAACCCCGGCTCCGGGGCCTTGGCCATGGCCTGCTCCAGGGCCTGACGGGCGGCCTGCGGCTGTTGGGCCGCGATTTCGACCTTGGCCAGCATGAGCTGGGTCAGGGCTGCATAGGGGCTATCGCCATGCTTTTCCAGTAACAGGCGAGCCTGGGTGCGGGCGGCATCGGCATTGCCGGTCTGCACGGTGGCCACCAGTTGTTCAAAGGCCGCGGAGGCCTGCTGAGCCTGGGTCTCCTGATAGTCCACCCAGGCCCGCCAGCCAAACACCGCCGCCAGGCCAATCGCCAGGCCGCCCGCGACCGAGAGGCCGTTTTCCTTCCACCAGCCCTTGATGGCTTCGACTTTTTCTTCGTCGGTTTCGTAGACGTTCAATCCGTTCACCCTGAAAGTGAATAATGCAGCACTGCGTAAGCTTAATATGAAAAGGCCCGGCCGGGCGCTATATCTGCGAGGCTGCACGCCACCCAGAGAGCCTAGGGACCTGTGCAGCCTGGCCGCAGCCTGGTCGTGGCCGAAAACCCAGTCAGAGATCTCACCGGGCCTCGACCGATGAAGGCCCGGGGTTCTTTCACGCCTGGGATGGCGTCGCGCGCGCGGCCAGCAGATAAGGACCCAGTTCGGCTATTGGCAGGTCGCGCTGCTCGCCCTCCTCGCGCAGGGGTTTGACCCCCAGGACCCCGCGGGCCAGCTCCCCCTCACCGAGGACCAGGGCAAAGCGGGCGCCACTGCGATCCGCCTTCTTGAACTGACTTTTGAAGCTGCCACCCCCGCAGTGACACTGCAACCGCAGGTCCGGGGTCAGGTCGCGCAGCCGCTCCGCCAGGGCCGGGGCGGCGGACTGCGCCGCGTCGCCGACGGCGACCAGATAGGCATCCAGCGCCGGGGGCGCGGCGGGGTCGCTGGCTGAGGCATGCCCGAGCAGGGCCACCAGACGCTCCAGCCCCATGGCGAAACCGACCGCAGGGGTCGGCCGGCCGCCGAGCTGTGCGACCAGGCCATCGTACCGCCCGCCAGCGCAGACCGTGCCCTGGGCCCCCAGTTCGTCGGTGATCCACTCGAAGACGGTACGGTTGTAATAGTCCAGCCCCCGTACCAGGCGGGGATTGACTGCATAGGGGATGCCGGCGGCATCGAGCCCGGCACAGAAGGCGGCAAAATGCTGTCGCGAGGCATCCCCCAGATGATCAAGGAGGATCGGGGCCCCGGCGATGACCTCCCGCAGCTCCGGGTTCTTGGAGTCCAGCACCCGCAAGGGATTGGTCAGCAGGCGCCGGCGGCTGTCCTCGTCCAGATGGCAGTGATGGGCCTCCAGGTAGGCGACCAGTTCGGTACGGTAGGCGGCCCGCTCCTCGGTCTCGCCCAGGCTGTTGACCTCCAGGCGCAGGCCGGTCAGACCCAGGGTCCGCCAGAGGCGCGCGGTGAGGAACAGGACCTCCTGATCGATGTCCGGCCCCTCCAGGCCAAAGACCTCGACGCCGATCTGGTGAAACTGCCGGTAACGGCCCTTCTGCGGCCGCTCGTGGCGGTACATGGGCCCCCGGTACCAGAGGCGACGGGGTTGGTCGAGGAGACCATGCTCGATGGCGGCCCGCACGCAGCTCGCCGTGCCTTCGGGTCGCAGGCTGAGGCTATCGCCATTGCGATCCGGGAAGCTGTACATCTCCTTTTCGACGATGTCCGTGACCTCGCCGATGGAGCGTTTGAAGAGCTCCGTCACCTCCACCAGGGGGGTGCGGATCTCTTGGTAACCGTAGGACTCGAGGACGCGCCGGGCGCCGTCCTCCAGCCGCTGCCAGAGGCCGATCTGGTCGGGCAGCAGGTCATGCATACCACGGATGGCCTGGATGTTCTTAGCCATGGGAATTCAGGGACGAGGATGCCGCGGGTCAGAGTTGGGAATGACGGGAGTGGCGGGGGCCGAAGTCGAGGCAGGGGCCGGGTTCAGGATGAAACGGGCAACATTGCCCCGCACCACGGACTGGAAGTCAAAGGGCTTGCCGCCTACCAGGATCTCCACGGCAGCGGCATTGCCCAGGATCAGGGAATAGGGCGGCTTGCCTCCCAGGAGGTACTGGTCGCCCTTGTCCATTTCCCCCACCAGGGCATAGTTCATGGTGCTGTCGCGGATGTCCACGGAGGTGGGACCGGTGAAGCGGATGACCACCTCCAGCCGGTCCTCCACATGAGCCACGTCGGCCTCGGGGGGCCTGGTCGTAGTGGTCGTGACGGGTCCGTCGGCCCCCGGGACCCGGGGGGTAGCGGAGTTAGCGGGCGTGAACCCGCTGTCGATTGAGTCTTCCTCCTCCACCGGCTCCGGGACCAGTTCGGCCTCGGCATCAGGCTCGACGCCCGCCTCGGCCTCGATGCCAGCCTCGGCCTCGATCTCAGCCTGAATCCCAGCATCGATCTCATCCGTGCTCCCGGCGGACGGAGAAGGGGTAAGGGCCTCCTCCCCCGGGGCCACCACCGACCGCTTGGCCACCGGCAGATCCCGTGATGGTTCCTCCGCCCCGGGGGAACGGGGCTGAGTCAGGTGCTCCGCGACGGGCTCCTGACCGCCCAGGAGGGAGTCCGGCGTCGCCGTTGGCCGCTGCGTCCACCAGGCCAAGACCAGCAGAAGCACGACTAGCGCGGCGGCCAGGGCCACCCAGGCGAAGTCTTGCAGCCGGGTCCGGTCCATGCCAAGGGTCCGGTCCTTGTCCTTGGTAGAATTATTATCCCTGATCCGGTCCCGATCCTTGGTAGGGCCATTTTTCCTGCTCCGATCCTTATCCTTGGTAAAGCCCTTATCCCTGGTCCGCACCTCATCCTTGCCCCGTGCCCTGTCCTCGGCCCATTCCCTGGCCATGGTCTGACCTTCAGGGCGGCCCTCGGGCCACTGCCTTTCCTGGTCAGGGACGGTCCCGGGCGGGGATGAGGCCAGGCTGGAGGATTCCAGGCTGGGCGTATCTGGGCTGGCGATTCCCGTACTGGAGTTTCCAGGGCCAGGTATCCCCGGGGCGGAGGCTCGCGGACGGGGGGTTTCCGTGCTGGGGGCGCCCCAACCGAACCGGCCGAGGCCCCGGGGACGCCCGTCTGGACTTGGCCGTGGGGTTGCCGCCGGCTTGGCGCCCCCAACCTCTTGAGACGACTTAACCCGGGCCAGGAAGGTCGCGGACCTGGGCTTGTGTGCGACGGGCGACCGGTCCTGGCGGGTCCGATAAGCCGCGACCAGGGCCTCGGGGT
>ERZ1645187.1828-NODE-1828-length-19267-cov-19.610816_pt1 | contig 19267 bp, 20 predicted proteins | sample MGYA00575352_ERZ1645187 | MGnify/ENA primary metagenome ERZ1645187 (study PRJEB40837, sample SAMN11349314) | freshwater sediment metagenome | isolation source: river sediment | host: Sediment | place: India: Wazaribad , New Delhi | collected 2017-02-21 ... | reverse complement strand
GTTTCCCATTTTTCCAGCACGGCCAGGAAGTTATCGGGCAATGGCTGCTCGAAATACAGTTCTTTTCCGGTGCGTGGGTGGATGAAACCTAAACTCTGCGCATGCAAGGCATGGTAGGGCATTAATGCAAAACAATTATCTACAAAAGCCTTGTATTTGCCATAAACTGTGCCTGCCAGAATCTGGTCGCCGCCGTAGCTGTAATCGCCGAATAAGGTATGACCGATATACTTCATGTGTACACGAATCTGATGCGTGCGGCCCGTTTCGAGTTTGCATTTCACCTGTGTTACATAGCCATAGCGGCGGATGACTTCATAGTTCGTAGCAGCATATTTACCGGCACTGCCGTCCGTCACGGCCATAAAGATCTTGCGGTTATTGGGGTTGCGGGCAATATTGCATTCAATTCTGCCATTGGGGGCTTCCACATCTCCCCACACCAGCGCAATATAATGCCGCTTGATGGTGCGGTCGAAAAATTGTTTGGACAAATGATTCAGGGCATGCTCCGTCTTTCCGATGATAATCAGTCCCGATGTATTTTTATCCAGTCGGTGTACGAGTCCCGGACGGGTGTCGCCCGTTATCTGCGGCAAATCTTTGCAATGCCACAGCAGCGCATGTACAAGCGTACCGTGGAAATTGCCGTGTCCGGGATGCACCACCATGCCGGCTCTTTTGTTGATGAGCAGCACATCTTCGTCTTCATACACAATATCCAGCGGAATATTTTCCGCCTCTACGGTATAGTCCCATACGGGATTGGGCAGCACCACTTGGATCAGGTCGTTGCCCCGGATTTTATAATTGGATTTAACGGGTTTATTGTTGACGAGAATACTGCCCGCATCGGCTGCTTCCTGGATTTTATTGCGAGACACATTGACAATCCGCTCCGCCAGATATTTATCGATGCGCAACGGTTCCTGTCCTTTGTCTATGGTAAAACGATAGTGTTCAAAGAGTTCATCTTCGTTTTCTTCCACATTGTCTATTTCTTCCGTGTTCATATGCCCTCGATTAGCGTAGCGTCAAATACGGCCGCAAAGTTATCCAATAAAACTCGTTTTACAGCATCCATCTCTATTTCATCGCACTTTTCGCGGCATTCATTTTTTATGGAAGTCACGCCTTTGTCCGTAAACCCGCAGGGATGGATGAAGTTGAAGTAATTCAGGTCGACATCCACGTTTAAAGCAAAGCCGTGCATGGTCACCCACCGCGATGTCTTCACCCCGAATGCTGCTATCTTTTTCGGTTGTCCGTCTTGTACGGAATTCACCCAGACACCGGTAGCCTCTTCAATTCTGTAGCCTTCAATGCCGTAGGTGGCGATAGTGCGTATCATCACTTCCTCCAGCATGCGCATATACAGTTTGATATCGGAAGAGAAAAATTCCAGATCCAGAATCGGATAGCCCGTAATTTGCCCCGGGCCATGGAAGGTAACATCTCCTCCTCTGCTGATATGAAAGAGCTCAATGCCTTTTTCCTGCAGCAGCGATTCCGGCAACAGTATATTCTGTTCACGGGCGGATTTGCCGAGCGTGATGACGGGATAATGTTCGCAGAGATACAAACAATGAGCATCCGCATTAGAATGCCCGCTCATTTTATGCTCAATCAGTTCATTGAATTTTGCCGTCTGCATGTCCAGTGCATCCGCGTATGGAATCAACCCGGCATCGATAACCTGAACTTTCTGCATGATGTTTAGATGTTACAAGTGAGTATTAAGTAGTAAGACACAAGTAGTAAGACATTGTAATTAGTATCTTGATACTAATTACCTGCTACTTAATACTTTCTACTAAAACGGATTCTCTGCGAGTCTGGATTTCAATTTGTTAATCACATTGATTTCCACTGCGTCCACGCCTTTCAGGTCGGCGAGATAGCAGGACACCCAATCCGTCAGGTGGATGAGATAGAGGCAACGCACCAGATCATAATCTCCTTTGGAATAGATTTCAACGATATCGCTGGCATACTGACTCACCACTTCTTTGGTAAATTCCATACGTTCCTGATTGCGTTCAAAGTCTTTGTTGTTGCGGATGAATACGACCGCGATATTGTCATTTTTCTCGCGCCAGCCCACCAGTTCGTTGTGGTTCATCTCCGGTACCACATGATGCCAGCACAGCATTTTTGCGTTCTCATTGATTTGTTGACGGAAGCGAATGGATACGCCTTCAAATTTTGCATCGGAATAAATTACAGGAATCTTGTTGTTCAGTCGCTCCGCAATGGCTTTTGCTTCCGCTTTGATATTATCTTCTTCCGCATCCAGCAAGGCAATAGCCTCCTGCAGATATTGTTTGAAGCCATCTTCCAGCAAATCGAGGTAGTGCATGATATACAGCAGTTGCACAAACGACTGACCGAATGCGGCGCGTGGCGGTGAACCCGGATCAATTGTAATATAATCGATATCGTTAGTTTCCGCGTATTCCTGAATCAGTCCGCCGGAAGTGATGCATACAATCTGCGCATTCTTTTTGAATGCCTGCATAAGTGCCGACAAAGTTTCTTCCGTATTTCCGGAATAGGATGAAATAATCACCAGTGTATTTTCGTTGACGAAAGCCGGGATCTGATATTCTTTATTGACAATAATCGGCATGGCCACATCGTCGCGCAGCACATTGGATAAAATCGTACCACCGATACCGGAACCACCGAGTCCGGAGATTAATATATTGCGGATGGGAAATTTATTTTTGCCGATTTTAGCTTTCTCTCCTATTTCAATAGCGCGTTTCAGCTGACTGGTAAATGCGGATACTAGTTCATCCATTTTCATACGTGTAATATTTGGTGTAAAAAAACAAAAAAAACGGGATAACTCAAAAATGATTTATATTTATAGACGTCGATTTTATGAAAAAGATGCAAGACATAGGTGAAAAAGGAGAACTTTTGGCAAAACAGTATCTCCTAAACAAAGGATATGAGATTTGGTTTACCAACTGGCGCAATAAACGTGCCGAGATCGACATCATTGCCAAAGACGGAAAAACAGCGGTATTTGTGGAAGTAAAAACGCGCAACAACGATTCCTTTGGGCATCCCGAAGATTTTGTAGATACCGTAAAAAGGCGGAAAATGCACGAAGCCGCAGCAGCCTTCATCGAATGGCAGGACTGGCCGGGCGAATTGCGCTTCGATATCATCGCCATCGGACGGGATGGCAAAGTAGTGCATTTTGAGGATGCATTCTACTGATACCAACCTTATCGCTTCACAATCTCACTGTCGATCTTGTAAATTTTGGGCATCTGCGTATTACTGTCAAAAGTGATATTCAGATCAACGATTTTTCCTGTTCTCGGATCAAACACCCAACCATGTACTTTGGGTTCATTTCTGCTGTGCCATGCATTCTGAATGATGGAGGTTTTGGTAAGGTCAAACACTTGCTCGTATACATTCAGTTCCACAAAACGGTCAAAGCGCTTCTGCTCATCCTGAATGGCTTCCAGCTCTTTCTCATGCAAACGATATACATCCTTGATATGTCGTATCCAGTTGTCAACAATGCCGTATTGCTTGCTGTTCATAGCGGCATGTACGCCACCGCAGTAATAGTGTCCGCAAACAATAACATGTTTCACTTTAAGCGCATTTACTGCATAGTCGAGCACACTCAGGAGATTCATGTCGGTATGCACCACCATGTTCGCTATATTGCGGTGCACAAAAATATCACCGGCTTCGGTGTTTGTCACCTCATTGGCCGGCACCCGGCTGTCGCTGCAGCCAATCCAGAATATTTCCGGCGATTGCCCTTCCGACAAGCGTTCAAAAAAATCGGCATCATCTTTCGTCTTACTTTCCACCCAGGCCCGGTTGCCTTCTATCATTCTGTTGATCATATCCATAGATACAGTACTTGCTGTTTTAGTGTTGCAATGGAATGTAAAATAACTATTTCTGCCGCTATGTAATACGCTCCCATATTATTTAATCAAAAAAACATTGCGCACAGGTGGATTTAAATACCTCGGAAATCTATTATCTTTGCAATATGACAAACGAACAATATAAAACACTTTCAGAAAGAGTCAGCTCTTTTGGGAGGTATCTTTGACGTCGCTAATAAGATAGAACAAATTAAAGACGACGAAGCGAAGACACTCGCCCCCGACTTCTGGAATGACCAGTTGAAGGCGCAGGCGCTGATGAAAGAAATCAAGCAGAACAAACACTGGGTGCAATTGTACCAATCTATTGCCAACAAGCTGGATGAATTGACTATTCTCCGCGAGTTTCAGGAAATGGGCGAAGCAACCGATGAAGAAGTAGAACAGCAATATCTGCTGGTGGTGCAGGAATTGGATGAAAATGAGTTCAAGTCGACGCTGAAAAATGAAGAAGACAACCTGAGTGCCATCCTCGAAATCAACGCCGGTGCCGGCGGTACGGAAGCCTGCGACTGGGCCGGGATGCTGATGCGGATGTACACGATGTGGGGCAATAAAAACGGCTATAAAGTCAATGAACTCGACTATCAGGCGGGCGATGTGGCCGGTGTTAAATCGGTGACGCTCGAGTTTGAAGGTGATTTTGCCTATGGCATGCTGAAAGGCGAAAACGGTGTTCATCGACTGGTGCGTGTTTCTCCATTCAATGCACAAGGTAAACGGATGACTTCCTTCTGTTCTGTGTTTGTGCATCCGGTAGTCGATGATTCGATAGAGATTGTGATTAATCCTGCAGACCTGGAGTGGGATGTTTTCCGTGCGCAAGGTGCCGGCGGTCAGCACGTCAACAAAACGGAATCTGCGGTACGTGTGCGCCACGTGCCTACCGGTGTGGTGTGTGAGTGTCAGACACAGCGCTCGCAGATACAGAATCGTGAAACGGCTTTGAAGATGCTGAAATCGCGCTTGTATGAACTCGAATTGCAAAAGCAGCTTGAAGCGCGCGATGCGATTGAAGCCCAGAAAATGAAAAATGAGTGGGGCTCCCAAATCCGCAGTTACGTGCTGGATGACCGTTGGGTGAAAGACTTGCGGACAGGTTACAAAGTGACCAATCCCGACAATGTGCTGGATGGTGATTTGAACGGATTTTTTAAGGCATACTTACTGCATAAAGACGGACAATAACCCTAAAAATTATATCATGAGTCAGGAACGCATCGAACAGGAGGACTACTATCTGGACGAAATCGGCCGCATGGTCTTCACCGAACAGTATCATCTGAAGCGCGGCTATTGCTGCAAGAACGGTTGTAAACACTGTCCGTGGAAAGACCATCCGTGTCCTCCATTGAAAAATGATAGTAAGAAACCGGATTAGCGATTGCGTGGTGGTCGGCTGCCGCCACTTTTAGGCCCGGAAAATTTGCGTTTGCTGCCACCGCGGCCAAATGGTTTTTTGTTTTTTTGCTGACTTTTCTCCTGTGATACGGATACTATAATCTCACGGCCATAATGTTCAGTGCCGTTCAGTGCCTCTATGGCTATCATGGCTTCTTCTTCATTGGGCATTACCACAAAGGCAAAGCCTTTATTTTGTCTGGTAATATTATCTATGATGATGGTGGCAGACGTTACGGTGCCGAACGGGCTGAAGAGTTCCGTGAGGTGTTTTTCTTTCCATTTAAAAGGGATGCTGCCCACATAGATATCCATATCAGAATTTTGGACAAAGCTACGCAAAAAAGGACACATGCCGAAACAATAAAAAAGGCCGACTTGATGTCGGCCTTTTCTTATTCAAAATCGGGATATTAGAATCCTTTTTTTGCTACTCCGTCAGCAATTGCCTGCAATGCTTTGGCTTCGCCTAAGATAGCTGCCATTTTATTGCCTTTGCCGTCATTGCCGGTAGCCATGTATCCGCCTTTTGCAGTTTTGGTTACTACCGCATCGTGCATAGGTACATTTTTCTCTTTAGTCTTAAGACAATATGCCTTGATCATTTTAGATGTGTCCATTGTTCTGTATTTTTAGTAAATAATTAATGGTCAAAATTAATAAAGTATCTGATATTCGTACACTTTGTTTAGCTATTGTGGACATTTTTCCTGAAAATAGTTAACAATTTGTAAATCTTGCAATTTCCTGATTATTAATCATTTACCGTTAAATCGGATTATTCGGCCAAAATATTGTTCATAATTTTTGTCTGATGACGGATAGATTCCTGGTGAATAGCCTCCATCATATCTTTCACAAAATCTTCAGTCAGCTCTTTTTTAGCCGCCTTTTTAATTCTGTCCTGAATGATTTCATCCCAGCGGTTGGTCTGCAAAATGGTGATGCCATTGTCGCGCTTGAACTCACCGATTTTTCTGGCAATGTCCATTCGCTCGCTCATAATTTCCAGCATGTAGTTGTCAATTCTGTCTATCTGAGCGCGCAGTGCTTCCAGTTTGTTTTCCGCGTAGTTGTCGAGATGGCTCTGACGAACGATGAGCGATGAAATGATTTCACCCAGTCTTTCAGGCGTCACCTGCTGAGCGGCATCACTCCACGCATTGTCCGGATCGCGGTGCGATTCAATCATCAAACCGTCAAAATCGAGGTCGAGTGCTTTCTGGCTCACAGATGGAATCAGTTCACGGGAGCCGCAGATGTGGGATGGATCCACAATAATCGGCATTTGCGGATATAAGCGACGCATTTCTACCGGCAATTCCCACATAGGTTTGTTGCGGTATTTGGATTTCTCGTAAGAAGAAAAACCACGGTGGATGGCACCCAAGCGTGTGATGCCCACGGCATTCAATCGCTCCATACTACCTAACCACAGCTGTAAATCCGGGTTGATAGGATTTTTCACCAATACCGGAATATCCACGCCGCGCAACGCGTCCGCTACTTCCTGAACGGAAAACGGATTCACGGTAGTGCGTGCACCAATCCACAGGATGTCTACACCTGCTTCCAGTGCTTCCTGCACATGCTGTCCGGTAGCCACTTCGACGGTGGTTGGCTTGCCAATCATTTTTCCGGCATTCACCAGCCAGGATAAACCTTCTTTGCCAATCCCTTCAAACATGCCGGGACGCGTTCTTGGTTTCCAGATACCGGCACGCAATACATCAATTCCTTTATCAGCCAGACGTTGTGCAGTTTCTGTCATTTGTTCTTCCGTTTCGCAGGAACACGGGCCGGAAATAATTACCGGTCTTTTGAAGTCGAAGCCCCAGTCTTTCAGAGGCACAATGTTTAAGTTGCTCATATTGTTGCTTATTAAATTTCCGATTGAATGAATGAAAATACAGTTTCTGAGATTGGTGTTATAGTTACTTTTGGTTAATAAATCGTTTAGTTTTATTTGAGAATCTTCCTGATTTCATTGGCATCCGCCATAAATTGGCGCAGTTCTTCCGTCTTATTCTTGTTAATCAGGTTGCGGAAATGATACATTTTCTCGATGTAGGTATCCATCACTTCCAGCAAATACTGTTTGTTCTGATGGAAAATCGGCGCCCACATATCCGGAGAACTTTTGGCAAGCCGAACAGTACTCTCAAAACCACCACCGGCCATTTCCAGTATCGCCTCTTCGTCTTTTTCCTTTTCCAACACGGTGGCTGCCAGCACAAATGAACTGATATGCGAAATGTGGGAAATATACGCGGCATGCATGTCGTGCTGATGAGCATCCATGTATTTGAGGCGCATGCCGAGCGTGTGATACATTCTTTCCACCAGTTCCACAGCGTTGCTGTCGCTGTTTTCCTTGTCGCAGATGATACACACTTTGTTGCGGAATAATCCGTCGATTGCGGCGGCAGGACCTGAATTTTCCGTACCGGCCATCGGGTGCGATGCTACATACTGCCGACGGTTCGGATGGTCTTTGATGGCGTCTATGATGGCGCCTTTCGTTGAACCCATGTCTGTTACCACCTGATGTGGCGATATCCTGTCAAGAATAAATAATAATTCATCTATCAGGATATTCACCGGCACGGTGAGAATAATTAAATCTGCTTCTGTAATGGCGTCTTCTTTGCTGACAATGCGATCTACTAAACCGAGTTCCAAAGCCAGTGCGCAGTTTTTTGCACTGCGGCCAACACCGGTGATATCGGTGCAGAAACCGGCGCTGCGCAAATCTTTTGCTGCCGAGCCTCCGATTAAACCTATTCCTATGATGGCGACTTTCATTTTTAGTTGTTTTGTGCAAATAATTGTTGGATGCGCTCTAATGCAGCAGCCAGATCTTTCTCCGGACTGCACAGGGAAATGCGGATGTAGCGGGCACCTTTGCTGCCGAAGATAAAGCCCGGTGTAATAAAAACATCCGCTTCCATCAATACCTTTTCCGTCAGGGCTTCCACATCGGCATAGCTGTCCGGAATCTTTGCCCAGATAAACATGCCCACCTGATCCGTGCTGTATGTGCAGCCCAGTGCGTCCATGATGGCGTAAGCATAGCTTCTGCGTTGTTCGTAGACCTTGTTTCTTTCCGCATGCCATTCATCACTGTTGTGCAACGCGGCTACGGCCGCTTCCTGTACGGGCAGGTACATTCCGCTGTCAACATTTGATTTTACTTTCAAAATCGTATCAATATACGCTTTAGCACCGGCGATGAGACCGACACGCGCGCCGGCCATGTTGTGCGACTTGCTCAGCGAGTTTAATTCCAGGCAAACGTCCATGGCGCCGGGTGTCTGCAAAATGGAGACGGGCTTGCCCTGATTCAGAATCAGGCTGTACGGATTGTCATTTACAATCAGAATTTTAAATTCACGGGCTACCTCTATCAGGGTTTCAAAAATCGCCTGATTTCCGGATGCCCCTGTCGGCATATTCGGATAGTTAATCCAAATAATCTTGGCGGCACGCAGCGTGTCTTCAGAAATATTAGTGAAGTCAGGTGCCCAATTGTTGGTTTCGTCCAGATCGTAATACACCGGCACGGCTCCTGCCAGGTAAGTAGCGGATGTGTATGTCGGATAACCCGGATTCGGTACCAGCACGATGTCGCCCGGATTCAGGAAGGCATTGCTGATATGGGAAATTCCTTCTTTGGAACCGAGTAAAGGCAAGATTTCCGTGTCCGGCTGCAGGATAACCTCATAGGTATGCTGATACCATTCGCTCATCGCCTGACGCAGCGCGGGAATGCCGATATAGCTTTGGTAGCCGTGGTGATTAGGCTGTTCTGCGGATTTTTTAAGTGCGTCAATGGTTGCCGGAGAAGGCGGTAAATCCGGATTTCCGATACCCAAATTGATAATGGGCTTTCCGGCAGCCTTAAGCTGTGCAATCTGCTTCAGCTTTCGGCTGAAGTAGTATTCATTGATGTGTTCAAGTTTATGGGCGGGTTCGATAATCATATTCAATAGGTGTATTTAAGATAATTTGGGGGCTTGTTGGTATTCTCCGAGTATTTTCAATTCTGTGGTGAGCGGTGCAATTTCTTCCAGCATTTTGCGGTAGTTGTCTGCCTGTTCAAATTCCACATCAACATACATATAATATCTCCACTCTTCTCCTACCACCGGCAATGATTGTATTTTGGTGAGGTTCAGTTGATAGTTTCCCATAATGGTGAGCACTTTCGCCAGACTGCCCGGTGAGTGGTGCGCGCGGAAGGAAAGCGATGCCTTGTTGATGGAATTATTTTCCGGCGCATTTTTACTCAGCACGAGAAAACGGGTGAAATTGCGTTTATTGTCGTGGATGTCCGCCGCCAGAATCTCCAGTTCAAAGAGTTCTGCTGCGCGTTTGCTGGCGATGGCACCTCTCCTTTTGATATGGTGTTCTTTGATTTCCTTTGCGCTGAGTGCCGTATCATCGGATTCCACGAGCTGTATGTCAGGATATTGGTCGAAGAAGCCCCGACATTGCAGAATGGCCATCGGATGAGAATGTACTTCATCAATCTGGTCGATGGTTTGTCCGGGCAACGCCATCAGGTTCATTTCTATCCGCAGATAAATTTCTCCGATGACTTTCAGATCGGAATTTCTGAGATAAGCATAATTCGGAAGGATGGCTCCTGCCAGCGCGTTTTCTATGGCGCAGAGTGCATAGTCCGCTTCTCCTTTTTTCATTACCTCAAACAGTTTTGGAAAGGTCGCACACTCCACCGTGGTGATGTCATTTCCAAAATACTGTATGGCCGCTATTTCGTGGAAAGAGGCTTCAAATCCTTGTATGGCTACTTTTTTACTCATAGATATTCAATAAAAAAGTCCCGACATTACTCGGGACTTGTTATACTTTACATTTAGATACAGCATTATACGTCCCGCTTATGCGTGAAAGTAATAATAGAAGTAAAAAAATGATTGGTTCATACTTACAAAGTAAAATAGTTTTAAGCATAAATCCAATATAGTCTGTGTTAAGTCAAAGTTAAACTGTAAAGTTTGTTTAAAATCATTTTTTTTTTGACAGACATATCCTATACTTGCAATCCATTATCTACGCAACCCCAACCAAGGTATGATACCTGACAAGAAACTATCTCATTGCGATACTAAATATCCTGTTATTCTGGTAAGTGGCTTAGGATTTCATGATCAGAACAGAATCCTGCATTACTGGGGCAATATCCCTGATCATCTTAAGCAGCATGGCTGCGATATTTATACAGCGCATCAGGAAGCCTTTATTTCCATTCCTGATAATGCGGTGAAACTCAAATACCGTATTCTGGATATTCTGGAAAAGAGTAAGAAAAATAAGATTAATATCATCGGTCATTCCAAGGGTGGACTGGAAGCTAGATACCTCGTGAGTAAACTGGGCATGGCCGATCATGTGGCGAGTGTTACCACGTTGGGAACGCCGCATCAGGGTACTTATCTGGCGGATATAATTTTGGGAAAACTGCCCATTCCGAAGTTTGCGACTGCCCGACTGGCTAATCTCTATGCCACGCTCATGGGCGACAGACGCCCCGATAGTCTGCGTGCCGTAGTGCAGGTAACCACCGACAGTATGAAGCGTTTCAATGATGAAGTGCCGGATGCTTCCAAGGTATATTATCAAAGCTATGCCAGTCATGTTAATAAGGAATACCCGAATATGCTCTGGAAAACCATGGCCTATATTATCCGTGAATATGAAGGAAAAAACGACGGCATGGTGGGTGTGGAATCAGCTAAGTGGGGCGACTATAAAGGTCTGATATATTCGCCGGATGCCAGTTCGGTGAGCCATGCCGACATGGTGGGACTCACGCAGTTTTTTGGCAATGCTAAATTTGACGCGAAGGAATTTCTCGCAGATGTGATACATGATTTAAAACTCAGAAAATGCTGAGGCTTTGGCATTTAAATTGATATCTTTATGAAAACTCCCGATATGAAATGGATACATACATTGGTCTTCGTACTGTTTGCATCTGTAATGACACAGGCGCAAAGTAATTATTTTGCCGCATACTCTCATTATCAGGTTATCAAAAATGAACGTGAGAAAATAGGAAAAGAAGTGTATGAATTCAGAAGCAATGTCACCGAGATGAATTTGAAAATATTGCAGTTTCAGATTAAAAAAAGCATTGCCGTTCTCGAAAAAGAACCCAATTTCAACAACGACTCCACCTTCAAAAAGGCAGCCCTTAATCTGTTTGGTTATTACCTCAAGGTGAGCACCGACCAATATGCGCGTATTCTGAAACTGGTGGAAGATCCGGAGCTGGACAATGACGAATATCGCAAACAACTGGATGCTATTTACAAAGAGCTCTCTGAACTCGGCAAACCTTTCGATCAGGCCTTTTTCAAAGAAGAGGAAATCTTCACCCAGAAATATGGTATCAAAATAGAATAGCTGAATATCGTTTTTACAACATTCTGTAATGGTATTTCTGCCATCTTTTTTCTTTTGAAAAATAGGTAAAAAGTCAAAGAAAATAGCCGCATTATTTTCTATATTTGTTCTAAACAGCCAGAAAATATGCAGACAACTATTATTCGCAACGGATTATACTTTGACGGAACAGGTGCTCCCGGACAAAAGAAAGATGTAATTATTAAAAACAATCTGATTGACGCCGTTGTCGATAAGGCACCGGCCATGGAAGGTGCCCGTGAAATAGACGCCACGGGACAATGGGTGATGCCGGGATTGCTCGACATACACGCCCATTACGACGCAGAAATAGAAGTATTGCCGGCATTGGAGGAATCTGTACGACACGGCGTTACTACCGTTATTATCGGCAACTGTTCCCTATCTGCAGCCGTTGGCCGCGACAAAGATATCGTAGATTTATTTGCCCGCGTGGAGAATATTCCTGCCAAAGTGCTCAGCCATTGGATTCTGGGCAATATCAAATGGAAAAGCGTAAAAGAATATTACGATCATCTCGATAGTCTGCCCATCGGACCGAATGTAGCTTCTTTTCTCGGTCACTCCAATGTTCGTATGGAAGTAATGGGGCTCGACCGCAGTTTCATGGAAGCAAAAGCCACAGAAGAAGAATTGCAGAAAATGGAAAAAATTGTGGATGAAGCACTGGATGCGGGCTTTCTGGGTTTATCCATAGATATGCTGCCATTCCATCGTTGGGCGGGTGTTTACAGTGAAAAATATCTCGGTTTTTCCGTGCCTTCACAGCGTGCCGCTAAATCAGAATATTACCGACTCGCTGATGTTCTGCGCAGACGTAATCGCGTATTGCAGATTACACCGAATGCCATCGAAAAAACATCGTTCGCACATATCCTCCGACTGAGTCAGGGTGGCTTCTTCAAAAAGAGCCTGAAAACGACTATCGTGGCGGCGCTGGATTTAAAATCCAATGAACGCATTTATCACTTGCTGACCTTGCTGGGTTTTTTAGGCAATAAAGTATTACGTGCAAAAATGAAATTCCAGACTTTATCGGTGCCTTTCCTCAACTTCGGAGATGGTCCGGTAACGCCGCTGTTTGAAGAATTCCCATCCATGATCAAAGCCATCAGCGCATCGGAAGAAGACAGAAAAAAACTGTTCCGCGATGACGCTTTCCGCAAACAATTCCTCAAAGAATGGAATCACAAGGCTGCTTCTGTATTCCCTCGTGCTTTGGAAGAAATGTGGGTAGTAGCTTCGCCGGATGCATCACATGTCGGCAAAAACTTCGCGCAGATTGCACAGGAAGCCGGCAGAGATCCGGAAACTCACTTTATGGATTTACTCGCAGAGTACGACACACATATCCGCTGGAAATGTGAGACTTCCAACCACAGAGATGAGGTACGCATGGGCTTGCTGGCGAATGAACACTGCATTCCGGGCTTTAACGATTCCGGCGCACACAACCTGAATATGGCATTCCACGATGGTGGCTTGCACCTGCTCAAACAATCCCTGAAATATCCGGAAATATTGCCTGTCGAAAGGGCTATACACCGTTTAACGAAAGAAGCTGCGGATTTCCTGGGTATTGATGCAGGAGATATTTCTGTCGGAAAACGGGCTGATGTGATTGTGGTCGATCCGTCCAGATTGAATACTGATTTGAATACCGATCCTATTGAGGATTATCATCCACAGTTTGAAGGTTCTTATCGTCTGATAAAACGCAGTGGTAAAGTGGTACAGCATGTGTTTATCAATGGCAATGAAGCATATACCAACAATGGCACGGTGGCATTCCACGAAGATTTGGGCAAGAAGAAGATATTCGGACAATTGCTGCGCTCCAATTGGAATTAACCAAAGCAAATAGACTTTATTCTCAGCAAAAATTAACGGCAGGTTACTTGCATAACCTGCCGTTGAACATAGAAACATAAAAACCCCACTATTTTAAAAACTCCACTTAATTGCTAAGTGGACTATAAAATTGCGTTAAATATTGACATAAATCAATGTTTAATGAGTAAACGGTCACCATTAATGAGTATTCGGTCTGAGTCAGGCCATTTTATCTGGTTTTAATCCCCAAAATGTCCTCTTTAATTGCCTGCATTGATTAATTCGAAGAATTCTTTCTTTTTTCTGCGGGAGATTTCCACGGAACTGCCGTCACTCAGGATGGCGTAGTATTGTCCGTTGTCGCGGTGTTCGATTCCATCGAGCTTGGTCAGATTGATGATGTAGGAACGATGAATGCGGATAAAATTAGCATCTTGCAATTTCTCTTCAAACACCGACAGCGTTTTGGAAGCAATGATGCGTTTATTATTTTCCAGATATAATATAGTGTAGTTGCTCTCCGACTCCAGTTTGAGTATATCGTTTAGTTGTACAAAAGTAGCACCTTCGCTGGTGGCAATCATAATTTTGTTATCGGTAGCCTGATTCTTAATTCTGTTGATATTCGATTTCAATTCATCCGCTACCAGCAGCTTTTCATAAACATCCAACCGACTGCGAACTTTCTGTAGCGCACTTTCCAGTTCTGTTTGCTGCACCGGCTTCAGGATATAATCTGCCGCGTTCTTCTTGATGGCATCAATCGCATATTTATCGTGTGAAGTAATAAAAATGGTTTCAAAATGAACCGTGTCATCCAGCTCATTCAGAAAGTCGACACTCTTGCCGTCCGGCAATTCCACATCCAACAGCAACAATTGTGGCTGTTGTGCCAATATAGCTTCACGAGCCTCGCGGATAGAAGCACAAACAGCCTTCAGTTGCACGGAAATGCCACATTTTGGGAGCATATCCAGCAACATATCCCTGAAAATCGGATCGTCTTCAATAATTATGGTCTCCATGCTCTTTTTATTGTGTTAAAAATAACATATTTTTGATAGAAATGGAGCAGGAAAGATTAAATAATATTGAAACCATCAAAAACGCGCAGGATTATATCAACGCATATAACCTGTATAATGCCCGCGCGGAAGACCAGGAATTGATTTTCAAAAGGCTGAAAAAGTGTGAGCAACTGGCGACGGAACATAAAGATATCAGCCTGATAATTAAAACCAGAAACTATCTGGTCAACTATTACATACATCAGAATGAGCTTGAAATGGCATTGTCGCTGGCATTGCAGAACAAACAGATGGCGGAGAAGGAGAATAAAATTGATGAATTGATTGCCATGTATCCCGGACTCATTGAATTATATAATAATCTGGGCGATTACGTGGGAACATTGAATATCATAAATGAGTATGAAGCAAAGATACAAGGAACGGATAATTATCTCCAATTGAGTGTCATAAATACTTATAAGGCTGGTCTGGCAGGCTTACTGAAAGAATTCGAAAAATGCCATGAGCATTATCTAAAGTCACTGGAATATGCATTTTTAGTACCGGAGAAAATAAATCTACCAATTTATATATACAATAATATCGGCTACCAACTACTGGAATATGATAAGCAGATTGCACGGGATGCCCTGGAAAATGGTTATCAACTGATGCAGAAGAATATTGATCAGATTCCGGAGTATACGAAAGCAGGACTGGAGTGTAACCTTGCCCGTACGTATCTGAAGTTCAACCTGCCGGAAGAAAGTTTCATGCATATTACCAATGCAATCAGTCGTTATGAGAAGATGAAAAATCATTACGAAATTCATTTGGCTAAAATTATTCTCTGCGAAGTTTATCTGGAGAAAAAACAATATGAACAAGCATTGGAATTATTAATGCAGGTGGAACAGGAAAAGGCGGTGGGCATCAATAAAATCATCCTCAAATCTTGTTATGAAAATATGGTTCGTGTTTATGAGTGCATGCATAACTATGAGGCGGCACTCGCCTATCATAAAAAATTATACCTACTCACGGAAAGCATATTCAATGAAGATTCGAATACAAAAATCCGCAATCTACAGATTATCCATGAAGTCAGCATGATAAAAAATGAGCGCGACCGTGCTGCCGCCATGGCGAATCTGAAACACGATTTTCTGGCCAATATGAGTCATGAAATACGCACCCCTATCAACAGCGTACTCGGCATTTCTTATCTGCTGCAACAGGATATGCTGACAGACAAACAACGCGACTATGTGGATCGTTTGCAGCGCAGCGGACAAAACTTATTGGGCCTCATCAATGACATTCTGGATATTTCCAAGATTGAAGCCGGCAAGATGGAACTCGTTCCTGTCTTGTTTAACCTGAAGCAATGGATGCAGGATATTTATCAGCAACTGAATTACAAGGCGGAGGAAAAAGGCATTTCCTTCATTCTGATGATAGACCCAAAAGCTGACACCAGTTTGTCGGGAGACATGAACAGGCTTACGCAGGTATTCATCAACTTATTGGGCAATGCCTTGAAATTTACACAAGAAGGACATGTTACGTTTGGTGTTCAGGTTATTCATCAAACCCAGCAATACACGGACGTTACATTTACCGTTTCCGACAGCGGTATCGGTATGAATCAGGATCAGCTGGATACCATATTTGAACGCTACGTGCAGGCATCGGCTGCCATTCAGCATAAATTTGGAGGCACCGGACTCGGATTGTCTATTTCCAGAAAAATCATTGACCTGATGGGCGGTCATATTGAAGTCAACAGCTCGCCGGGTAGCGGAACGACATTCAGCATTCAACTGAAACTCCGCACAGGCGCAGAAGCAGCCAGTTCCGAAGATACTATCATCGATACAGCCTTCCTGAAAAACAAAAAAATACTGGTGGCCGACGATTCCGAAGAAAACAGATCGGTCATGATAGATATTCTGCATACTTTCCATCCGGAAATTATTACCGATGAGGCAGAAAATGGCATTGAAGTACTTGAAAAAGCAAAGCACACCATCTATGATTATATTCTGATGGATTTGGATATGCCCGGGAAAAATGGACTCGAGACGTTGCCGGAACTGAAACAATTAACGACTACAACAAACACAAAAGTTATCGCACACACCGCCAGCCTACTGATGTTGTCGGCAGACGAGTTTATAGAAATTGGCTTTGATGATTTATTGCAAAAACCATTCCCACCACGCGAGTTGTTATTTAAGTTATATCAACTCAGATGATGATATCACGTGTTTGGAGGAATCATAAACACCGTAGAACGGAAATAATCAGGATTGGAGGCATCTTCTTCCACGGTGATGTCCACCTTTCTGAAAAAGTTATTGCCCATTGGGAGCACATTCCCTGAATTGGCGTTCTCTGTAAACGTCACGGTTTCAATAACGCCGGTCGCAATCGTTTTGGTTTTAACCGTAATTGTATTGGAACACGGCAATGTTTTTCCCGTGTTGATAGTCGTAATACCGTTGGCTGAAATGTCAATATCCGCGCCTCCGTTCAGGCTGAAATATACACGCACACGCGTCAGCGGATACTGATTGGGATTCGTGATTTTTACAGTGTAGTACAAGTTGTTGGGCATTGTCTTAGGTTTATATCCTTAAATTAATAAACGAAAGTAACAATTGCTATTACTGTATAAAAATAAATCGGCCATCCAATGATTGAACGGCCGATTGTATTTATTAAATGGTAGAAAAGCCTACAATTTGTAATCCTGCACAACCTCAATGAAGTACTTGGCGTGTTCAAAATTCACATCCGGATATACGCCGTGTCCCAGATTGCAGATATACTGTTGCCCGCCAAATGATTGCAGCATCTTTTCCGTTTCTTTTTTTATCGTTGCTTTATCGGCATACAATACACACGGATCGAGATTACCCTGCAAGGTTTTCCCTTTTGTCTGCGCGCGCGCAGCGGCAGGCTCTATTGTCCAGTCGAGGCCGATGACACTGGCATTGGTTTGTGCAAATTCCGTCAGGATATAATGCGCGTCTTTGGCAAATAAAATCACCGGCACTGCTGTAATGGCCGCTGCAATTCGGTTCATGTACGGCAAGGCAAATTCCACATATTGCGCCTTGCTCAATACACCGGCCCAGCTGTCAAACACCTGCACGATATCCGCGCCATTTTTAATTTGTTCTTGCAGATAAGCAATTGTCGCCGTTGTAATCTTATCGAGCAATTGATGCGCCAATACAGGGTTGGTGTACAGCATTTTCTTGGCCTGAGAGAATGTTTTGCTACCCTTCCCTTCTATCATATAAGAGAAAATCGTCCACGGCGCACCTGCAAATCCAATCAAAGGTACACGACCGTTGAGTGCCGATTTCGTGAGTCTGATAGATGCAAAAACGTATTCCAGATTCGGAATTACGTCTGTAGTTAAATCAACAACATCCTGTTCGCAACTAATTGTTTTAGGGAAATTCGGTCCTTTGCTTTCTATCATTTCGTAGTTGAGTCCCATCGCCTCCGGAATCACCAGAATATCCGAAAAGATGATAGCCGCGTCCACGCCCAGAATATCCACCGGCTGCAGGGTAACTTCACAAATCAGTTCCGGATTTTTCACCAGTTCCTTAAAGCCGTTGACACTGCTGCGTACCGCACGGTATTCGGGCAATATTCTGCCAGCTTGTCGCATCATCCATACCGGAATTCTTTCCACCTGCTCGCCTTTCGCGGCTCTGATCAGTAAGTCGTTTTTCATTTCTTTGATGTCTACATTTAAAAAGTCAGAGAATACAGGTGTTTTAAGCCTACATTTCAACATTTTGGGCAAAAATACAGAATAATACGTTTTTATTTTTGACTAATTTTGTAGTATCCTTCATTCTACAACTGCAAAAATCATGGGCGAAGCCACAGAAATAAATAATCCGGGTGTTTTTAAGATTATGCCACGTGTCGTGGATATTAAAAACGCTACTATTATGCACCACGACCATGTGGTGCTGGAAAATGTGAATTTTGAAGTGCGCAAAGGCGATTTTGTGTACCTTATCGGTCGAACGGGCAGCGGTAAAAGCAGTCTGCTGAAGACATTATACGGCGACCTGCCATTCAAATCAGGTACGGCGGATGTGTGCGGCTACAACTTGTCTGCGCTGAAACGCAGCGATGTGCCGAACCTGCGCAGAAGATTGGGGATTGTATTTCAGGACTTCCAGTTGCTGACCGACCGCAGCATATTCGATAATCTCGAGTTTGTGCTGAAAGCGATTGGTTGGGAAGACAAAAACAAAATTAAAAACACCATTGAAGAATCACTGGCCATGGTGAAATTGCAGGACAAAATCCGCAAGTTTCCAAACCAGCTGTCGGGTGGAGAACAGCAGCGAGTGGCTATTGCACGGGCTTTGCTCAATCATCCGGAACTGATTCTGGCCGATGAGCCGACCGGCAATCTCGATCCGGAAACCACCGACGAAATTATGGATTTGTTTTATTCCATTTTTAAAGAAACACAAACGCCGATGGTTTTTGCTACGCACAACTATCAGTTGATAGAAAAATATCCGGGCATCATCTACATGTGCGGCTACAACTGCATCAGCCGGGATGATTCCCATTTCAAGCCTATGTATCAGTAAG
>ERZ1645187.1826-NODE-1826-length-19281-cov-6.656507_pt1 | contig 19281 bp, 20 predicted proteins | sample MGYA00575352_ERZ1645187 | MGnify/ENA primary metagenome ERZ1645187 (study PRJEB40837, sample SAMN11349314) | freshwater sediment metagenome | isolation source: river sediment | host: Sediment | place: India: Wazaribad , New Delhi | collected 2017-02-21 ... | reverse complement strand
GGATGTACTGAGCCCGGGATTTTTGAAGACTCGATTCCGCATCCAGAACGGCGTTCTCAAGGAGTGAACGGTCCAGAGTGGCCACAAGCTGTCCCTTGGTGACATGATCGTTGTAATCGGCGTAGAGCTTATCGATACGCCCGCTGACCTGGGTACCGACGTCGACGGTCTCCACGGGGTTGATCGTTCCCGTAGCGGAGACCAGGGAGACGATATCGCCCTTCTCTACCGCGACAAGCTGGTAACTAAACTCCTGGGATTTCTCTCGACCGTAAAACCACCAAACGCATCCCGCAACGACAGCCAGGATGGCAATGGCGACGAAGACTTTCCTCATGGGTCAACCTCCTCATGGTTGCGACTCAGTTTAGGAATACCCTTGAGAGAGAGAAAATCCTTCGAACCCGAACGCTCTTTTCCCCTTACTTTTTTCTTTGTCATCCCCTCTTCCACACGATTTCCAAACTATAGTGTGGTATACTATACCACTTTCAACTTTAACCGGTGACCATGGAAGAGATAGAACTCTTTACAGCGAAAAGCTCTAAGGTTGTCGACAAGACCCTCAAAGTGTGGGAGCGGGAGTACAAGAAGGGCTTCTTTCCCTTCCTGATCCTCTTCCTCTTGCGATGCAAAGAGGGGTACGGTTACGAGATCGCCACCCGCCTGCGCAAGGCGAGTCTCGAAAGGCTCCGCTTCGAGTACAGCTCCATCTACCAGATTCTCAAACGCCTCGAAAAGAAGGGCTTTATCCTAGGAGAGTGGAGAGAGTCACCCGCAGGGCCCCGGCGCAAGATCTACCGCCTCACCGAGATTGGAGAGGCGCTTTACGATCGCTTCTACCAGGAGGAGATCGTCCCTCTGACCATTCTGATCGCCAACGTCCGAGGGAAGGAGGAGAACAATGAATGAACCCAGCCTTGTCTCTATGCCGACCCTCACGATCGGTAAACTCACCGCGTCCGTCCCGATCATCCAGGGGGGAATGGGGGTAGGGATCTCCCTCTCCTCCTTAGCCTCCGCAGTCGCCCGGGAAGGGGGGATCGGAATCGTTGCCGCCGCCGGGATCGGGATGCTCGAAGAGGATGGCACGACAAACTACGAAGAGGCCTGCACGCGCCGTCTTAAGAGTGAGATCAGGAAAGCTAAGGCCCTTGCCGGCTCCCAGGGGATCATCGGCGTCAACATCATGGTCGCCCAGTCGAACTACAAGGATCTGGTGATGGCCGCGGTGGAGGCGAAAGCGGATCTGATCGTCTCCGGAGCCGGCCTTCCCCTCTCCCTCCCCGAATACACCCAAGGTTCGGAGGTGATGCTCGTTCCCATCGTCTCCTCGGCCCGTTCCGCCCATGTCATTCTCAGGAGGTGGTACGAGAGGTACGACCGCCTTCCCGACGCCATCGTCGTCGAGGGTCCCCTCGCGGGTGGTCATCTAGGGTTCAAGCCGGAGGAGCTCCTTGAGGAGACTCTCACACTGGAGAGCCTTCTTCCAGGGGTTCTGCAAGAGGCTGAAACTTTCGGGAACCTCAAGGGGGTCAAGATCCCCGTGATCGCCGCGGGAGGAGTCTTTTCGGGCGAGGACATCCAGAAGTTCCTCCGACTGGGGGCTTCGGGAGTCCAGATGGCAACCCGTTTTGTCGCCACCGAAGAGTGCGATGCCTCTCCGGCCTTCAAACAAACCTATATCAACGCCAGGAAGGAGGACATCGTCCTGATCAAGAGCCCCGTCGGCCTTCCCGGCCGGGCCATCAACAACTCTTTCCTCCGGGAGATCTCCGAAGGTCTCCGGGTTCCCCTCCGTTGCCCTTTCCACTGCATCAAGACCTGCAACGGCCAGGAATCTCCTTACTGTATCGCCCTCGCCCTGGTACAAGCCTTCCACGGGAAGTTCAAGAACGGCTTCGCCTTTGTCGGAGCCAACGGCTATAGAATCAGCGAGATCGTCTCCGTCAACAGGCTCATGGCCTCCCTGAAAGAGGAATACCAGAGGGTTGTCCAGAACCTGGAGCTCTTACCCCCCCTTCTCTCGCCGATCTGACACCCGGTTCTCTTCCAGGAGACGGCCTCCTCTTGAGGTTCCGGAGACCGTCTCTCCTGAAAGGGGTTCGCCCCTCCCTTAAACCTTCGCCCAATACCGGCTTCCATCCCTGGTCCTATCGAGAAAGCCGTACTCGATCAGGTAGCGGCGCAGGATCACATAATCCGGGTAGACGGCCTTCAAAAGTTCGTTCACCTCTTTCTCCGTGTACTCCCGCCCCACCTCGAAACGCTGAAAGATCTGCCGTAAGACGATGACCTTCCGTTTCTCTTTCAGAGGAAACTTCAAGAGAGGCCCTTCGAGGCCTTCGGGGAAGTATTTCTTCAAATAGACCTCGTTCTCCTCTTCGGTGATATCGAAGCGTTCGTCCACCATCTTGGCGGTCTTCGGAATCTGGAGGACCTTGGGAAGACCCTCCGCCCCCTCCTCCGCCAGCTCCAGAATGGCCAGAAAGATCTTCGATTGCCGTCCCCGTTCACGCAGAGCGAAGCGATGGTTCCTCACGGTGGAAGCGCTCCCTCCGCCCAGCTGTGCGGCGATCTCCTTGGCTCCGAGCCCCTCCCGAAAAAGGGTGAGAAGCTGTTTCTGAAGCTCTGTCAGCCCGGTGAACTTCTTGTCCAACCCGAGGAGAAACTGGAAAGCCGATCCGTGTTCCTGGGCAATGTGCCGCCGCATCGCCTCCTGGGCGGTAAAGTAGCGCCCTTCCAGGGGAAAAACCTCGTCAGGCGAGTAGTTTCTCCCGCAGATCAGGCAAGTCAAGCCTCCGGTACCCTCATCGGCATACCCCCGCTTGAGAGATTCCAAGGGGGATGACCAGAAGAGTTCAGAAAGATCTTTCATGTTGTCCTCCGTCTATCTTATTTATAGATGTTATTATATAACTGTCTATCTTATAAGTCAACAAACGAATTTTTGTTTGCCCTTTTTCGGGATCAGGCACTTCCTCAATGGGTGAGAGAGTCTCTCCGCCGACCTTTCCGCCTCCCCTTCAGGGAGCGAAAGAGTGGCGAGGGCCCATTCGAGGGTTCGGGTGTTTTGTCTTGCCATGGTTTCCCGTCGAAGAGAGGGGAAGGTCCCGTCGGTTGGGAGAGGAGGAGAGTCTTTGTTGGCTGTGAGAGAGAAAGACCCGGGGGCCCTCTTCACGAAGGCCCCCGGAACTGAACCTTTAAAACCCTGAATCTGTGATCTTCTTCACCTTCCACTCCCCATACTTGGCGAGCAGAGGCTCGATTTCGGCGGCTTTCCCGACAACGACGAGGACATAGTCCTGGGCCGGGAGGAGACGCTTGGCCGCGGCCTGAACCGTCTCGGGGGTGGACGAGGAGACTCCCCGGAGGTACTCGTCGGGCCAGGAGAAGCTCTTCCCCTGCGCCATGAGCTGAACAAGGCTGGCGGCTATGGCCTCGTTGCTCTCCAGGGTCGGAGGGAACTGCCCCTGGATGTAGTTGCGGGCGCTTTCGATCTCTTCCGGAGCGAACCCGCTCTTGGCCTTCTCGAAGAGGGAGAAGACAATATCCAACATCTCGGCGATCTTGTCGTTTTTCGTGTAAGAGGAGGCGGTGAAGACCCCTCCCGAGAGGAACGTCTGGAAGCGGCTCGAGGCCCCGTAGGTGAGTCCCCTCTTGATCCTCAGCTCCGTGGAGAGCCATGAGGTGAAACGCCCGCCGAAGAGGGTGTTGAGGACCGCGGCCGAAGGCGTGACAGGATCGTTCGCCGAATAGCCGGGGGCCCCTAAGACCCAGTAGGCCTGGGTGGCGTCGGGTTTATCCACCAGGATGAGGGTCTTCCCCTTCGGTTGGGGGGGAGGGGGAAGAGGGGCCGCCGGGCTACCGGCTCCCTTCCACTTCCCAAGGGTCTTGGAAAGCAAAGCCTTGAGCTCTTGGCTCGAAAGGGATCCCACCACTGCGGCATAGGCGCCGCGTGGGGTCACCCTCGCCTTGTAGAAGTCCTTCACCTTTTCGACGCTCATGGTGTTCAGGGATGTTTCGTTCCCGCTGGAAAGCCTTCCCAGAGGGTTGTCCCCGAAGTAGGCCCTTTGAAAATAGAGCCTCACGGCATAGCCGGCGTTATCCTTGATCGCCTTGATTCCATCGATACGTTGGCTCTTGACAAGGTCAAACTCCTGAGTCGCGAAGAGGGGGTCCTGGAGGGAGTGGAAGGTCAGCTCCAGAAGCCGGGGAAACTGTGACGCCAAGCTGTCGGCGTCGACGGCCATGTACTCGGGAGTCGTATAGATCTTTAGATCCGCCCCTAGTGAGTCCAAAGCCTCAGCCACATCCTCGGCCTTCATCTTCGAGGTCCCCTTGGTCAAAAGCTCGGCCATGATGCTGGATACCCCTTCGTTTTCCATGGGCTCCGCAGCCGACCCGGCACCGGGTAAGACCATCCTGAAGGAGACCAAGGGAAGATCGGGAACCCTGACGTAGAAGAGGGTCAGACCGTTGGAGAGCCTGATCGTCTCGGGGAGTGGAAGCATCCCCCGGGACGGCTGGGCGGCCGCGAGGGGAAGGAGAAGGAGAAACAGGAGGGAGAGGACAGGAATCGCGCGCTTCATTGAGCACCTCCTTCGGGAACCAGATTCCCTACGGTCTTGTTGTTGAGGGTGAAGGTCTGGGACGAGATCGCCTTGATCGAATCCGGGGTTACCGCCTTGTAGCTCTCCATGAGGGAGAAAAGTTTCTGGTAATCCCCGTTGACAAGCTCCGCCTGACCCAGGGCGTTCGCGAGGCCGGCTATCGTCTGAAGGGGTCTGTAAAAATCGTTCTGAACCATGTTGATAGCCTTCTGCACCTCTTTCTCTGTTACACCCTCTCTGACAACCTTCCCCATCTCCTCCTCGACGATTCTGTCGATCTTGCCGAGGTCGGCTCCTGGAACGGCTTCTACGAAGACGGTGAACAAATAGGGATCAAGGGTCTCCTGAATCCCTCCCGAGACGTCCAGGGCGATCCGCTCCTCCCTGACAAGACGGCGGTAGAGCCTGCTGCTCTCGCCCTTCATCAGAATCTTATCCAAGAGGGAGAGGGGGTAGAAGCCGGGTTGGGAGACGGAAGGGGTATGCCAAACCGCCATGTAGAGTGGCGCTTGAGCTTCCTTTTTGACGAGGACCTGTTTGAGACCCTGCTGTGGGGGTTCCACGGTGGTCACCGCCGAAGGAGTCTTCCCGGAGGGGATGGGAGTGTAGTACTTCTCGATCAGAGACTTGGCCGTGCTCTTCTTGAAGTCCCCCACCAGGACGAGAACCGCGTTGTTGGGAGCGTAGTAGGTCTTGTAGTACTCCTGGATCTGCTCCCGCTTCCAGCTCAGGATATCGCTCATCCAACCGATCACGTCCCAATGGTAAGGATGGGCCATGATGGACGTGGCGTTGACGTTTTCCATGAGGATAGCGGCGTTGTTGTTCTCCGTGGACATACGGCGTTCAGAGGCCACCACCCCCCGTTCGGATTCCAGTACCTCCGGAACGAAGGCGGCCCCTTGCATCCGATCGGCCTCCATCTCGACCATCTTTTCCAAGGCGGCGGCGGGGAACCAGTCGGAATAGGCCGTCATATCCTGGGCGGTATAGGCGTTGTTGGCCCCGCCGACAAACTCCATGTTCCTGTCGAACTGGCCGGGACCGACTTTGGCCGTCCCGTTGAACATCATGTGTTCGATGAAGTGAGAGACGCCCGTCAAGCCCGGCCTCTCGTTCCGAGAGCCTACACGGAAGAACGTGTAGAGGGCGACGTTGGGGATGTCATGGTCCTCCAAGAGAATCACCTTCAGACCGTTGGCTAACTTGTAGGATTCGATACGGCTCTGAAGGCTCTGACCAAAGACCGGTAGAGCGAATACCCCCGCTAAAAGGAGGGAGAAGAGGATTCTACCCATAGGTTACCTCCGATTGAAATTGTAAAGATTCCATTATAATCCCTTTCGCTCTTCCCGAGAAGAAGAAGGGGAGAACCCTCCCGAATCCCTTGGCTCTCCGGCGGTTCCCGCAGGCTTCCCCTCTTCCCTGAAGGCGGGTACAATAGGGAGGACCATGAAGAGAACCCTCGCCTCTCTGCTCCCCTCCCCTCTCAAATCCCTCCTGAAGAGGAAGAGACGGGAGCTTCTCTCCTATCCCCCTATCGCCGCCCTCATAGGGAGGCTCCAGTTGGCCCCCTCACTCCTCTGCCTCCTCAAGGAGCCTCCCCTCCGCCGTTTCAAGAGGCTCCACATTGTCCTCGGCTCGGCCTGCAACAACCGTTGTCTCATGTGCTACCAGGAGGAGTTTCACCGAAGGATCACCCCCTGGATTCTCACGCAGACGCTCCTTCCCCTCTATCCCAGAGTGGAGGAGATCATCCTCCAGGGAGGAGAGCCCACGATTCTTCCGGAGAGTCGTACCCTCATAGAGGTCGCCGGTAAGGCCAACCCCCGGATCCGTTTCAGCCTCTTCTCCAACGGTCTCGCCCTGGATGCCTCTTGGAGGGAGACCCTCTTGGAGAGGGGAGGCTTCCTCAACCTCTCCCTCAACGCCGCCTCCCGGGACATTTACTCCCTTGTCTGCCGCAACAACCGTTGGGAAAAGGTCTTGGAGAATCTCTCCCTCCTCGTCGAAGAGAGAAACCGAAGGGGAAGCCCTCTGAAGGTGCGTCTGAGCATGGTGATCCTTCCGGAGAACTTCCGGGAGATCCTCCCCTTTCTGGAACTCGGCGAATCCCTGGGAGTCAACGCCGTTCAGTTCTTCTTCGATTCCCACCTGCTCCCGGAGAAGAGGGAGCTCGCCGACTTGATAGAGAAGGCTCTCCTGTGGAGAAGCTCCCACTCCCTCCCCGTGGAAGGGTTGGAGAACCTCAAGGCCCTCCTGGAAGAGAGACCCGCCCCTCTTTTCCCTTGCTCCTGGCCCCTGGACAGCCTCTTCGTTGACGTCGACGGAACCCTCTCCTTCTGTTGCCTCTTCACCAAGCCCTTGGGGAATCTTCACGCCGCATCGGCGGACAGGCTCCTCTCCCTTCCTAAGGCCGAGAGGTGGAGAGCCGAGTTTCTTAGGGGAAACCGTTCGAAGTGTGGGCTTCCCTGCCGGGGGAAGAGCTCCTAAAGGGTCTTCATCTCCTCCGCCTCCAAACGCTCCACCCTCATCTCCCCGTAAAGCTCCAAGGTCTGACTCTCCATGCGGAAGACGGCGTAATCAGGATCGTTCACGCCCTCCCGGTAGTAGACCTTCCAGGAGTCGCTCCAGAGAGCCTTCCGTATGGATGGATCCGAAATCAGCTCCCCTCGACCTACCAGGAGGAGCCCTCTCCAAGTGGAAGAATCGGTGAAGTACGCGCTCATCTTAGGGTCCCGGAGGAGTTGATCGACCTTGCGTGAGGAGGTGTTGGTGGCGAAATAGAGGGTCAGCGGAGAGGGATGGGGAAGGTTCGCCAGGCGGACATGGGGGTAGTGGTGTCGGCTTTGGAGGTTGAACATCGTCCTCGTCTCGGGGTACCCCTCTCTGTTCAGGGAGGAGACAAAGACAAAGGGGCTCTCCTCTACGAGAGCCAAACTTCGCTCCAGAATCTCGCGCTTCTCCATCTTCTCCTCCCTTCGAGAACGGTTCTCCTACATTCCTCTTTTCCTCCACCTTTGTCAACTCTCTCGAACGATCACTGCTTGTTCGGACGCTCCCATCCCCCTGGGCCACCCCCGGTAGGGCGGCCCAGGGGAGCGTTGTCTTCCTCGGGAAGGTGTGAGATGATTCCCTATTCCCTCTGGGAGGTATCCCTTGAAGAAGATCGTCATCGCCTATGCCACCCGGGCGGGTTCCACCGCCGAAACGGCCCTCTGGATCGCAGGGCGCTTCGAATCCGCCGGCTTTCTTGCCGAGACAAGGGACCTGCGCCAAGGAATCGATCTCTCCCTCTACGACGGCTTCGTCATCGGGAGCGCCATCCGTGCCGGACGGTGGCTCAACGAGGCGGTCAGGTTCGTAGGTTCCCACAAGGAACGGCTCCAGGAGGGTCCGACGGCCCTCTTTCTCACGAGCCTCTATTTGAAAGATCCAACCCCCGACAACAGGGAGAAGGTCCTCTCTTTCATCAAGGCTCAGGCCGATTCGGCCAAGCCCCTCTCGGTCGGGCTCTTCCCGGGTGTCATAGACCCCTCCAGACTCGGCTTCTTCGCCGGACTCATCACCAAGGCCATCAAGGCCCCACAGGGAGACTTCCGCAAGAAGGAGGACATACTCCTCTGGGCCGATCAAACCGCCGAGAAGTTCAAAGAGATTCTTCTCCCCTGAGGAGAGATTTCTTACCCTCCCAGGAGCGCTCCCCCTCTCTCCCAACCCGCTTCGTCACTACAAGGGACACTCCCTTTTTCTTCCCCCGGTTTACAACGGACACTCCCTATAAATTCCATGAACCGCGAACAACGGGAAGGGTACGAACAAGGGCCTCTTCTTCCTTAACGGCTCTTGGTTCCCACCTTGGAGGGGAGGGGAAACCTTCTCCTTGGACTCTACCTTGAACCGCTTTAAATCTACAGGGGACACTCCGTTTAGAAACATAAACCGCGAACAACGCGAACGACGCGAACATGGAGAAGCAAACCAATACAAACTTTCGCAGGTTTTGCGCAACCACCGGTGGTAGGATGGGAGAGAGAGAAAACACTCCTGTTGCCCGGGATTTAGGGCAGATCCCTTTCGGCAGACCTTTCTGAGAGTGGATGAGAGGCTTCCTGAGGCACTCCCTTTTTTGTTCGCGATTTTCGCGCCTTTCGCGGTTAGAATCTACAACGGACACTCCCTTTCAGAGGAGGGTAAAAGTTACGCCCTCCGGATCAGCTGTTCCATCCCCTTTCTCACCCTTGGTCTGGTTGAACCGGGTTTGGGGTAACCCAGGGGGATCAGGAGAAGGGGCTCTTCCCCATCGGGAAGGTTCAAGACCTCGGCCACCGCTCCGACGTCGAAGGCCGCGACCCAGCAAGTCCCGAGGCCCAAGGCCGTAGCCGCAAGGACCGCGTGGTCGGCGACAATGGCCACATCGCACATGAGGTAGGAGGTCCCGTCACACCGCAACCACCCCTCCCTCTTCAGCCCCGTAAAGACCAGAACCACCGGCGCCTCGGCGAACCAAGAGGCCCCGTAGGCTCTGTTCAGCGCGTTCCTCTTCTCTCCCTGAACGATCCAGAGGTGAAAGGGCTGAGCGTTCTTTGCAGTGGGGGCCAGGCGAACGGCTTCGCAAACCTTCTCCAGATCCGATTGTTTCACCTCCTTGTCCAAGTACCCCCGAACGCTGAACCTGCGCTCCAAAAGTTCGAAGTACTCCACTCTCTCCTCCCGACGGCCCTCCCAGGAGCCGACATCCTTGCCTTTCCCTTATTTTTGCACACCGGGTCCCACTTATCAAACCCTCTAAAGTGTCGAATCTCTCTTCTCCTTTTCTTTCGCACGGGTTATACTTTTTTATCCCCTATGGAGGTGGCGCCTATGGGAGAACCCTTCTACATACGAGCGACCTGGTTTATAGAGCAGATCCGCTCAGAACGACACCCCAACGCCAGGAGTCTGGTCGAACACTTCGACATTAGCGATGCCACCGCCCATCGTGACATCGACGCTCTGATCAAACAGTACAGTGCCCCCATTACTTTCGACGGAGAGGAGAAGGGCTACCGTTTCCTCGATTGCGGCGACAAATCGCCGAACAAGAAGTACACCCTTCCCCTGCCGAACCGTTGGGTCAGCTCGCAAGAGATCTTTCTCCTTGCCCTGGCCAAGGAGATCATGGGTGACGACCTGACCAGGGAGATTCTCTCAGGCCTCTTCGAGAAGATGAAACCCTCCAACGCCCTGGACTACTCCCAAGAGATGGCTCTGGAGAGGGTCTCCTACAAAGGGATGGGCTTCTACCGTCAGAGGGAGGGAGTCTTCCAGAAGGTCCTCGAAGCGCTCACCAGGCTGGAGTGGATCGAGATCTGCCACCACCAGATCGCCACCCCTCCTCAAGCCTGCTGGGTCAACATCCTCCCCCTCCACCTTGTCAACTACATCAACAAGTGGTACCTCATCGCCGAGAAGGAGGGCAGGCTCCGAACCTACTCCCTCTCCAGAATCACGGAGATCAGGAAAGGGAAGAACCAAGGGACGCCGGCCTTCTCGACGGAAGAGATCAAGGAAAAGCTCGAAGAGGTCTTCGGAATCTTCGTTACCGACGAAGAGCACCCTCTGGAGGAGATTACCCTCCGGTGCCTTCCCCAAAGAACGCCCTTCTTCGAATCCTGGGTCTTTCACCCCAAGCAAGAGCAGAAAAGGGACAGGGAGGGACGTTTAGAGATCCGCTTCCTCTCCACGGTGAACAGAGAGCTCATCGGCGAGATCGTCCGCTTTGCAGACCAGTTGGAGGTTCTCGGACCACCAACGCTTCAGAGGGAACTCTCCGCCTTCCTTGACCGCGCCGCCCGCCTCCAGGGCTCCCTCCCCTAAAGGGCCAAGACCCTCCCCCTAGGCAAGGGGTCGAGCTCAAGCCCCTCCAGAGGTTCTGAAGAGATGAGGACTCCCTCTGGACTCTCTCGGAAGAAGAGCCGGTAGTACTCACCGGAACCGGAATACTTGTTGAGGACATAGAAGCGCTCCCGAGTCGCGATAGCCACGTTCAGAGCCGCCTCTTCCCGAACCCGTCCGCCCAGGAGCTCGCAAAGCTTCTCCAGAGCCTGCTTCGGTGGGAATCTCTTGAGGTATACCCCTAAGAGCGCGAAGAGCCTTTCGGATCCGATTCTCCCCGGCAACCCCGAAGGGAGGGTCACTCCCCGCAGTAAACCGTTGAAGACAAAGGCCCAGGAGCCCTCTCTCCCGAAGAAGGGTTGGTTAAACTCCACCACCCCTCTCTGGTCAGGGAAAGAACTACTCCGGGCGTGGAGGACCAGGTGTGTCCCGGAAGGGACACTCCTCCAAGAATCCCTCCAAACCGGCTCAAGGGAGCGGTACCCCTCCCATCTGCCCCGACTCCACCAGCAAGCCCCCCACCCGTCTCCCTGTCTGTCCCCGTCCGGTGAGCGGCTCCTCTCGGCCATGAGCGAAAATTTCTCCAGAAACGGGGTCAACGGGAGTTCAAGGTTCGACCGGTAAAGGAGGAAACGGCACATCTCAAGCCTCCCAGGCCCGGGACCAGGCGTCGAGGATCTCCTGGATCTCCTCTCGGGCGATGGTCAGAGGGGGAAGGAATCGGACCGTCCCCTCTCCGGCTGGCAGGGCCAGCACCCCCTCTCTCTGAAGTGCTTTTAAGAGGTGGGCCCGACGCGGTTTTCCCACATCGACTCCGACCATGAGCCCCTTCCCTCTCACCGTAGCTTCTGGAGAGCGCGCACTCAGCCCCTCCCGGAAAGAGTGGCCCAACCGGACGACCCTCTCGAGAAACTCCTCGGTCAGGAGGTTGAGAACCGCTTCGGTGCCGGCACAGGCCAAGGGATTCCCACCGAAGGTCGACGTATGGGAGAGTCTGGGAATCCTCTCCGCCACCTCTGGGTGGACCAGAACCGCTCCCGCGGGAATCCCTCCGGAGAGACCCTTCCCGAGAAGAAGAAGGTCTCCGGAGGCCCCTTCTTGATCTCCCGCAAGGAGGGTTCCGCTTCTCCCCATTCCGCTCTGAATCTCGTCGAGTATAAGAAGAACGCCCCTGTCGGTACAGAGCTCTCTCACCCTCTTGAGAAACCCCGGCGGTGGAAGGAGGACCCCTCCCTCTCCCTGGATAGGCTCGACGATGACCGCCGCAAACTGGTCGTTCAAGGCCGTCTCAAAGGAGCTCTCGTCGCCGAGCTCCAAGAAGGTGAATTCCCACAGGAGCGGCTCCAGACCCTGTCGGTACTTCCCAGAGGGGGTTGCAGAGAGGGCCCCCAGGGTCTTGCCGTGGTACCCCCCCCGAAAAGAGAGGAACCTCCTCTTTCCCGAGGTCAAGACGGCGAACTTCAAGGCGGCTTCCACCGCTTCGGCTCCGCTGTTTGTCCACAAGACCTTATAATCGGGCAGGGAGCACCTCTCCCTCAGCTTCCTGGAGACCCTCTCCCTGAGGGGCGAGCGGAAGGATCCGTGGAGTGTCGTCAACCGGAGAGTCTGTTGGGAGAGAGCCGCCAGGATCTCCCGGTTTCCGTAACCGAAGAGGGCTACGCCGTAGCCGCTTGTCCCGTCGAGGTAGCTCTTCCCCGTAGGGGTGAAGAGTCGACAACCCTCGCCATGGCTGAAGGTGACTCCCCGATCGGTGTAGAGCCTTAAAAGCGCGCCGCTATCATCGTTGTGCATCGTCCTTCCTCCTTTCGATGACGGTTCCTCCGCCCCTCAAGGCGTCCCCCAGAGGGTCTTGTGCCCGCCCGTCGGAGATCACAACCCTTGGAGAACCTTCCTGGAAGAGCTTCCCCAAGGCGTGAAGTTTTCTCTTCATTCTCCCCTCCACAACCCTCTCCCAAGAGGTGAGCTCTTCGGGGGTGATCCTCCTCAGGAGGGTCTCCGGTTTCCGGGGATCTTCCAACAGGCCTGGGGCTTCGATGAACTGGTAGACCCTCTGGGCCTTGAGTTCCCGGGCCAGGAGGGCCACGATCTCATCGTTTTCCGTGTTCATGGCCCTTCCCTCCTCGTCGGCGATAGGGACGGAGAGAACGAGACGGTACCCGTCGCCGAGAAGGGTTTCCAAGAGAGGCTTGTTCAATTGCTTCGGCTTCCCCGAGAGGTCCCTCTCGATTCTCACCCTCCCCTCTTCGCAGACTCGAAAGCCTGGGTTTCTCTTTCCACTGACGATTCCCCCGTCGATTCCACACACTCCCAAGGCGTTCACTCCATGGGCGCGTAACGACTCCACCAGGCTCTTGTTCCTCAGACCCGCATAGGTCATCATCATGGTTTCGAGCTCCTCCCTTCCGGTGAGAACGCTCTCGTAGCCGGACTTTGAGACCACTCTCCTGGCAGGACGCCCCAGGGCCTTTGAAACCCGATCCCGAAGAGCGTTGGCCCCTGGAACCACGACATAGGGCTCTTCGACTCCGGCCAATCCCCGAACCACCCCCTCCCAGTTGATGGCCGATCCTCCGCCGACCTTAAAGATGATCATCCCTCCCTCCTATATCAAACCGGGTGGAGGCCGCGAAAGCCGAGGGCGGTCTCCTCCGGAAAGCCCATCATGATGTTCAGACACTGAACCCCTTGCCCGGCGGCGCCTTTCATCAGATTGTCCATCGCCGAGACGACCACCACCCTCGATGAGCGTGGGTCTCGCTCAAGCCCAACGTCGCAAAAGTTCGTCCCCCAGAGGAGCTTCGGTTCCGGGAACCGGTAGTGGCCCTTTCTCTCCCGAAGGATTCGAACAAAGGGTTCCTTGGAGTACCTCTCCCGGTAGAGCCGGAAGAGTTCCCCTTCGCTCCGCGACTCCTTGAGAAAGAGGTGGGATGTTGTCAGAATCCCCCGGACCTCGTCCACGGCGGTAACCGAGAGGGAGATCTCGCTCAGCCCCAACTCTTGGAGGATCTCGGCCGAATGCCTGTGCCCTGTCGCCTTGAAGGAACGGAGGCAATGGCGCCGTTCGGGGTGGTGGGAGCTCTCGGTCGGAAAACGTCCCCCTTCGCTGGATCCGCACTTCACCTCGGTGACGATTCTCTGCTCCGCCCATCCGCTCTCGACCAGGGGAAGCAGGGCCAGAATCACCGCCGTGGCGTTACAACCGGCACCGGTAACCCACCGAGCCTCGGGAAGCCGTTCCCTGTAAAGTTCGGGGATACCGTAGACAAATTTTTCCAACCTGCTCGGCAAGGGGTGTTCCCGCCCGTACCACCGGAGATACTCCCCACCATCCCTCAACCGGTGATCGGCGGAGAGATCGATGATCCGCTCCGCCAGCGAGGAGAACTCCTCCCATCGGACTCCGGCCTCCCCATGGGGGAGAGCCAGAATCAGGAGATCGCACGTCGTCAGATCCTGAGAGGAGACGAAGGTCGCCTCCGTCATGCCCCTCAGGTGGGGATGAACGGAGTCCACCCGCTCTCCCCGGTGCCTCTCCGAAGTCACCTGACCGAGAAGAAGAGAGGGGTGCCCGGAGAGGAGACGGAGAAGCTCTCCCCCGACGTATCCTGATCCCCCTACCAGGGAGACCCTCGGCTTAGCGGCCATGATCGCCTCCTTCGCCGCCCCTCTGGTAAAGGTAGCGGACAACCTCACCGGGGATGTTCACACCGGTCGGTTCGATGCTGTTTTTAAACTCCATGGCGTGGTTCACCTCGTTCACGAGAAGGCCCTTCTCCGTGCGGAAGAGGTCTAAGGCGAGAACGCCTCCTCCCACCGCCCTGGCCGCACGAAGGCTCACCTCCTCCAATTCGGAGTCCACAGGATACTTGGAGGCCTTTCCCCCCCGGGCGGTGTTGGTGATCCAATGGGATGAACTCCGCTCGATGGCGGCGATGCACCGATCCCCAACGACAAAGGCCCGGATATCGGCGCCTCCCTTCTCGACGTACTCTTGGAGGTAGAAGACCGAATGGTGGAAGCTCCCCAGTGTCAGCTTGTGCTCCACCAGGGCCTCCGCGCTGTCCCGGTCGTTCACCTTGGCCAGGAGTCGGCCCCAAGAGCCGATGTTGGGTTTGACCACGCAAGGGTACCCGAGCTCCTCCAGAGCTTCCAAGGCCTTCTCTCCGCTGAAGGCCACTCGGAACCGTGGTTGCGGAACCCCTGCCCGCTCCAGGGCGGCGGAAGTCAAGGCCTTATCCATGCAAACGGCGGCGGTATGGGGGGAGTTCACCGTCAGAACCCCTGCCCCCTGGAAGAAATTGAGCCAATAGAGGGACTTCCAGGCGCTCAGGCTGCGGTCCAGAAGAAGATCCAAGGCGGGAAGCTCCCTACCTGGCCCGTAGACCATCTCCCTCTCGCAGATCATCTCCGTTTCGATCCCGGGAAACCCGGCCAGCTCATCGAGCAGAAGCCTCTCGTCCCGACGTATCACCTCGTAAAGAAAACCGATTCTCATCGTGCACCCTCCTCTCTCTTCTCTGCCTCCAAGGAGGCGACAATAAACCCAAGCTCCTCTCTGTCTACGGTTCTGCCAAGTCTGCCCACCTCCTTGACCCTCAGGAGAATCTCCTTGAGACGGTCCTCGCCGACATCCTCCTCCCCAAGGTTTCTCAAGGCGTAGAGGAGGGCCGAGGTCCCCGCCATGTGGTCGAGAACGACTCGGCTGCAGCGTCCGACGGTGATGGGGTCCAGGCTCTGGTAGTGGAGAGGGTTGCGAATCGCCGCCTGCGTGTGAATCCCAGCGCAATGGGAGAAAGCGTTCTCTCCGACTACAGGGGCCAGGGGCGGAACAGGGATTCCTGAGAAACGGGAAACCCTTCGGTAGAGCTCCGGCAGTTGGGTCAGGTCCCACCTCTCCCCCTCGTTCCATCCACTGCGCAGGGCGACCATGAGCTGGGCCAGGTCGACGATTCCCGCACGCTCGCCCAAGCCCAACACGGAGGCGTCGATGATATCCACTCCGGCTCGGTAGGCGTCGAGCGCGTTGGCCAAGGCGAGCCCCCTGTCGTTGTGGCAATGTACAGCCAGCATGGGGTTGACTCCTCCCCGGACCAGACTCTCCCTCATCCGAAGGGTATAATCGTAGAGGTTATTCTCTGTTCCCGGAACCATATACCCCGTCGTGTCGGCTACGCTGATCACGTCCGCGCCAGCCCTCGCGGCCTCCAACGCCACTGCGGCAACGTCCGGCCAGGCCGTCCGAACCGTATCCTCCGGCGTATACCTAACCATAACCTGGGGAGCCCGGCCCTTCACCTCCCGGATCAGAGAGGTCACCGATTCGATGGCCTGAGAGAGGGTCCGGTTTCCTTCGGTCAGCCTCTCCCGGGAGACGCAGTAGAAAAGGCCAAGGAAGGAGACCCCACAGGAGAGCGCCATGTCCACGTCCCCCTTAAGGGAGCGCGCGTGGGCTCCCACTCGGATCTCTCCCCTTCGGGCGGCGAGGAGCCGGACCCCCCTCTCTATCTCCTTATCCACCACGGGGTGCCCGGCCTCGACGATGTCGACGCCGAGACGTTCGAGACTCTCCGCCAGGGCGATCTTGACATGAACGGGAAAGGCGACGCCGGGGGTCTGCTCCCCTTCCCTCAGCGTTGTGTCCAAGATTCTGACCATTACTGCCCCCAGTCCTCTTCCACCTGGGGGGCCTCCTCGACGATCAGTGGCTCCAGGGAGAGAATCTCCATTTCACAGCGGCACTCCGGGCAGGGGTAGACCTCATGGACCCTGGAGTCTTCGGGCAGAGAGATTTCACTCTCACAGACTGGGCAGACGCATCTTCTTTCCAAGTTTTTCCTCCTTGACTATGAAGTTTGATCATTCTAGCAGGAGAAAAACGGGAAAAGAAATTCTTTTAAATAATAGCCACAATACGGAACAATATGTTAAAATCTTAACATGGTAACGATTCCCGAAGCCGTGGAACGGCACATCCGCCTCTCCCCCCTCTTGGAGGAGGCTCTCAGAGAAGAGCTCATCAACCTCTCCGCCTTGGCGCGAAAGCTGATCCCTCCCCTGGAAGAGGAACTTTTAAAGCCCGTCGGCGAGGGAGCCGTCATCATGGCCTTGAGGCGTCTCTCAAAGCGTCTTCAAGAGACCTTCCCAGAGCCAAACCGTTTCTGTGGGCTCAATTTCGGATCCATGACCCTGCGGTCCCCTATCGTCGAGTTCACCTTCGCCTCCTCGTCCTCCCTCCTCTCCAAGCAGAAGCAACTCTTACACCGGCTGGGGGAGAGGAGAGACCTCTTCCTCACTCTGACCCAGGGGGTCAGAGAGGTGACGATTCTCCTGAGCGCCCCCTGGGAGGAGACGGCCTTGGAAATCTTCGCGGGAGAGAGGTTGATCTCTACGCTGAAGAACCTCTCGGCCGTGACGATTCAGCTCTCCCCGGACGCGGTCTGGACGCCGGGAGTCCACTACACCCTTCTCAAGGAGCTTGCCTGGGATCGAATCAACGTTGTCGAGGTCGTCTCGACGCTGAACGAATTCACCATTCTCCTGCAGGAAGATCAGGTGGAAAGAGCCTTCGCAAGGCTGAAGGCGGTTCTGAATAAACGTTCATAAGGAGAAAGAAGGATGGACACCCCCGCTCCCCATCTCTATACAGACCTCGCTTCCTGGTGGCCGCTCATCTCCCCGCCCGAGGATTACGCCGAGGAGGCGGAGGAGTTTATCCGAATCTTGACGGAGGGAAACCCTCTCCCGGTGAAGAGAGTCCTGGAGCTGGGAAGCGGTGGAGGGCACAACGCCTACCACATGAAGCGGCGTTTCCGCATGACCCTGGCCGATCTCTCCCCCGCCATGGTGGAGTGCAGCCGCAGGCTCAACCCCCTCTGCGAGCACATCGTGGCGGACATGAGAACCCTCAGGCTCGACCGCCCCTTCGACGCGGTCTTCCTCCATGATGCGGTGGGCCACATGGTCGAGGGACGGGACCTTCGGGATGTCCTGATCACCGCCGCCCTCCACCTGAAACCCGGGGGCAGAGTGCTCATTGCCCCGGATTCGGTTCAAGAGAGTTTTCAGGAGGAGACGAACCTGGGGGGAACAGACCGAGGGGAACGGGGGGTCCGCTTCCTGGAGTGGCGTTTCGATCCGGACCCGAAGGATCATCGGATCACCGTCGCCCTCTCCTACTCCTTCCGGGAGGGAGAGAGGGTTACCTTCTCCCAGGACACCTTCCCGCTGGGCCTCTTCCCCTCGTCAGAGTGGCTTGAGCTCCTGGAAGAGACGGGTTTCGCCTCCCAGATCGTCCTCTCCACGCTCCCCTCTACGGGAGAGGAGAGAATCCTCTTCCTAGGGACTCTCCGGGAGTAGGCCCTCTTCGGTCAAGATCGAATCATCGTCAAGAGCATCTTGAACCTCTTGACCGCCCTCAGGGCATGGGGCTGATCGGCGGGCATGACGATGACCTCCCCCTGTTTCAGGAGGAAGGGTTTTCCGGAGATCCGAATCTCCACCTCACCGTCCAGTACCTGAACCAAGGCATCGAAGGGGGCCGTGTGCTCACTGAGACTCTGCCCCAAGTCAAAAGAGAAGAGAGTCACCGTTCCAACGCTTTTCTCGACGAGAGTCTTGCTGATAACCGCGTCCTTTTGGTAATCCACCATCTCCGACAGATTCGCGACAACTGCGTGGTCCATCATCTCTCCTCCTCTTGAAACCTTTTGCTTTACTCGTCTCTAGTTGAGTACAATCCCCTGCTCCCTCTCATGTCGAGAGGGGTCACAGCTCCCGCAAGACCACCAGTTTCCCTTGATTTCTGAGCTTCTCCGCCAGGAGGGGAAGAATGGTCTGCCTGGGGAGTATCCCCCTCTGAAGAAAGGAGAGGTCCCCGTGGGCGACGTTCCGGCTGCCGCCTACCCAGAAGTAGATTCGATCCGCTTCCCTGAGGAGGTTGCAGAGCCGGGAGACCCCACTCTCGGGTTCGTACTCCTCGGGGTCGGCCTCCAGAATGTTGTAAGCCTGGTTGAGGGTCACCGCTCCCTCGGTGACGAGGTCGATTCCCTCGATGTAGTACTTGGGAGGAGCGATCAGGCTCGAAGGGTTGCTCTCAATGGAGACCGGTTTGCCCACGACCCGGGAGACGATGTCCGAGGTTGTCGCCCCACAGACAGCCCTCAGGCCCTCTTTCGCCATGAACTCCTTCACCACCCTGTAGTCGTCGGCAGGGTCGGCCGGCGGCCCTGTCAAGACATGAAGGGTGCGACCTCTTCGGGCCTGAAGCAAGAGAACCGTGGCGTCGTCCCGGAAACGGTTCTTGGAGATCTCGAAGGCTTTCTTACAGATCCTCTCCGGAAGCTCCGGGAAACTCTTACCGTCCACAAGCTCGTCGTTGATGAAACGGGTCACCCCTTCGGAGCCCCATCCGGTTCTCCACCCGTTCTCAAGGCCGGCCTGGACGATGCCGTCGCTGGTCAGGAGGATCCCCTCCCGATCGTCCAAATAGGCGTTGACTTCCGCCACGACTTCGCTCCCCAGGGTCTCCGTTCTCGCGGGGATCACGCTACAGTGCCGGTTGATCCCGATGAAGAGAGGGGGAGGCATCTCGTAGGTCAGGATAGTGGTCTCCCCCCGGGGCAAGACCCGCAGCACGGTGAAAACGGCGTAAGGGTGATCGCTCCCACGAATCTCATGCATGCTCTCGACCACCCGCCCGAAGGCCTGACGGAGGGAGAAACCGAGCCGTAGCAGCTCCTGAAGCCTGGAAGTACAGAGAATCGCGGCCACATGGGCCTTCACGCCGGAGCCG
>ERZ1645187.1825-NODE-1825-length-19283-cov-10.910911_pt1 | contig 19283 bp, 13 predicted proteins | sample MGYA00575352_ERZ1645187 | MGnify/ENA primary metagenome ERZ1645187 (study PRJEB40837, sample SAMN11349314) | freshwater sediment metagenome | isolation source: river sediment | host: Sediment | place: India: Wazaribad , New Delhi | collected 2017-02-21 ... | reverse complement strand
CCGGCTTTGCCCTGCGTCCGTTCCGCGGCGCGTTCGGCGAAGACCACCGCGCGCGGAACCGCGTGGAACAGCTCCGCCACGGCGTCCCACAGGCGCGTCACCGTCTGCGCCGCCGGACCGGCGCGCAAATAGCCCAGCAGGCCCTTGCCCGAGTCCGGCGCGAACAGGCGCCGCAGCCAAAATTCGAACCCGTGCGGCGAAAGGCGGATGCCGAGATGCTCGCTCGCGACGTCCTCGGCGGTATGTGCCTCGTCCATGACGACGGCGGCCACGTCGGGCAGGAAAGACGCTCCTTCGCGCCGCAGCGCCAGATCGGAAAACAGCAGGTGGTGGTTGGCCACCAGCAGGTCGGCGTCCTGCATCCGGGCCCGCGCGCGCAGGAGAAAGCAGCGTTTGCGTTCCGGACATTTCGTCCCCAGGCAGTTGCCGTGTTCGGCGCAGACCGCCCCCCAGGCTTCGGCCGAGGGTTGGCGGCGCATTTCCTGCACGCTGCCGTCCTCGGTGCGATCCGCCCAGGCGCGAATGCGTTCCAGTTCCTCGCCGAGGCCTTCGCCGAACAGCTCGCGCTGGTGGCTGCGCGCGCGCGCCAGGCGGCGCAGGCACAGGTAGTTCGACCGGCCCTTCACCAAGGCGGCGCGGAACGAAACCCCCAGGCGATCTTGCAGCACCGGCAGATCCTTGCCGACCAGCTGCTCCTGCAGGGAAATGGTGTGGGTGGACACCAGCGCGCGGGTGCCGGTGCGCTTGGCGTGCAGCAGCAACGGCACCAGATACGCCAGACTTTTGCCGACCCCCGTGCCCGCTTCCACGACCAGATGCCGATTCGACTCCAGCGCAGCGGCGACCGCGCGCACCATTTCGACCTGCTGCGGGCGGGTTTCGTAGTCGAAATCGCCCGTCGCGAGTTCCGCCAAGGCGCCCCCCGGCTCGAAAACCGCGCAGGCCGCTTCCCGCAACGGACGCGGGTCCGCCGGAAGTCCGTTCTGGATCGGCGCGATCATCGGGCAAGCTCCCCCCGTCCCCGCCGGCCCGCTGTCCGGCGGCGGCCCTGCGAATTCGCCGCCTTCGTTCTAGTGGGCCGGAACCTCGGGCGCGGGAACGGTCACGGGCGCCGCCACCGGCAGAGCGGGTTCTTCGCCGGCCGGTTCGTTCGTCTGCGGGGTTTGCGCCGCCACCGCCAAAACGCCATCCAGCTTGATCGTCGCCTTGTCTTTCAACTCCGCGACGTATTCCGCCGCGACTTTTTGCTGCGCGCGCGCCCTCAACACCGCGGTCAGACGGGCCTTCACGTCGTCGAAAGGAATCAATTGTTCCTCTTGTTCCCCGGTCACTTTGATCACGTGGAAGCCCACGGGCGACTCCACCACTTCGCCGAGCGCGCCGATCTCTTGGCCGTAGACGGCCTCATCGAACGCCGGCGCTTCGCGACCGCGCGGAATCACGCCCAGATCGCCGCCGCGCGTGCGGCTCAGGCAATCGGACTCCTCCTCGGCCAGCGCCGCAAAATCCGCTCCGTCCAGCAGCCGCTGGCGAATCCCCTCCGCCTTGGCCCGCGCATCGGTCTTGACCGCCTCGGACGCGCCGGCCGGCACCCGGACGAGAATGTGCGAAACCAAGCGCCCCGCCGGTTGCGTGAACTCCTGCGGATGCTCGTCGTAGTAGGCCTTCACCGCGTCGTCCGTCACGGCTTCGATGGCGGCCGTCAGCTTGTCTCTGGTCATCTTGTTCTTGAACAAGTCCAGCTTCAGGTTCATTTCCAGCTCTTCCATCGGCACGTTCGCGTCGGCCAGCAGCATCGTCAGCGAGCCGTTCGGACCCATCGCCGCTTCGAGGTCCTTTTTGCCTTTTTCGATTTCCTCGCGGCTGATCAGAACGCCCGAGCGTTCCATTTCGGCCCGTACCAGTTGGCGGACCACGAGGTTTTCGATCGCCTGCTGCAGTACCCGGCCTTTGACCGCGCCCATCTGTTCCGCCGGAATGTTCTTCGGCAACTTGGTGAAAAGACGGCTTGCCTCCTGCTGGATCTGGGTTCCGGTGATGCCGGCCTGATCCACCCAAACCGCCACGTCCGATCCCTGCCACGGGGAAGGCTTTACCGTCTGGGCCTCCTTCTTGCCGCATCCCGCCGCCAACACCAACGCCAACACCCCAAACCAATAAACGCTCTTTTTCATGTTCTTTCCTTTCGCGAGATCGAGGCCGAAATCAGCATGACATTGGCATTTTCAACCAATCGGTGCGAAAAGCAAGCTTCATAATCAATCCGGGCCGCATTTGAGCCTTGCCGAAAAGCTAAAAGACTTCCAGATTGTACGCACTGAAAGAAATGCTCCTATGTCCACGACCTTGTTCATCCCCACCCTGAACGAACTGGACGCCATGCGCATCATCCTGCCGCAGATCGACCGGTCGTGGATCGACCAAGTCCTGGTGGTGGACGGCTCGACCGACGGCACCGCCGACTATGCCCGCGACCAGGGCTGCGAGGTCGTCGTCCAGAAGCACAAGGGTCTGCGCTGGGCCTTCATCGAAGGCTTTCCCCACGTGCGCGGCGACTGGGTCATCACGTTCAGTCCAGACGGGAACTCGCCCGTCCGCTCCATCCCTCTCCTCATCGAGGAAATGAAAAAGGGCTACGACCTGGTCATCGCCTCCCGTTATCTGCCGCCCGCCAAAAGCGCCGACGACGATTGGATGACCGCCTTCGGCAACTGGTTGTTCACCCATGCGATCGATCTGCTGCACGGGCACGCCTGGAACCGTCCCTACACCGACGCGATGGTGATGTATCGCGCCTACCGCACGAAGCTCTTCTACGAACTGGACCTCGACAAAGAGGAGAGCTATGCCCCCGAACGCTGGTTCGGCACCATCCTCGGCATCGAACCTCTGCTGTCCATCCGCGCCGCCAAGAAAAAAGTGAAGATCGGGGAAATTCCGGAAGACGAACCGGCGCGCATCGGCGGCAAACGCAAACTGCAGCCCTTCCGCTGGGGCGCCGCCTATCTGGCCCAGATCGTCCGCGAGCTCTGGTTCTGGAAATAGGCCGCGGCCGTAATCCGCACGCCGCCAGCGCAGTCCCGGCGGGCCGTCGGCCCGCTCCTGCTTCTCGTCGCGCTAACGCTGGCGCTGTTCGACCCCGCCGTCGGCTACGATTTCGTCCATTTCGACGACAACCGCTACATCCTCGGGAATCCGCACGTGCTGACCGGCCTGACGCTCGAAAACATCCGCTGGGCTTTCACGACCGTCCACCTGAACTGGTGGTTACCCGCACTGTGATTGTCCTTCATGGCGGACCTCGAGCTGTTCGGTCCGGGACCGTTCGGGTTCCATCTGGCCAACGTGCTCCTGCATGCGGCCAACGCCGCGCTGCTCTTCTGGTTCCTGTTCCGCGCCACCGGCTCGCGGTGGCGCAGCTTCTTCGTCGCGGCGTTCTTCGCCCTGCATCCCCTGCGCGCGGGCACCGGCGCGGCGGAAGGCTATTCGGCGCTGCTTCGGCTCGCTCTGGTGCCCGGCAACGTCTGGACCTATCTGCAGCTGACGATCTGGCCCGCACATCTGTTCGTTCTCTACCCCGAAAACGACGTCGTGGCGGCCGGTACCGCGTTGGCCGCGTTCGCCGGACTGGTCTGGCGTCCGTTCCCGAACTGGCAATGCATGTGGCGCGATGCTCGTCGGCTTCCTTTCGGCCCGGCTCGGACCGTTTGTGTTCAACGGCGCACGCGGCGTCGCCGGAAAAACGCCTTGAATTATTACGCGCCGCCCGCGCCCTCCCCGCAATTTCACCCAATATTCTCGCAGGTAAAACGGTCCAAATTATTTTAATAAAATTTGGTCTTTTTGGGGTTGACCCCGTTTCGTCTGCCGTGATAAAAGATAAAGCAACATCGGAAAAGAATTATTCCGAAAACGGATTTAAATAAAGAAAACGAAACCTCAAGGAGATCACGATGAAGAAATTGATGATTGGTTTGGCGATCGCCATGTTGGCCTCTGCGGCCAGCGCTGCGATTTTGGCCTCGGACGACTTCAGCTACACGGGTGCCTTGACGGCCAACGGCTGGACCGCTTACAGCGGCGCCGACGGCTCGATCACGTCCGACGGCAACGTCGCCTCGGTCGGTTCCGGCGCGGAAGACCTCCGCTTCAGCTCCGCGTTCGCCGATCAGCTGGCGGGCGACACCTTCGCTGCGTTCAACCTCAGTGTTAGCGCGGTTGGGGGTACTCCCACCTACACGTTTGGCTTCTTGGATGGCACTGCGATGGAAAGCCGTTTTGCGCTCGTCTCTTCAGGTACGGGATACGCAATCAGCATCTTTGGTGCCGGAACCGCCAATCTGGCACAGACCGCAGAGCTTTCATTCTCCACGAGCTACTTGATTACGCTTGCCTATGATGCCACGACATTCACGCACAGCCTGTGGGTCAACTCGGACGGCACCGACGAAGCCACCCCCGACGCGTCCTTTGTGAATGGCTCCAATACGGGAATCGACAACTTCTTCATTCGCCAGGCCACCGGCTCGGGCACATACACGCTGGACAACATGGTCGTCGGCGAATCGTTCGCCGATGTTGCGCCCGCCCCCGTTCCCGAGCCCGCTACGATGAGCCTCCTCGGCCTCGGCGCCCTCGCGATGGTCCTGCGTCGCCGCATGAGCAAGTAATTTCGCTTCCAGCGAAATGCAAACCGCCGGGTTCGCCCGGCGGTTTTTTCGTGCCCGGCGCGAAGCTCCCATGATCTCCCGACGAAAGCGGCGGCACCGATCACGACCGGAATGGAGCCGGCACGCCCTCGTGCCGGTCTTTTGGATTCCGCCTTGAGCGGACAGGCTGTCCCGACTCCAAGCTGTCTCGGGAGCCATGTCTTTGGAGCCCCCGACGCCCCTGTCGGGGGATGTGGAGCGGATACGGTATTCTGAAACCCGCCCCATCCTGCGCCCCCCCCCTCCCCCCGCCCCCGCGGTGCACGTCGTGTAAATTTTAGTAAAACGAAAGCGCCCTACTCACTCCCGGAACGGCTTTCCAGCCCGGTACAACGCCAACCGCGTCCGGATGCTTTCCGCCTCCGCCGCGTTCTTTTCTTGGACCGCCAACGCCAACGCCCGTTCGCCGGCCTCGACGGCCCCCGCGTAATCGCCGGCGGCGGCCCGGGCCACGGCCAGCGTGTCCAGCACGGGACCGGCTTTGCCCTGCGTCCGTTCCGCGGCGCGTTCGGCGAAGACCACCGCGCGCGCCACGATTTCCGGCGACGTCTGGTCGTCCGTCGCCGCCAGCCAAGCCACGTTGTTCAGCAACTGCACGCTCCGCCCCCACTCCGAATCGGCCAGCCGTTCGAAGTAGCGCCAGGCGTAGGCCCGCCCGCCCAGCTGCCACAGAAGCACGTAGTGCGGGAACAGCGCTTCGTAAGTGGCATAGGCCGTGCCGGTTTCCCGCCGCTGGATCTCCGCCAACCGCTGGGCATTGTTCGTCCGCCCCGCCTCGAAGCAGGCCCGTTGCAGCTCGGCCAGAATCCGCGGATCGCCCGGACGGCGCCGCAAGGCGTCTTCCAGATACGGAATGGCGTCCCGCGAACGGTCTTCGTAGATCAGGGACATGCCCCAAGCCGCCGGCACCGCCCAATACACGTAGGGATCGCCCAACTTGGGGCGCAGCACCTCCTGCGCCTCTTTCGTCCGGCCTTGCAGGATCCGGAGGTACCCCAGGTTCCCGGCGCAGATCGAACGATCGGCCGTCGCGTTGAGGATTTGCTGCTCCTGCACTTTCAGGAAGTAGCCTTCCGCCGCGGCCAGATCGCCCTGAACGTATTTCCAAACGCCGTAGTTCATCAACGCGACCGGCTGGACGGGGGAAACCGCCAGCGCCCGTTCCAACAGCGCGCCCGAGTCTTTCCAGACCGGCAATTGCCGGCGGGTCAGCCCCGCCGCGGCCGCCAAGGAGAGGATGCCCGCCACGAACCATGGCCAACGCGGCCGGCCCCGCGTCGCCAGCCAGCCGGCCGCCGCCAGCGACAATCCCATGGCCGGCAAATAGACGTAGCGGTCCGCACGGCTCTGCGCGCCGAACGCCACGATGCCGCTCACCGGCAGCAACGCGCCCAGGAACCAAAGCCAACCGACCAGCAGCATGGGCCAGCGGCGCCGCCAACGCCAGGTCGCCCAGAGCGCTGCGGCGACCAGCGCCGTCGCCAGCGCGACCCGCGCACCGGTCGTCGCCACGTCCGCGTACAGCACCGCCAGATTCCGGGGCGCGAATGTTCGCCACAGGTAGAAGCCCACATGGATCGGCACCCGCGCCAGCCGCGTGCCGAGACTCGTCGGATGCACGCTGCCCGCGGCCTCGTGCCCCAGCAGCGACACCGCCGCCGCAGCCGTCGCCATCCCCCAGAACGGCCATTTCTCCGCGATCAGGCCGAACGCTTTCCGCAGGTTTTTCGCCGCCCCCGCCGCCCGCCCCAGCGGCCATTCGTCCAGCAAAAGCAGCACGAACGGCGTGGCCATCAGCGTCGACTTGCTCATCAGCCCCAGCGCCAGGAATCCGGCCGAAGCCCAGAACCAGCCGCGCGACTGGCCCGTCCCCGCGAAACTCCGGGCGTACGCCCGCAGGCACAGCAGGAAAAACAGTCCGCTCAGCACATCCTTGCGGCACGAAATCCACGCCACGCCCTCTGTGCGCAACGGATGCCACGCCCAGATCAGCGCGGCCCAGCAGGCTGCCCAGCGGCTCCCGGTCCAGCGGCGCAGCAATGCGAACAACAGCCCGGCGTTCAAGGCGTGCAACAGCACGTTGGTCAGATGGAACGGAAACGGCCGCCGCCCGCCCCACTCCACGTCCAGCGCGTAGGACAGCCCCGTCAGCGGAATCCAAAGGTTTTCCTGCAGCGATCCGAAAATCGACCGCACGCTCTCCCCGCTTAGCCCCTGCGCCACCACGGGGTTTTCCACGACGTAGCGATCATCGTCCAGCATCACGAAATCGTAGCGCGTTGCCGGCCAGAACAGCGCCAAAGTCGCCGCGACGATCAGCGCGGCGAGAACAGTATCCCCATGACGTATCCAGAAAACGGGTTTCGAAGGGACCTTCATGATGTCTATCCTGCCGGATCGGCGTCCCCGAAACCAGCCCAAACCCGTTTGCTCGCGATACCGCTGGCCGCCGCGGTCTCCATCCGCGTCGGGTGCCAAGCGAACAGCACCGCCATGAAAACGCTGCGCCAGCGAGAGCCCTTTTTCATACTCGACTCGCTGCGTTCAAAACCAGCTCCATCCGCGCCAAGCGCCGGCTTCCGCTCATTTCCGATATGGCTTCCGCTCCCGATACAAGGCCAAGCGCCCCTGGATTTCCTCCGCCAGCGCGGCATCGTCTGCCCGAAGCGCCAACGCCAAAGCCCGTTCGCCGGTTTTTTCCGCCTCGGCGAAATTTCCCGTCGCCGCCTGCGCCGCCGCCAGCGTATCCAGCGCCAATGCGTTTTTCCCCTTCGTCAATTCCCCCGCGCGCTCCGCGAACACCACGGCGCGAGGCCGGATTTCCGCCGGCGTTTTCTCGTCCGTCGCCGCCAGCCAGGCCAGATTGTTCAGCAAGGCGACGTCGCGGTCCCACCCCTGCTCCGCCAGTTTCTCGAAGTAGACCCAGGCATAGCGCGCCCCCCCCAGCTTCCAGGCCTGCAGATTGTGGGCAAACAGCGAACCGTAGTTGCCGTACCACGTCCCGATCTGCGCCTGCAGCACCTCCCGCTGGCGATCGGCCTCGGCTTCCTCGCCCGTCTCCATCAGGGCCCGCAGCAGTTCGACCCGCATGCCCAGTTCCCGGGGACGCAGCGCCACCGTTCCCTGCAAATACGGAATGGCTTCCTTCGCGCGGCCTTCGTACAGCAACAGCATTCCCCACGAACCCTGCACCAGCCAATGGGCGTCGGGCTGGCCCACTTCCGGCTCCAGCAACGCCCGCGCTTCCGCCGTCCGGCCTTCCTGAACCAAGACCGCCCCGAGATTGCCGATGCCCTGCGAGTAGTCGGGCATCAGCTTCAACAACTCCCGGAAATACCGTTCCGCTTCGTCCAGTTCGCCCGCGGCAAATCTCCACACGCCGTAGTTCAACAACGCGGCCGGACTGGCGGGTCGGTGAGACAGCGCCTGCCGAAAAACCGTCCCCGAATCCTGGAAAACCGGCAGGTACCGGACCGTCGTGGCCGTCAAGGCCGCCAAGACGAAGATGCCGCCGGCCGTCGCCGCCCGCCGCAGCCGAAACCGCTCCGCCGCGGCCGCCACGCCCCAAACCAGCGCCAAGGACAAGCCGATCGACGGCAGGTATACGAACCGGTCGGCGTATCCCGCCAACCCCAGCCGCACGCCCCGGATGACCGGCAACAGCGCGATGAGAAACCACAGCCAGCCGGCGATGGCGTAGGGAGCCTGCCGGCGCACCCGGTACAGCGCCAGCGTGAGCAGGCCCAAGCCCGCCAACGCGGCCAAGGCTTTCGGCCAATTTGCCACGTCGAATTCCGGGTAGAGAATGGCCAGATGCGCCGGCCAAAAGATCTTGCCGAGATAGACCCAGTAGTTGGGCGCGATCAGGCTCAGGCGGAGCGGCCAGCTCAGGTTGCCCCCCTCGAAATCAACGCGGTGGTTCTGCAGATTGAGAAAAATGAAAATCAGGACCAGCGCGAACAGCGGCGCTTTTTCCAGCAGCAACGGACGCCACGCCTTCCAGGCGCCCGGGCTCCGCGGATCGCCGGCGCGGCGCAGCGGCCATCCATCCAGCACCAGCAGCAGCGGCGGCAGCACGATCACGATCGCCTTCGACATCAGCCCCATCAAGGTCAGCGCGGTCACGCCGCCCAGTTTCAGAAGCGACGGTTTCTCCGCATGGCGCACGTACGTCCACAGCGCCAGCAGGAAAAACAAGCCGCTCAGCACGTCTTTCCGTTCGGTGACCCACGCCACGGATTCCACCCGCAGCGGATGCCACGCGAACAGCGCCGCGACGAAAAGGCTTCGCCAGCGCGAGCCGGTCATGCGCCGCAGCAGCCCGAACGTCAGCCCCGCATTCAGCGCGTGCAGCAGGATGTTCACCAGATGGTGGCCATAGGGACCCACCCCGAAACAATCGACGTCCGCCATGTACGAAATCCACAGCAACGGCAGCCACCAGTTCTCGTGGATCGTCGTGAAGGCCCAGCGAACCGTCTCCCATGACAGGCCGCGAGCCACCACCGGGTTGTCCGCCGCATAGACGTAGTCGTCCAAATTGATGAAACTGAACTCCCGCGCCGGCCAGAACAGGGCCGCCGTCAGAACCATCAGTCCCAGCGCCAGCCAGACGTCCAAATGGCGCGTCCAAAAACCGGATGTCGAGGTCGCCCTCACGATTTCTCTTTCATATCCGATCAGATTCCGCGGAACCAGCCCAATCCCCGCCGTTATGGGCGGTAGGGCTTTCCTGCGCGGTACAGCCGCAACCGTTCCTCGATCTCATCCGCCAATTCGACGTTCCGTTTTCCCAGAGCCAAGATCCTCGCCCGTTCCGCGGTGCGCGCGGCCTGCGCGTAATCCCCGCAGGCGGCCTGCGCCACCCCCAGGGTGTCCAGCATCGCGGCGCTGGGCGTTCCGGCGTTCCTGACCGCCTGGCGGGCCAGATCCAGCGCCCGCGCGGCCTGTTCCGGCGCGGCATCCGGATCCGTGGCCAACATCCATGCCAGATTGTTCAAGGAATCCGCGCGCTGCGGCTTGATCGCCAGCACCGCCTCGAGATGTTCCCGGGCTTCGGCCCGCCGGCCCTGCTCCTTGAGACAGGTGGCCAGGTTGGCGTGGGCCACCGCGTTGTTTTCCGTCACGGCCAGCGCATGGCGAAACAGCGTCTCGCTGTCGCGCCACGTCTGCGTTTGCCGGCGCGTCGCCAAGGCCATGCTTGCGACCAATCCCGCGACCAGCGCCGCCGGGAGAACGGTGCGCCAGAGGTGCCGCGCCGGACGGTCCGGCGCCGGGCCCGGCCGAACCCCACAGCGTTCCCAGACCTCCCCCGCGGCCCAAACCAGCGCCAAGATCAGCCCGATGGAAGGCAGATACGTGAACCGATCGGCATACCCCGCCAATCCCAGCCGCACGCCCCGGATGACCGGCAACAACGCAACCGGAAACCACAGCCCCCCCACCAGCAGATAGGGCTTCCGGCGACCGAGCCAAACGAGTCCGGCAAGGAGCGCGGCGAGACCGGCCAGCGCCGCCAGCGCGGCACCCATCGCGACCTCGTCGTGTTCGGGATAGAAGAACGACAACCGCACGGGCCAGAACGTCAGCCGCAGATAGATCCAGAGGTTGGTGGCGAGCAGACCGAGCCGCTGCGTCCACGGCATCGTACCGCTTCCGCCGACGTGCGTATGGAAATTGATGGTCGCGAAAATCGCGGACAAGCCAAACAAGACGGCTTTTTCCCCGATCAAGCGGCCCCAGCGCCGTCCTTCGCCGGGCGCCCAAGGCAGCTGCGCCCGCCGCAAGGGCCAGTAATCCAGCAACAGCAGAAGCGCGGGCAGGACGACGACCGTGCCCTTCGACATCAGCCCCGACAGCATGGCGGCGAAAACAAGCCCCATGCGCCGCCAGCCGGGCCGCCGGGCGTATCTTTCGTAGGCCAGCAGGGCCAGGAAGAAAAACAGGCCGCTCAGCACGTCCTTGCGTTCGGTGACCCAGACCACCGATTCCACCCGCAGCGGATGCACTGCCCACAGCGCCGCCACGGCCAGGCTGCGCCCCCGCGCGCCCGTCAGGCGGAAGCAAACCCAGAACAGCAGGCCCGCATTCGCGGCGTGCAGCAGGAGGTTGGTCAGGTGGTATCCCCACGGTCCGGTCCCCCACCACGAAGTGTCCGCCATGTAGGAAATCCACAGAAACGGCAGCCACCATTGCTGCCAGACGGTGGTGAACGCCCAGCGGATCCCATCGACCGTCAGGCCGTTCACGACCTGCGGGTTTTGATACACGTAGCCGTGGTCGTCGAACCGCACGAACCCGCAGGCCAGCGCCCCGCCGAACGCGCCGAAGACCAGCGCCGCCAGCGCCAGAGCCGCCGCGACGTTCCACGTGGATTTGGGGAGGGTCATGCCGGCAAGAATCTCCCCAACCCGGCCCGCCCGCAAGCGCAAAACCGCCTCCCCCAACAGGTTTTCCATGCCGTGGAAAAAAGGGCCAAAGTTTTTACGTGCTACGTAAAACCCGCCGAAAGTTTTTACGTAGCGTGGAAAAATCAACTCGTTTTTTTACATAGCGTGGAAAACTTTTTTCCACGCTACGTAAAACTTTCAGGCCGCGATTTGCCGCAGAGTCCCCGGCGGGTCAGCGCAAGCCCTGGGCGAGGGCCTCGACGCTGACGTCTTCCCATCCCGGCAGGGCCAGACTGGCTTCCAGCACCAGGGCGCTGGCAAAGGCGTCGAACAGCGCGTCGTGCCATTCGCGGCCGGGGCAGAACTCGCGCGCGCGGGGCACGAGCCCGAGGGCCTCGCAGACATCGGCGAGCGCATGGCCTTCCAGGTCGGGCCGCACGCGGCGGGCGATCCGGAGGGTGTCGATCCACGGCCCGAGTTCGTGCAGGGGTGCGGCGCGCGTCAGGAATTTCCGTTCGGTGCCGATATTGTGCGCGGCGAGCGGGCGGCCTTCCAGCCACGGGCGCCAGACGGGCCACAGCTCGGCCACCGGGGGGGCGGCGGCGAGGACGTGCCGGATTTCGGCGTGGCGGCCCGGGGCGTAGGGGTTGAACGGACGGGCCGCCGCCACGCGCAGATAGCTCTCGTGGTAGCGGCCGGTCACGCGGCCGGCTTTCAGCTCGACCATGCCGACCTGCCACGGCTCGTCGGCGTGGCCGCGCACCGCGCCGGTGGATTCGAAATCGACGACGGTCCAGATGGCGTCGCGCGCCTTCATTTTTCCGGCAGGGCCAGCGCGGCTTCGAGATCGGCGAGCACGGCGCCGAAATCGGCGAAGGCTTCGCGCAGCACGCCGGCGTCGCGCAGGTCCACCCCGGCGGCGGCGACGGCGTCGAGCGGATCCCGGCTGCTGCCCGACCGCAGCAGGCCGAGATAGGCGTCCACGCCCTCGCCCGCACGCAAGCGGCGGGCGAACACCAGCGCCGCGCAGAAGCTCGTGGCGTACTTGTAGACGTAGAAATCGTAGTAGAAATGCGGAATGCGGCTCCATTCCAGGCCGATGGACTCGTGCGCGGCGAGGCCGGGGCCGTAATACTTCTTGTTCAGTTCGTAATACTGGCCGCGCAGGAACTCGGCGGTCAGCGGCGTGCCCTCCTCCTCCCACCGGTGCAGGTCGCGCTCGAATTCCGCGAACATGGTCTGGCGGAAGACGGTGCCCTTGAACGAATCGCACAGGTGGTTCAGGAGGTGGGCGCGAAAGGCCGCGTCGCCCTTGCGCGCCAGCAGGTGGTGCGTCAGCAGCAGCTCGTTGACGGTGGAGGCGATTTCGGCGAGGAAGATCGGATAGTGCGCGGTGCGGTGCGGCTGGGCGCGGTTGGACATCCAGGTGTGGATGGAGTGGCCCAGTTCGTGCGCGAGCGTGAAGGCGTCGTCGAGGCGGTCGTGGTAGTTCAGCAGGAGGTACGGCGGGCTGTCGTAGCAACCGCTGGAATAGGCGCCCGAGCGCTTGCCCTTGTTTTCGGGCCAGTCGATCCAGCGCGCGTCGAACGCCGTTTGCAGCGCCGCGCCGTACTCCTCGCCCAGCGGGCCGCAGGCGGCCTGCACCCATTCGCGCGCTTCGGCCATCGGCACCTTCGCGGCGCACGACGGCACCAGCGGCGCGTAGAGATCGTACATGTCCAGGTCCGGCAGCCCCAGCGCGCGCTTGCGCAGGTCGAGATAGCGGTGGAACGCCGGCAGCGCTTCGTGCGTGGCGGCGATCAGGCCGTCGTAGACCGCGACGGGCACCTGGTCGTCGAACAGCGCGGCCTCCAGCGCCGACGGGAATTTACGCGCCTGCGCCATGAAGACGTGCGCCTTCACCGTGGCGGAAAGCGTCGAGGCAACCGTGTTCTGCAGCTTGCCATAGCCGCCGAGCAGGGTCTCGAACGCGGCCTTGCGCACGCCGCGGTCGGGGTTTTCCAGATGCGCGCGGTAGGTGCCTTCCGTCAGCGGCAGCGGCTGGCCGTCCGGCCCCGGGATGTCCGGAAACGCCATGTCCGCGTTGGTCAACAGCCCGTAGGTCTGCTCGGAGGCGGCCAGCACTTCGGCGCCGCGCGCGAGCAGGGTTTCTTCGGCCGCGGACAAGACGTGCGGCTTGTTGCGCAGCACCTTCAGCAGCGTGCGGCGGCAGTCCTTCAATTCCGGCGACTCCATCCACGCGCGGATTTCCTCCTCGGGATGCGCCAGCAGTTCCGGCGTGATCCACGCGCACTGCGCGGCAAGTTCGGCGTAGCGGGCGCGGATGCGCGCCTCGCGGACCTGGTTGGCGTCGTCGGCCGTGTCCTCGTCGTGGCGCAGGTGGGCGTAGACGTGCAGCTTCTCCAGCACGCGGTCCAGCGCGGTTTCCGCGTCCAACAGCTTCGCGACGGCGGCGGCGGAATCCAGTTGCCCCTGCAGCGCCAGCACGGGCGCGGCCAGATCGTCGAGGCGCGCGAAGTCGGCCTCCCACGCTTCAGGCGCGGAATACAGCGGATCGAGATCCCACGTCAGCGCCGCGGGTACGGCGCTCCGGGGCGGAACGGCATGGTTTTCGGGAGCGGAATTCATGGCCCCTAAAGTCCCCGAAATGGCCGCCCGCTTCAAGCATCTTCGGCTTTGGCATTTCCGCCGCGATGCCCTATGCTTTTCCGCCATGAAGAAAACGGCTCGGTTTCTCCTCTGGCTCGCCGGCACGGCGGTCTTTCTGCTGCTCACGGCCCATTTCACGCTGCGGCACCTGCTCAATACGCCGAAGTTCAAAACCGCGGCGACAGGCTTCATCGAGCGCGCCACCGGCCGGCCCGCCGACTACGGGCGGATCGATTACGAGCTCTTCCCGTTTTCGCTGGTCCTGCGGGACGCCGCGCTCCGGGAACGGGACGGCGGACCGGAATTCGCGTCGATCCGGTCGTTTTCCGTCGCCGTGGATTTCCGGAAGAAGGAAATTTCGGCCCTGCGCCTCGACCGGCCGACCCTCCGCATCGTGCAGCGGGCGGACGGCAGCTACAACTTCTCGGATCTGGTGACCGCCAAACCCTCCGGCCCGGCGGCGCCGGCCGAACCGCCGGTCGAACGGCCGACCGGTGGGGCGCGCCCGGAAGCCCCGCCGACCGCCCCGGCGTTCGCCCTGCGCCAGGTGCAGATCGACGACGCGCGCATCGAGTTCGTCCGGATGGACGCGGAAAATGGCGCGGAATCCTTCACGCTCTCGAATCTGGACGTCCTCCTGCGCGACGTCGCGCCGGACCTCCCCCTGCGGCTGGAAGGCAGCGTCGCCATCGGAAAATCCTCGTCGTTCCGATTCGACCTCTCCGGCCCCGCGCTCGGGGAATACGCCGGCAAGCCGGGCGCTTGGCCCGTGGATTTCCATGCCCGCCTCGACGTCCGCGATTTCGCGGATCTGCAGGCGTTCCTGCCGCCGGACACGCTGCCGTTCCAAAGCCTGGAGGCGACGCTGGCCGTCCAAGGCGCCCTCGCCGATCAGCTGAACGTCCTGCTGAACGTCCAGACCGCGGAAGCCACGGAAGAGTTTCCCGTCGCGCTGGATCTGGCGCTGAAGGGCGGCCTTTCCCTTCCGCCGCCCGTCGCCGCCCATCTGCTGGCCGGCGCGGAATTGCCGGAGGAATTTCGGTTCTCCCCGCCGCCGTGCGAACCCCCGCCCGGCACGGTCTCGCTGGCGGCGAATCCGGCGCTGGCCCTGTTTCTGCGGCACGTTCGGGCCCAAGCCGATTTCTCCTTCCCTAAAATCGCCTACGGCCAAAACCTCCTCGAACAAGGAACTATCCCCGCCACGCTGCGCGACGGCGTCCTGACGATTCCGGCCGCGGCGTGCGCGGCCTACGGCGGCACGATCGAAGCGCGCGGCGACGTCCAGCTGCTGGCGTGCCCGCTGGCTTATCGGCTCGAACGGCTGACGGCGAACAAGCTGGAGATCGGCCGGGCGCTGGCCGCCAATGGACTCGGCGATTTCGCCGCGGTTTCGGGCACGCTCCAGTTGGAAACGAGCGCCAGCGGCAACGGCCTCGCCGAACCCGCCATCCGGGCGCTCGTCGCCGACGTCCAGGCGCACGTCGACGATCTGCAAACCGTCGGCACCGGCGGTTCGTTGATGGATCAGGTCTGGATGCAGCTCGACCATCCCCTCCTTCTGCAACTGGTGCCGCGCCTCCAGCCCAAGGTCGCGGAAGCGAAGCGCAAAGCCGCCGGCATCTCCACCTCGCGCTACGACGTCGCCACCGCCACCTTGGTTTTGCGCGACGGCCTCGCCACGCTTTCCGATGCCCGCCTCGCCCTGCCGGATTACCGCCTCGATGCCGGCGGCACGATCCGGCCCTTCGACGACCGGATCGATCTGGCCGCCAAGCTGATCGCTTCGCCCGCGGAAACCGCGAAACTGACCGACGGCAAGGATCTCGCGGCCTATCTTCCTTATGAAAACGGCGGTTTGGCGATCCCGCTGGCCATCCGCGGCGCCCTCCACGATCCCCAGGTGATGCCCGATCTCGATCTCCTGCTGAGCCACGCGCTGGCGGGAGGTACGCAAGACGGCAGCGGCACGATCCTCGACGACTTGTCCAAATCCGACCGCAAACACGTGGAAAAAGGCCTGAAAATCCTCGACTCGTTCCTGAACCCCTGACGGTCCGCCCCCGGCCTATTTTCAGGTTTGACGGCCCTCTCCCCCCCGCCTATTCTATCCGGGTTGCAATTTGTCGATGTTTCTTTTGCCGAAGGAGCGCCCCATGGAAGAAATCACGTTGGACCAAATTCCCCGCAAGACCCGCGATCTGTATGAAAAGGCCATGTCGGCCCTCGAGCGCGGCAACGCCGGCTACGCGCTGGACATGCTCAAGCAGGTGATCGCCGTGGAACCCCGCTTTTCCCTGGGGCGGAAGAACCTGCGCATCGCGCAGGTCAAGGCGCTGCTGGCCACCAAGCCCAACGCCATGACCCACCAGATGGCCTCGCTGAAAGGCACCTTCACGTTGATGGGCGCGGAAGGCAAACTGAAGAAGGATCCCAAAGCCGCTCTCGACGGCGCCGAAAAGCTGCTGGCCCTCGATCCGCTCAATTTGCCTTTCCTGAAGTTCTTCGCCAAGGCCGCCGAAGCCGCCGAGATGCCCGAACTGGCCGTCCAGACGCTGGAAATCGCGCGGCCCTACTACGCCAAGGACGTCGCCTTTCTCCGTCTTCTCGCCCGCCTCTACATCGCCACCAACCAGCCCGGCGGCGCGAAGGACTGCTACGCGGCGGTCGCCGAACTCCTGCCCAACGACCAGGTCGCCATCAAGAACCTCAAGGACGCCGCCGCGCTCGACACCATGAAAGTCGGCGGCTGGAACGACATGAAGAGCGACTTCCGCTCCAAGCTCAAGGACAAGAAGGAAGCCATCCTCCTCGAACAGCAGGCCAAGTCCGTGAAGGGCGAAAGCGACATCGACACCTTGATCTCGTCGCGCCTGATGGAAATCCAGCGCGAGCCGCAGAACATGAATTTCCGCCGCGCCCTAGCCGATCTCTACGTCCGCGCCGAGCGCTTCGACGACGCGCTCAAGGCCCTCGACGAAGCGACGAAGGCCGCCGGCCGTTCCGACCCGCAGATCGAGCGCACGACCTCGCTCATCAAGGTCAAGAAGCTCGATGCCGCCATCGCCGCGGCCAAGGAAGCCGGCGACGAAGCCACCGCCGCCGCCCAGGAAGAGGCCAAGGCCGCGTTCCTCTACGACGACGCCGTCGAGATGGTCAAGCGCTACCCGAACGACCTGCAGTTCCGCTACGAACTCGGCTACCAGTATTATCTGCGCAAGCTGTACAACGAAGCCATCGAGGAATTCCAGCTCGCCCAGCGCAATCCCCAGCGCCGCACCCGCGCGCTGTACTATCTCGCGCTCTGCTTCCGCGAAAAAGGCCAGCCCGACATCGCGTTCGAGCAGCTCCAGAAAGCCGCCTCGGAACTCACCCTCATGGACGAGACCAAGAAGGACGTCGTCTACGTCATGGGCGTGCTCGCCGAAGAAATGGGCCGCAAGGACGAAGCCATCGCCTTCTTCAAGGAAATCTATTCCGTGGACATCAAGTACCGCGACATCGCCCAGCGCATCGAATCCTCCTACCAGAAGAAATAGATGCGCCCATGAAAAGCCCCGCACCGTTTTTCCTCGTCGGCCTGACCCTGCTCGGAGCCGCCGGGGGATTCGGTTGCTCCCGCTTCCAGGCCGAGACGCCGGCGCCCGCCGCCCCGGAATCCGCTTTCCCCCGCCCCGCGGAAGGCGAATTTTCGGTGATGACCTTCAACCTGAACCAATACGCCCTGCTGGACCGGGACGGCACGGCCGACACCCTGGAGCCCAAGCCCCCCGAAGAAGCCGGCGCGATCATCGCCGCCATCCGGGAGGTCTCTCCCGACGTTCTCGCCGTGCAGGAAATGGGCGATCCCGCCGCCTGGGCCGAATTCAAGTACAGCCTCCGGCAGGCCGGCCTCGACTACGCGCACGAGGAATATCTCCGGCGCGGCCGGTCGGTCCTGAACCTGGCGGTCCTGTCCCGGTTCCCCATCGTCGCCACGAATTCGCATACCCGCGACACCTACACCATCGGCCCCACCCAGTTCCCCGTCATGCGCGGCATCATCGAAATCGACCTCCAGATCAATCCGCAATACCGCCTCCGCCTGATGGTCGCCCACCTCAAGTCCAAGGTGTTCCACTCCTTCGGCCAGGCCGAAATGCGCCGCAGCGAAGCCCGCCTGCTCAACAACCGCGTCCGCGAAGCGCTCGAGGACGATCCCAACGTCAATTTGCTCGTCGTCGGCGACTTCAACGACGATCCGTCTTCCGCCGTCCTCCGCGAAATCCGGACCTACAAGCGCAAGCCCCTCCTCCACGATCTGCGGCCCGCCGATTCCGTCGGCGATGCCTGGACCCACCGCGAGAACGACGACACCTACCACCGCATCGACTACATGCTCGCCAGCGACGGACTGCTGCCCGAAGTGGACGCCGACAAATGCTTCATCGTCCGTTCGCCGGACCTTCTGCGGGCGTCCGACCATCGCCCGATCGTGGCCACGTTCGTCGCCGCCGAGCGCGGTCCCGACGCCGCCCCGGACCTTTCCAAGCGCCTGCCCCCCGACATTCCCGAAAACGATTGACGCGGAGCTGCCCATGGCCACGCCCAAACCTACCGCCATTCTGCTCGTTTCCTGCCCCGACCAGCGTGGAATCGTCGCCGCCCTGTCTACTTTCATCACCCGGCACAACGGCAACATCATCGCCTTGGACCAATACGTGGACGTGGAAGAAGGCGTCTTCTTCGCCCGCATGGAATGGGAACTGGACGGATTCGCCTTCCCCCTCGACCGATTCGCCGAGCAGTTCGATCCCGTCGCCCAACCCCGGCGCATCGCATGGAGCCTGCACCGCTCCGACCAGCGCCTGCGCATGGCCGTGATGGTTTCCAAGCAAGCCCATTGCCTCTACGACATCCTCGCCCGCTACGAAAGCGGCGAGTGGCCCGTCGACATCGCCCTCGTCCTCTCCAACCACGAGGACCACCGCGGTCTCGTCGAGCGCCACGGGATCCCGTTCCACTGCATCCCCGTGACCGCCGCCGCCAAGGCCGAGGCCGAAGCGAAGCAAATCGCCCTCCTGCAGAGCGCCGGAGCGGATTTCGTCGTCCTCGCGCGCTACATGCAGATCCTGAGCCCCGCCTTCGTGCAGGCGTTCCCGATGCGCATCCTCAACATCCACCACTCCTTCCTGCCCGCCTTCGCCGGCGCCAACCCCTATCGCGCCGCCCACGACCGCGGCGTCAAGATCATCGGCGCCACCGCCCACTTCGTCACCGAAAAGCTCGACGAAGGCCCCATCGTCGAACAGGACGTCATCCGCGTTTCGCACCGCCAAGGCGTCGACGACCTCGTCCGCCTCGGGCGCGACCTCGAAAAGATCGTCCTCTCCCGCGCCATCTATTGGCAGCTCCAGCACCGCCTGCTGGTCTACAAGAACCGCACCGTCGTCTTCGCCTGATGGACTCCTTGGAATCCCTTCGCACGCGGATGCGCGATTGCGATCGCGATCTGTTGCGCGCGCTCGCCGCGCGCGCCCGCGGCCCGCGCGAACCGGGG
>ERZ1645187.1824-NODE-1824-length-19283-cov-236.521063_pt1 | contig 19283 bp, 13 predicted proteins | sample MGYA00575352_ERZ1645187 | MGnify/ENA primary metagenome ERZ1645187 (study PRJEB40837, sample SAMN11349314) | freshwater sediment metagenome | isolation source: river sediment | host: Sediment | place: India: Wazaribad , New Delhi | collected 2017-02-21 ... | reverse complement strand
TTGTTCCGGCGCGTCCAGCCAACCGTGACCCGCGTCCTCGGTCAGGTGCCGGTCGATGATCGCCTGGGCCTCGGCACCCGCCTCCTGCCGGACCTCGGGCAGGAACTTGCCGTAGAAATTCCGGCTGACCAGGTACATGCCCTCCCACCAGGCATGGTTGGGGCTGGCCATGGAGGCGCCATGACGGGCACGGGCGCCCTCGTCATGCCACAGTTCCCAGTAGGTGAACTCGATGGGCTCGTCGAAGGGTAAGGGGGTCAGATAGCCCCCGGCGTAGAGGTCGGCCATGATGGCCTTGGCCGGCACGGCGAACTTGCTGTCGAAGAGTTCCACCAGGTTGTCGAACTGGCGCATGAATCCCTGGGTGAAGGCTTTGCCGTGGCACTCCAGGCACACCAGGCTCATGGCCTCGCGGCGACGTTCCGGGGTGACGACGGACTTGACCTTGCTCAGGCCGCCGTCCAGCTTGGTGATCTCCTCGCCCCGTTTGGGGATGGGGGAGCCGGCGGGGATCTCCAGCTTGCCGCCATCCTCCAGCAGCACCAGGTACTGGCGCTGGGACACGGGGGCGTTGAGGGCCCAGGCGTTGCGCATGCCGACGTCGTGGGTGGAGGGGAGCTTGCCCGCGGCGCCCATGTGGCAGGTGGCGCAAGTGGGGGCGGCGGTGTAGTCCTTGCCGGCGACCCATTGGGGGGCGTCCAGGTTCATGCGGTGCCGCTGGGAGGAAAAGAGCATGCCGTGCTTGGAGGCGGCGAAGATCTCCGCGTCCGGGGAATCGGGGCCGGAGTGGCAGCGGGCGCAGGCCTCCGGTTCCCGGGCCTGGGCCTTGGAAAACAGATGCCGGCCATGACAGGAGGAGCAGGAGCCCTTGGAACCGTCCGGGTTGACGCGGCCGATGCCCGAGTTGGGCCAGGTCTCCGGGTCCAGGGTGCCATCCCCCTTGACCTTGACCTTGGAGCCATGGCACTGGTCGCAGCCGGCGGCCTGGACCGCGGGCCCGGTCAGGTTGGCGGCCATGGCGGGGATGCGCTCCTTGATCAGGCTGTAGGCCTCGGCATGGACCGAGCCCTGCTGTTCCTTGAACTCGGTCTCGTGGCAGCGGGCGCAGTCCTGGGGGGAGACGATGGTGGCAATGACCTGTCCCTCGTGCTTGATGGCGTCCGGATCGGCCACCGCCGCCTGGTGACAGTCCATGCAGTTGACCCCGGCCTTGGCGTGGGCGCTCTCCCGCCACTCCTGGGCCAGTCCGGCGGAGGACTTGTCATGGCAGTTCACGCACTCCTGGCCGGCCGCGTGGCCCCAGTTGCTGGGGTCCAGGGTGACCTTGGCGGCCCATAGGGGACCGGCCAGGCCCGCCAGCAGCAAGCCGAGGATGATCATGGCGTTAGGCAACCGGCCCTCGGGCGGCGGGACCCTGGGCAAGGGGGGGATACTGGGCAACCTTAGCTACCTCCTCAGTTGAGAAAGACCAACGATTTCCCACCTGGACGCGCGCGGGGTTCGGGGCGGGACCGGGGCCCATGGACCTCACGCGGCGTTCCTGGCGGGCCTCCCCGTCACCAGGGGGTCCCTGTCCTGGATTATCCGGAGGACTCTCCGCACGGGCAAGCGAATTAGCATTTCAGTCGTTATTTATATAACTATAATCAGTAGTTTACTGAATTACTTGGTTGACGGGAGGACCCAGGACGTTAAGTATTTAGACTTCAGGCGATATAGCCGCCAACAACCCGAGAGGCACGAGGAGACACAACAACCATGCTATCCCCCAAGCGTTTGATCCAATCCACCGCCCTGGCCGCCCTGCTCGGCCTGTGCGGCGGCGCCCTGGCCGCCGACCCCATCCATCAGGTCCCGTCGGAGGTGTGCAAGAACTGCCATCAGGAGATCTACAAACAGTGGAGCGGCTCCATGCACGCCCATTCCTCGGCGATGAAGGACCCCATCCATGCCGCCTTCTATGAGTCCGAGGTGGGCTCGCCGACCGAGGAGGGAATGGTGGCCAAGGCCAACAAGAAGTATCCGGTCTGCCTCGCCTGCCATGCCCCCAACGCCGCCCGTGACAAGACCACCAAGCTCGACGCCAAGCCGGCCTACGCCGAGGGCGTCAACTGCGTTGCCTGCCATACCCTGGCCAAGTACAAGGGCATCAATGACGAGGGTGGCAAGCTCCGCCTGGGCATCAGCGCCTACGAGCTCGCCGACAAGATTCAGGCCCCCACCGGCCTGAACCTGGGGCTGCAAAAACTCACCGCCGGCGATGATCCCTTTGGCGGCGCTGGCGCCGGTGGCGAGCAGAAGCCCAATCCCCACCTGGGCGAAGCGGTGGAATTCGAGGGCAAGAAGATCCCGGGTCTGCCCATGGAGGGTAACCCGAGCCTGATGCGCTCCAACGATGCCTGCATGGGCTGCCACGACAAGCGCAACAACCCCCACGGCGTTGCCCTGTGCGGTACTGGTGACGAGTATGTCCAGTCCCGGACCCAGGTGACCTGCATCTCCTGCCACATGCCCCTGTCCGGCGGCCTCAGCGACCATTCCCTGGGCGGCGGTCATGATCAGGCCATGCTCGAGCGCTCCGTGCTCTTCGACCTCAAGGCCCAGCCCAAGGGCGACAAGCTGGCCGTCGACGTCAGCATGACCAACCAGCAGCCTCACATCCTGCCCACGGGCGCCCCGTTCCGGAACATGTTCCTCAAGGTCATGGCCTATAACGGCAAGGGCGAGGTCGTGTGGCAGAGCACCAAGGGCCACCCCAGCGAGGATGACCCCCAAGCTTACATGTTCCTGACCCTGGTGGACGACGAAGGCAAGCCGGTACCCCCGCCCCAGGCCAAGAAGGCGGGCGCCGACACCCGTCTCAAGCCCCACGAGACCCGGGTCCTGAGCTACGAGATCCCTGCCAAGGACGTGGTCCTGGTGCGCGGTGAGCTGTACTACAACCTGCTGTGGCCGTCCCTGGCGAAGAAATTCACCCAACTGCCGGACGAGCTGAAGCAGCCGGTGCTGATGGCCGAGGCGGAGAAGGAGATCGCCAAGCCCTGAGCGGCGCTGGCGTCAGCCCTGAACCCTTGGAAGGCGTCCCGTTTCCAGTTCCCAAATCTTGACCCAGAGGGGCAGGCTTACCGCGGGAACCGATCCGGACACCTTCCGGGATAAGTCAGGCACCAGGGTTCATCGCCCTGGTGCCTTTTTTTCGCGCCAATTCGCGTCTAGGTTCAACCTCGCTGGCGCCGCGTCGTGACGCTTTCGCCACCGATACCCCAGTTGTCGGTTGCGACCTCGTCGATGATCACCATGGTCGTGGCGGGATTCTTGTCCAGCACCTCCACCAGCAGGTCCGTCACCCCCTTGATCAGGCGCGCCTTTTGTTCCGCGGTCGCGCCATCGCGGGTGATTTTGATGTTGACGTAGGGCATGAAGGTTCCTCCTGGTGGACGGGTTTGCGGATAATGCCGGCACCAGACAGTATCCGGCATGAGAACCGAGAGCCGCCACGATGAACGCGCCCACCACCCCGCCCCTCCGGACCGGTCCCCTCAACCTCATCACCGACGTGCCCGGGATCGAGGTCGGCCACTATCAGGCCCATCACACCGGCACCACCGTCGTACTCGCCCGCGGCGGCGCGGTGGGCGGCGTGGACGTGCGCGGTTCAGCCCCCGGCACCCGCGAGACCGACCTCCTGGACCCGGTGAACCTGGTCGACCGGGTCAACGCCATCGTCCTCTCCGGCGGTAGCGCCTTCGGCCTGGCGGCGGCGGACGGGGTCATGGGCTGGCTGGAGGACCAGGGTCTGGGCTGGCCCCTGGACGCGGGCCGGGTGGTGCCGATCGTCCCCGGGGCGGTACTGTTCGATCTGGAACGCTTCGGCCGGGCCTTTCGCGACCGCCCCACGGCGGAGTTCGGCCGCCGGGCGTGCGCCAACCTGACCGCCGGGGCCTTCCCCCTCGGCAACGTCGGCGCCGGGGCCGGGGCCATCGCCCTGGGATGCAATCTCAAGGGGGGACTGGGGTCCGCCAGCCTTGACCTGGGCCAGGGCGTCCGGGTCGGGGCCCTGGTGGCGGTCAACCCCTTCGGCAGCGTGATCAACCCCGCGACCGGGGAACTCCTGGGCGCCAGCCTGGGGATCGGGGAGGAATTTGGCCCCCTGCCCCGCCCCGCCAACCCCACCGCTTCCCCCCCGCCCGCCCCGGCCCCCATCCGCAACACCACCATCGCGGTAGTGGCAACCAACCTGGCGCTGACCAAGGCCCAGGCCACCAAGCTGGCGCAGATGGCCCAGGACGGCCTGGCGCGCGCCATCAATCCATCGCATACCCTCTTCGACGGCGACACCGTCTTCGCCCTCGCCACCGGCCAGATCCCCCTCGCCGCCCTGGAGGAGGACGCCGCCTGGGGCTCCATCCCCGCCGCCCTCATTCGCGCCGGCGCCGCGGCGGCGGACACCCTGACCCGCGCGGTCGTCCATGGCATCCTCCAGGCGGAGAGCGTCGGCGATATCCCCTGCTATCGGGATCGTTTTCTCGCCAAGGCGTCACCCGCCGGGTAAGAGCGCGCGGTCAAGACGTTCATCAAGCTAAAGTTTCCAGCCTTGGAAAAAAGGTGAGCGGCCCCAAGACGGATCAAGAAGCGGTTTTCATCCCAGCGTGCGTGAAAATCACGGGCAAACCTGGCAGTTGCCTGTACGTGGCGATCCCTTCCCATGTCGGTTAGATCGGGATGCGACTCAGGGCGGATCGAGGAGCAGCTTGATGGATACCGCCAGGGAAACCGCCACCAGCAGGGGGCGGATGAGACGGGCGCCGTGGCGTCCCACCAGGTGGGCACCGAGCCAGGCGCCCAGGAACTGACCGGCGGCCATGACCAGGCCATAGCGCCAGAGGACGTGACCGCCCGGGATGAAGAAGAGGATGGCGGCGAGGTTGCTGGCGAAATTCAGCAATTTGGTGTGGGCGGTGGCGCGGCGCAGGTTGTAGCCCAGGAGGGCGACATAGCCCATGGCGAAGAAGGTACCGGTGCCGGGACCGAAAAAGCCGTCATAAAAGCCGATGGGAAAGGCGACAAGAAAGGCGAAGGCGCCCTGGCCCAGGCGCCGTCGGGCGTCGAAATCGGAGACCCGGGGAGAAAAGAGAAAATAGAGGCTGAAGACGATCAGCAGCGCGGGAATCAGCCACCCTGGCATATCCCCCCCCAGGGTGCGGATGAAGAGGACCCCACTGGCGGCGCCGGTGAAGGCGCACACAAAGGCCAGGGCGGCCTGACGCAGGTCGATGAGGCCCTGGCGCAGGAAACTGACCGTGGCGGCGGCGGTGCCGAAGACGCCCTGGGCCTTGTTGGTGGCCAGGGTCTCCAGGGGGCCGAGGCCCGCCCAAAGCAGGGCCGGGACCGTGATGAGCCCGCCCCCGCCGGCGATGCTGTCCACCAGGCCGGCGATCAGGGCGAGCACGAAGAGTAAGAGTTCGGTCTCCACGACGGGATGGGGCCTGTTACCGCTGAGGTCGGGGTGATGAAAAGGCCCGGCGGCGCGACGAGGTCCGCGGGAAGCGCATTGCTAACGGCGCCGGTGCCCGGTAGTTTATACACGGAGCCGCGGACCAGTCGGTCCGCGATGCCTTCAGGCCCATTCCAGCCAGGGACCCCAGCCTTTCATGCCCGCCCTTAGCGTCCGCCAACTCCGCAAGACTTATCGCAACGGCTTCGAGGCCCTCAAGGGGGTGGACCTGAGCGTCGAGGAGGGCGACTTCTTCGCCCTGCTGGGCCCCAATGGCGCCGGCAAGTCGACCCTGATCGGCATCCTCGCCTCCCTGGTCAACAAGACCTCCGGCGAGGTCCGGGTCTTCGGTCACGACCTGGACCGGGAACCGGAGGCGGTCAAGGCCTGCCTGGGCCTGGTGCCCCAGGAGTTCAACTTCAACATCTTCCTGCCGGTCATCGAGGTGGTCCTGAACCAGGCCGGCTACTATGGCATCCCCCGCCCGGAGGCGCGGGAGCGGGCGGAATACTACCTGCGCAAGCTGGAGCTCTGGGACCGGCGCGATACCGAGATGCGCCAGCTCTCCGGTGGCCTCAAACGCCGGCTGATGATCGCCCGGGGGTTGATCCACGGCCCTCGCCTGCTGATCCTCGACGAGCCCACCGCCGGCGTCGACATCGAGATCCGGCGCTCCATGTGGGACTTTCTGCGCGAACTCAACGAGCTGGGTACCACCATCATCCTCACCACCCACTACCTGGAAGAGGCGGAAAACCTCTGCCGCCACATCGCCATCATCAACCGGGGCCGGGTCGCCGAGCGGGAGGGCATGACCACCCTGCTCGGGCGCCTGGAGGCGGAAACCTTCGTCCTCAACCTCAAGCATCCCCTGAGCGAGGCCCCGGACCTGGGCGGCTTTCCCTGCCTGCTGCTGGACGACCTGAGCCTGGAGGTGGAGATCTCCCGGGGCCAGAGCGTCAACGGCCTGTTCGCCGCCCTCTCCCGCCGGGGCATCGAGGTCGCCAGCCTGCGCAACAAGCAGAACCGCCTGGAACGACTCTTTCTCGACACCCTCGAACGGCGCGGCGAGGAGGCGGCATGAGCCCCGCTCCCCGCTTCCAGGCTGGCCGGGACCCAGCAGCCTCCGGGGGGCACCGCCCCGCACCCGGCCCCCACCCGGTCATGGGCCGCTGGGCCCGTTACCGGGTCGCCTTCCTGACCATCCTGAAGAAGGAAATCCTGCGCTTCAGTCGCATCTGGATCCAGACCCTGCTGCCGTCGGTCATCACCACCACCCTGTACTTCGTCATCTTCGGCCGCCTCATTGGCGAGCGCATCGGGCCCATGGGCGGTTTCGCCTACCTGGATTTCATCGTCCCCGGCCTGGTGCTCATGTCGGTGATCACCAACGCCTATTCCAACGTCGTCTCCTCCTTCTATTCGAGCAAGTTCTCCCACTTCATCGAGGAACTGCTGGTGGCCCCGGTGCCCAACTGGGTGATCCTCGCCGGCTACGTGGCCGGTGGCGTGGCGCGGGGCCTGGCGGTAGGCCTGGCGGTGACCCTGGTCGCCGTGGTCTTCACCGACCTCCAGATCCACAGCCTGCTCACCAGCCTGACGGTCTTCACCCTGACCGCGATCCTCTTCGCCCTCGGCGGCTTCATCAACGCCGTCTACGCCAACAGCTTCGACGACATCTCCATCATCCCCACCTTCGTCCTCACCCCCCTCACCTACCTGGGGGGCGTCTTCTACTCCATCGACCTGCTGCCGGAATTCTGGCGCTGGCTCTCCCAGGCCAATCCGGTGCTCTACATGGTGAATGCCTTTCGCTATGGCTTTTTGGGGGTGAGCGACATCGACCTGGGGCTGGCGCTGGCCATCATCCTCGGCTTCATCGTCGCCCTGACCCTCTACAGCCTGCGCCTCCTGGACCGCGGGGTCGGGATCAAGACCTGAGCGGGCCGCCCCCCGCAAGAGGCCACCCGAACCAAGGCAAGCAGGGAGGGAGGGTCGGAGGGTCGGAGGGCGTCTGGCGGGGGTGTCAACCGCATGTATGCGGTTGGCAAGCCCCCAAGGACGGATTCACGGCGACCCCCGCCAGACGCCACCCGACCCGGCCCAGGCCCAGGGGGATTCACGCTGGGTTATACACTGAGTATCACTATAAAGCAGTAGAAGAGTTGCCGCCCCAAGCCCCCCATGGGACTATAAGCCATTTTTCGGCCAGGTAGCCGCCAGGTTGCCCGTCCGCCTGACATTCCAGATCCCGGCGAACGATCGCCGTGAGGATTCAGCCAGTTGAGCCGGCCTTATCAAGACCAGGACGAGGAGGACTACCCCCCCGAGGAGGGGAAACCGCGCCAGCGCCGTGGCTGGGTGTGGCGTGCCCTGCGATTCCTGGGCGGAACGATCATTTTGGCCGGACTGGCGGGCCTGGTGGCCCTGGTCCTGTATGCCATCCCCCTCGATCGCACCGTGCGGGAGAAGTTCGAGGGCAAGCGCTGGGCCCTGCCCGCGCGGGTCTACGCCCGCCCCCTGGAACTCTACACCGGCTCCCCCCTGGACCCCACGGAACTGGTGGCGGAACTCCAGCGGCTGGACTACCGGCCGGTGGCCCAGCCCCTCCGCCCCGGGACCTATGAACGCGAGGATGGCCACTTCCTCATCCGCACCCGCGCCTTCCAGTTCTGGGACGGGACCGAGCCCGAGCGCTTCATTGATCTCCAGATCAGCGACGGCCAGATCGCCAGTCTCACCGACGCCAGCGGCGGCGAGGACCCGGCCCTGGTGCGCCTCGACCCGGTGCTCATCGACAGCATCTACCCCAGTCACAACGAGGACCGCGTCCTGGTGCGCGCCATGGATCTGCCGCTCCTGCTGGTCGATACCCTCAAGGCGGTGGAAGACCGATCCTTCGGCTCGCATTTTGGCGTGGACCCTCAGGCGATCCTCCGGGCCTCCATCAAGAATTTCCAGGCCGGGGCGGTGGTGGAGGGTGGCAGCACCCTGACCCAGCAACTGGTGAAGAACTTCTACCTCTCGGACGAACGTAGCCTGGAACGGAAGCTCAACGAGGCCCTGATGGCCATCCTCCTGGAGTGGCGCTATCCCAAGGACGATATCCTGGAGGCCTACGCCAACGAGATCTATCTGGGCCAGGACGGCAGCCGCGCCATCCATGGCTTCGGCCTCGCCAGTCGTTTCTACTTCAATCGCGACCTGAGCGAACTGGGCATCCCCGAGACCGCCCTGCTCATCGCCCTGATCAAGGGCCCCTCCTACTATGACCCGCGCCGCAACCCGGAACGGGCCCTCGAGCGCCGCAACCTGGTCATCGACATCATGGCCGACCAGGGTGTGATCGAGCTGGCCCAGGCCGACAGCGCCAAGGCGGCGCCCCTCGGCGTCGGCGAGAAGGGTGGCCGGCCAGCGGGTACCTATCCGGCCTTCACCGACCTGGTGCGCCGCCAGCTCAAGCGGGACTACCGGGAGGAGGACCTGCGCTCCGAGGGCCTGATCATCTTCACCACCCTCTCCCCCACCATCCAGGGCATCGTCGAGCAGTCGATTCGCGACCGCCTGCCCGATCTGGAAAAGCTGCGCAAATTCAAACCCGGCACCCTGGAAGGGGCCGCGGTGGTGGTCTCGGCGGCCCAAGGCGAGGTCCTGGCCCTGGCGGGAGGGCGCGAGGCGGGCTACGCCGGCTTCAATCGGGCCCTGGAGGCCATCAGGCCCATCGGCTCCCTGGTCAAGCCGATGATCTTCATCGAGGCCCTGAACGAGCCCAAGAAATACAACATCGCAACTCCCTTGCGGGATCAGGGCGTCAGCCTGAACGCGGGTGATGGCAAGCGCTGGGAGCCCAAGAATTACGATGGCAAGACCCATGGCTCGGTGCCCCTCTACCTGGCCCTGGCCAAGTCCTACAACCTGGCGACGGTGAACCTGGGCATGGAACTGGGGCTGGATCGCGTCGCCCGCCGTTTCCAGGAGCTGGGCGTGCAGCGGGATTTCGACAAGGTGCCGGCCATGCTGCTGGGCTCCATCTCCCTGTCCCCGGTGGAGGTGGCGCAGGTCTACCAGTCCATCGCCGCGGGTGGCTTCCGCGCCCCCCTGCGGGCCATCCGCGAGGTCCTCAACACCCAGGGCGAGCCCCTGAACCGCTATCCCCTGGCCGTGGAGCCGGCCTCCAGTCCCCAGGCGGCCTATCTCCTCACCTGGGCCATGCGGGAGGTCATCCAGCAGGGTACCGCCACCTGGCTCAAGGAGCGCCTGCCCAAGGAGCTCACTGTCGCGGGCAAGACCGGTACCACCAACGAACTCCGCGACAGTTGGTTCGCCGGCTTCAGCGGCGACAAGGTGATCGTCGCCTGGGTGGGGCGGGACGACAACCAGCCCACCGGTCTGACGGGGGGCTCGGGGGCCCTACGCGTCTGGGGTGATATCATGGCCAACCTCGACACCCAGCCCCTGCCGGACTATCCACCGGACGGTGTCGAGATGGTCACCGTCGATCGCTACAACGGCCGCCGCGCCCCCAAGGGTTGCGGCCGGGCCCTGACCATGCCCTTCGACGACGATGCCCTGCCCACCGGCACCTCCGATTGTGGCGCCGCCCCGCCCCCGGAACCGGCCACCGAGGAGGCCGCCCCCGCGGCCCCGCCCCCACCCAAGGAAGAGAAGAAAGCCAGCGAAGGTGGCATCGGGAGCTTCCTGCGAGATTTTCTAGGTAACTGATGAACAAAGCCCTGATCCTTCTCCTTGCCCTCGGGTTGCTGGCCGGTTGCGCCGGCAAGCCGCGCCAGGGCGGTCCAGCCCCGGTCGAAAACGCCCTGAATCCCAAGGTGAAGACCGCCCCGCCCCCCCAGACACCGGCGGTGGACGTCTATGCCTACCGGGCCCCGAACACGGCCCCGCCCCCGGCCCCCGCCCCCGAGGCGGCCGAATACGCGCCGGCGCCCTTGACCCCGCCCGTGGCGGAAGGTCCAGGCAGCCCCGGCGGCCGCGGCCCCGCGACCTTGCCTCCCGACACCGATCCGGGCCTGGCCTCCGCCATTACCTGGACGCCACCCGCCAGTCCGGCCAGTGCCCCGCGGACCACCCCCGCCCCGGCCTCCACCTCCGTTCCTGCCCCTACCTCTGGTCCGGCAACGACGCGGACCCAAACTCAGGCCCAGTCGCAGACGTCCGCTTCCCCGTCCACGGCCAATCCACCTCCCGCCCGGTCCGGCACCCCCAGCGCGGCTCAGTCAGCCACGGCGGCCGCGGGTTCAGGCCCGGTACCCACCACGGGGACCAGCGCCCCGACCACCCTCGCCTCCCTGGCCCCCCCCGCGGCGCCCAAGCCGCCGCCCCCGCCCCCCGAGGTCAGGTACACGGCCCCCCCGCCGCCCGCGCCAGAATTACCCGCGGCGGCCGCCTCCCTGGCCGCCCAGGCGGAGAAGCAACGCCAGCAGGGTGATTACGTCGCCGCCGCTGCGACCCTGGAGCGCGCCATTCGCATCCAACCCCGGGAGGCCTATCTCTGGAACCGCCTGGCCCGGGTCCGCCTCGACCAGAAGAACTATACCCAGGCCAGCTCCCTGGCCCAGAAGTCCAATGCCTTGTCCAAGGACCAGGCCCAGATCAAGGAAGACAACTGGGGCATGATCGCCGCCACCCGCCGCGCCACGGGCGACACCAAGGGCGCCGAGGACGCGGAGGCCAAGGCCGGCGGCCGGTGAGGGGTGGTGCTGGCTCCGGCCTGGGTTGCCTGGCGGCGCGGCCATGATCCAGGTCAGTGATATCCTCGGCCCCGAGGGCCTGCTCGCGCAACGTCTGCCCGGCTACAACCATCGCCCCCAGCAGACGGCGATGGCGGAAGAGGTGGCCCAGGTCCTGGCCGAGGGTGGCACCCTCATCTGCGAGGCCGGCACCGGGACCGGCAAGACTTACGCCTACCTGGTCCCCGCCCTCCTCGCCAGACGCAAGGTCCTGATCTCCACCGGCACCCGCGCCCTCCAGGACCAGCTCTATCACCGCGACCTGCCCCTAGTGCGCGAGGCCCTGGACATCCCGGTGCGCATCGCCCTCCTCAAGGGCCGGGGCAACTACCTCTGCCCCTACCGCCTGGAGCTGGCCCTGGCCGAACACCGGGGCGGTACACGCGAATTCCGCCAGCAACTCCTGGCGGTGCGCGACTGGGCCAGCGCCACCCGCACCGGTGACATCGCCGAACTACCCCTCCCGGACGAGGCCCCCGTCTGGCCGGCGGTGACCTCCACCAGCGACAACTGCCTGCGTCAGGAGTGTCCCGACTGGGATCGCTGCCCCCTGCTCCAGGCCCGCCGCCGGGCCCAGGAGGCGGACCTGGTGGTGGTCAACCACCACCTGCTGTGCGCGGACATCGCCCTGCGCGACGAGGGCTTCGGCGAGATCCTGCCCGGCGCCGACGCCTTCATCGTCGACGAGGCCCACCAGCTGCCGGAGGTGGCCGGCAACTTCTTCGGTTCCGCCATCAGTGGCCGCCAGTTGCTGGAACTGGTCCGCGACGCCGAGATGGAATATACCCGGGAGGCCGGCGACGTGCCGGAATTCCCCGAACACCTGGCCAAGCTGCGCCTCGCCACCCTCGACCTGCGCCTGGCCCTGGGGGAGGAGGCGCGCCGGGGTCCCTGGCGGGAGATCACCGCCGACGCGGCCGCCGCCGCGGGCCTGGACGAACTGCGCCAGCGCCTGGCGGAGGTCCAGGGGGCGCTGACGGCCCTGGAGGGTCGCGGCAAAGGGCTCGACGCCTGCCTGGCCCGAGCGACCGATCTGGCCACGGCCCTGACCAACATCTGCGAGCCCGGTGGGGACACCGCGGACATCCGCTGGTTCGAGACCCAGGGCAAGGGCTTTCGCCTCCACCTCACCCCCCTGTCGGTGGCCGAGATCTTCCAGGGCCGGATGACCCGCCACCCCGCCGCCTGGGTCTTCACCTCCGCCACCCTGGCGGTGGCCGAACGCTTTGACCATTTCGCCGGCCAGCTCGGCATCGCCGACGCCCGCACCGCCTGCTGGGACAGCCCTTTCGACTATCCCCGACAGGCCCTCTGGTTCGTCCCCCGCGGCCTGCCAGACCCCAACTCGCCCGCCTACGGCGAGGCCGTCGCCGACCTGGCCGTCCAAATCCTGCGCTACAGCCGGGGCCGCGCTTTCCTGCTCTTCACCAGTCACCGCGCCCTGCGCCAGGCGGCGGAGCAACTGGCGGACCAGCTCGACTACCCGCTGCTGGTGCAGGGCACGGCCCCCCGCGGGGAACTGCTCCAGCGCTTCCGTGACCTGGGTAACGCCGTCCTCCTCGGCACCTCCAGCTTCTGGGAGGGGGTGGACGTGCGTGGCGAGGCCCTGTCCTGCGTCATCATCGACAAACTGCCCTTCGCCTCACCGGGCGATCCGGTGCTGGCGGCGCGCATGGACGCCCTGCGCCAGCGGGGTGGCAATCCCTTCCGCGACTTTCAGTTGCCCCAGGCGGTCATCACCCTCAAGCAAGGGGCCGGCCGCCTGATCCGCGACGCCCATGACCGGGGCGTCCTGGTGGTCTGCGATCCCCGCCTCCTGTCCAAGTCCTACGGCCACGCCTTCCTCAAGAGCATGCCGCCCATGGCCCGCACCCGGGACCTGGCACTGGTGGAAGCGTTCTTCGCCACGGAGGCCACCACGCCAGATAGAACCCGGGCCCGAAGCTGACCCACCACGCGCGGTCCTGTTCTTCCACACCATTCGTTCGCGACGACCCCGCCATGCGCCTCCTCGCCATCGACACCTCCAGCGACGCCTGCTCCGCCGCCCTTCTCACCGAGACCGGCCTGCACCAGCAACTGACCCCGGAACCGCGCCGGCACGCGGATCTCATCCTCGGCATGGTCGCGGCCCTGCTCCAGGAGGCCGACCTCAAGCTCACGGAGCTGGACGCCCTGGCCTTCGGCCGCGGCCCGGGCTCCTTCACCGGCGTGCGCATCGCCACCGCCGTGATCCAGGGCCTGGCCTTTGGCGCCGACCTGCCGGTGGTAGCCGTCTCCACCCTGGCCGGCCTCGCCCAGGGCCGGCACCGCCGCCAGGGTGCCCGCCGCTGCCTCGCCGCCCTGGATGCCCGCATGGGCGAGGTCTACTGGGGCCGCTACGCGTTGGACGGCCAGGGCCTGATGCGTCTGGTTGGTTCGGAGGTCGTGTCCACGCCGGAAGGGGTCGAACTCCCCCCGGACGGTGGCTGGGAGGGCGTGGGTAGTGGCTGGGAGGCCCACGGGGAACGGCTCAGCCAGCGCCTGGGGGAGCGGCTGATCACCGTGGACCCCGGCGCCCTCGCCGAGGCCCAGGACCTGATCCCCCTCGCCGCGGCGGGCTTCGCCAGTGGCCTGGCCGTAGCGGCAGAACTGGCCCTGCCCGTCTATCTGCGCGACCAGGTGACCCATGGCGCCTGAGCCCCCGCGCCGTTGCCCTTCACGCGCCCCCCACTCCCGGCCGGACCCACCTCGCGACAATAGGTTATATTGGCGATGGCTGGATGTGGCCACCCCGATGACCAACCGGTCGCATCATGCTGACCCTTTGCCAGGCCATGCCCGGCCTCCGGGGTCGAAGCCGTTCTTCACTGCGAAAAACAACGACTAACGCCACCAGGCGCGATTCACAACCAATGAGAGGACAACCCATGAACCGCTTTCTTACCCTCAGCCTCGCCACCCTGACCCTGGCCGCTGCCACGCAGGCCCAGGCCGCAACCTTCATGGACGCCGATTGGGCCAAGGGGGCCTGCGAGGCCTGGAACAAATCGGCCGAACTGACCGGGGGCCTGGCAGGCTCCGCCTGGGCCGCCAACAACGCCGGTCGTGGCTATAAGGTCATCCAGCTCTACCGGGACAAGTGCGGCGAGGCCAGCCGTGTGGAACTGCAGATCAGCGACAAGGACGGCAAGGCCCTCTGCACCTATGGCGGCAAGGTCAAGACCGCCAGCCTGAACGCGGAGGTCGATTACCTCATGAACGCCACGGACGAGGACTGGACCTGCATGGGCGAGGGTAAGTTTGGCTGCGGGGCCATGGGCGCGATGATGACGGGAAAGCTCAAGTTCAAGGGCCCCAAGGGGGAGGCCATGGGGGTCATGGGACCCTTCGATAGTTTCCTGCAACTGACGGGTAAGATTCCCGGCGACAAGGCCAAGTGCCCCTAGGCGTCGGGGTCCCGGTCCATGGCGGCGGCTGGCCAGCGTGAATTCCTGACCTGTATCAAGGAGGATTTAGCCGCGAAATGCTAAGGTGGATCGCTGGCAATCTACGATCGGGACCTAAACGCCATGCGCATTCTCTTCATCCACCCCAACTACCGCTCCGGCGGCGCCGAGATCGCCGGGACCTGGCCACCGGCCTGGGTCGCCTATCTCACGGGTGCGCTGAAGACCGCTGGCTTCACGGACGTCCAGTTCATCGACGCCATGACGGACAACATCCCCGAGGAGCAGTTGCGGCAGCTCATCAGTGAGGCCCAGCCGGACATCGTGGGCTGCACCTGCATCACCCCCTCGATCTACAAGGCCCAGCGGGTGCTGGAGATCGTCAAGGAGGTCGATCCGGCTATCGTCACCCTCCTCGGCGGTGTCCATGCCACCTTCATGTACCAGCAGGTCCTCGGCGAGGCCCCCTGGATCGACGCCATCGTCCGCGGCGAGGGCGAGGAGGTCATGGTCGAGCTGGCGCGCACCGTCGACGAGGGCCGCTGGCCCGCGGACCGGGGGCAGGTCAAGGGCATCGCCTACATCGACGAGGGCCAGATCGTCGCCACCCCGGCGGCGCCCACCATCAAGGACCTGGACGCCATCACCCCGGACTGGGGCATCCTCGACTGGACCAAGTACAACTACATCCCCCTGGGCAAGCGGGTGGCCATCCCCAACATGGCCCGCGGCTGCCCCTACACCTGTTCCTTCTGCTCCCAGTGGAAGTTCTGGCGCGATTACCGCATCCGCAGCCCCAAGAAGGTGGTGGACGAGATCGAGGCCCTGGTGCGCGACCACGACGTCGGCTTCTTCATCCTCGCCGACGAGGAACCGACCATCAACCGCAAGAAGTTCATCGCCTTCTGTGAGGAGCTCATCGCCCGGGACCTGGGCATCCTCTGGGGCATCAATACCCGGGTCACCGATATCCTGCGCGATGAGGACGTGCTGCCCCTCTACCGCAAGGCCGGTCTGATCCACGTCTCCCTCGGCACCGAGGCGGCGGCCCAGCTCAAGCTTAACCGCTTCAACAAGGAGACCACGGTCGCCGATAACAAGCGGGCCATCGAGCTGCTGCGCAACGCCGGCATCCTCACCGAGGCCCAGTTCATCGTCGGCCTGGAGAACGAGACCCGCGAGACCCTGGAAGAGACCTACCAGATGGCGCGGGACTGGAACCCGGACCTGGCCAACTGGGCCATGTACACCCCCTGGCCCTTCACCGACCTCTTCCGCGAGCTGGGGGACAAGGTCGAAATCTTCGACTACGACAAGTACAACTTCGTCACCCCCATCATCAAGCCGGCGGCCATGGACCGCGCCGAACTGCTCGACCGGGTGATGCACAACTACCGCCGCTTCTACATGTACAAGGCCTTCTTCTCCTACCCCTGGGCCGGCAGTGGCGAGCGGCGGCGCTACCTGCTGGGCTGCCTCAAGGCCTTCCTCAAGGCCGGCTTCCAGCGCACCTTCTACGACCTCGGCAAGGTCAACTACTGGGGACCCCAGTCTAAGAAGAAGGTCGACTTCCACTTCGACACCTCCAAGACCCGCGTCGCCGAGGGCGGCACCGACTGGAAGGGCAAGCACACCCGCAAGATCAAGGGCGACCTCCAGGCCCAGATCATGGCCTGCGGCGGCAGCCCCGACCAGCTCACCCAGGCCGAGATCGACGCCCTGACGGTCAACCCGCCCTCGCCCAACCTGAACGACGTCAACGTCCAGATCATGGCCTGTGGTGGTGGCAAGGATCAGCTCAGCCAGGAGGAGATCGACGCCCTGACGGTCTCCCCGGTTGAGGTGGCCCTGCCCACGCGTGAACCAGCCAGGGCCGCCGCGCCGGTGGATTGAGTCCTGTCGCGACGCCGGGGGAGATCGTCCCCTTCCCCGGCGATTTGACCTTGATCAAGGCCGGCCCACCGGGCAACCGATAAATTTCTTTTATCGTTTGCCAACCTCGGCCGTGCCCGTCTGTTGGGGTGCCCCACCCCCACGGGGCATGACATTCTCAAGGTCTTGATCATGATGGAAGAATTGCGGCGGGCTCTGCTGTTGTCCCGCCTCTCCGATGAGCAACTGGAGCGTGTTCAGCGCCATGCCTCCCGCCTGCACTTGCAGGAAGGCCAGTTGCTCTTCAGCCAGGGCGATCCCGCCCGGCATTTCTACCTGGTCCTGAGCGGTCGCCTGCGGCTGTTCCGCCTGGCGGTGGATGGCGCCGAGAAGGTGATCGAGATCATCGGCCCCGGGGAGACCTTCGCCGAGGCCCTGATGTTTCTCGCCCAGGCGCGTTATCCGGTCTGCGCCTCGGCCCTGGAACCGGTCGAACTGATCAGTCTTGACACCCGGGACTTCGCCCAGATGCTGCAGGAGTCGGTGGCGACCTGCTTCCTCATCATGGGCGCCCTCAGCCAACGGCTGCATGGGCTGGTCCAGGAGATCGAGAACCTGACCCTGCACTCCGCCAGTAGTCGCTTCGCCTGTTATCTCCTCTCTCACCTCCCCCCTTACAAACTGGCCGTGGAACTCGACCTGCGCAAGGGGATCATTGCCTCCCGCCTCTCCATCAAGCCCGAGACCCTGTCCCGGATCGAAAAGGAACTGAGCACGCGGGGCATCATCGCCGTGCGCGGCAGCCGCATCCATGTGCTGAACCTCAAGGGCCTGGAGGAAATCGCCGCCCTGGGGAGTCCCGGCGATCCTGGCTTTATGGTCAATAATCACGGCACAACCCCAGGCTGACGGGACGCGGGATTCCCCCGCACCCTGCCATCTACGCCCTTCCCACCCTTCACGCCATCCCCTCCTTTCCACCCTTTCCCCCTTTTCGCCCCGGCCCCATGCCCACGCCTCCTGACTCCCTGCCCCCCCTGACTCCCGCCAACCGTGGCATTTGCCACAGTCGGCGCGTTATATGACTCAGATCAACTAAATGCCCATCCGCTGGCCTATTTTGACCTCGGTCAAAACCCATCCCCGATTCCTGGACTAGGTTGATTCTAACGGCGGGCGCGAGGCACGCCGGCGTACCAGTTTTTTTCAGCTTCACGAGGGCAGTTCCATGAACAAGTTTTCCAGGCGCGGATTAGCCGTCGCGGTCGGGACCATCCTGGCGATAGGAGCGGCCTCGTCGGCCTGGTCGGCGGAGTCCCTCCAGGACGTGATGCAGCGCCGCGGCTTGAGCGAAAAAGACCTGCTGGCGGCGGCCAAGACCTATGTCCCCAGCGGCGGCCGCGATGAGTACGTGGTCTTCAGCTCCGGCGGCCAGTCGGGCCAGGTGATCGTCTACGCCATCCCCTCGATGCGCATCATGAAGTACATCGGGGTCTTCACCCCGGAGCCCTGGCAGGGCTATGGCTTCGACGAGGAGTCCAAGGCGGTCCTGGCCCAGGGGCGCATCCGCGGCAAGGATATCAACTACGGTGACACCCACCACCCGGCGATCTCCGAGACCGAGGGCGCCTATGACGGGCGCTACCTGTTCATCAACGACAAGGCCAATCCCCGCATTGCGGTCGTCGACCTGCACGACTTCGAGACCAAGCAGATCGTCGCCAATCCCTTCTTCAAGTCCGCCCACGGTGGCGCCTTCGTCACCCCCAACACCGAATACGTCATGGAGGCCGCCCAATACGCGGCGCCCCTCATCGAGGATGGCTTCGTGCCCCTGGAGGCCTTCAATGACCAGTACCGCGGTGGCCTGACCTACTGGAAGTTCAACCGCGACAAGGGCCGCCTCGAACCCGAGAACTCCTTCACCTTCGAGCTGGGGCCCTATAGCCAGGACCTCTCCGACGCCGGCAAGGGGCCCAGCTATGGCTGGGGCTTCACCAACTCCTTCTGCTCGGAGCGCTACGTCGGCGGCATCGAGCGCGGCCGTCCGCCCTTCGAGGCCGGCTGCTCCTCCAAGGACACCGACTTCCTGCACGTGACCAACTGGAAGAAGGCCGAGGAGCTGGTCAAGGCCGGCAAGGTGAAGCAAGAGAAAGGCTATTACTTCATTCCGATGGAGCAGGCCATCGCCGAGGGGCTGCTCTACCTGATCCCAGAGCCCAAGAGCCCCCATGGCGTGGACGTGACCCCGGACGGCAAGTTCATCATCGTCTCCGGCAAGCTTGACAGCCATGTCTCGGTCTTCAGCTTCGAGAAGATCCAGAAGGCCATCGCCGAGGGTAAGTTCGAGGGCAAGGACCCCTATGGCGTGCCCATCATCGCCATGCAGGACGTGCTCCAGCACCAGGTCAATCTGGGCCTGGGCCCGCTGCACACCCAGTTCGACAGCAAGCCCTGCATCGCCTACACCTCCCTCTACGTCGACTCCCAGGTCGCCAAGTACGATTACTGCGAGGGCAAGGTGCTGGACAAGCTGTCCATCCACTACAACATCGGCCACCTCATGACCATGGAAGGCGACTCGGTGGAGCCGGATGGCAAGTACCTGGTGGCGCTCAACAAGCTGTCCATCGACCGCCATCAGCCGGTGGGGCCCCTGCATCCGCAAAACCATCAGCTCATCGACATCGGCAACGACAAGATGCAGCTCCTCTATGACATGCCCCTGCCCCTGGGCGAGCC
>ERZ1645187.1823-NODE-1823-length-19284-cov-6.375943_pt1 | contig 19284 bp, 12 predicted proteins | sample MGYA00575352_ERZ1645187 | MGnify/ENA primary metagenome ERZ1645187 (study PRJEB40837, sample SAMN11349314) | freshwater sediment metagenome | isolation source: river sediment | host: Sediment | place: India: Wazaribad , New Delhi | collected 2017-02-21 ... | reverse complement strand
GCGTCACCCCGCAGGTGGTAATTCTCCCAAAACGGCAAGATGGTGGGGCTTACACCCTGCTCAATACAATCTTCCCATCCATCGCGTGCAAACGCACCCGCTCGACCCCTGCGGTTTTTTCCATCACTTCGGCGCCTTCACAGCGGTATCCGCGCAACGTCAACCCGGCATCGAACTGGTCTTGCGCGGCTTTCAGCGTGATGGTCAGGTCTTCGCGCACCAACTCGCGGATTTCTGCGCTGGCATAATCCAGGCGCACGTCCGGCGCAAGCTGCCAGCCCAGCGGTAGAATTGCTCCGCGGCGGGCAGGCAGGCAGACCGGACTACCCCCAAAGAGCGGCTCGCCGGCAAACTTGATCACGCTGGCAATCGGGTCGTCCTGATAGTTGCTGACGAACAGGAAGCTGCCGCGCTCGCCGATGCTCAGGCGTGTGTCGGCCCATTCGCTGGTTTCAAACAGTGCCGGGCAGCCCATCTTCAGCGCCATTTGGTTGACAACGTCACTGTCGTCGAGCGTGAAAGCGCCAAAGGCTGCGCCAAACACCAGCGCCTTGCCTGAGCCCAGCGATTTGATGAAGCCCACCACGCGACCGTCGTCATGCGAGGCGATAACTTCGTCAAAGCTGCCTGTATAGGTCTGCATGAACGAAACCGGGATATCGACATACTGGAAGGCATTGATCTCGTTATACGAAAAGGGCGCGTCATCCTCAATCTGGCGCAGGTCGAGTGCGTCCTTGAGGATTGTGCAGGGCTGACCCATAAAATCCTGCTCGCATATGCGCCCGGCCAGCACCAGTTTGCCGCCGCCAGTCACATAATCCACCAGCTTTTGCTGTGTGGCGGCGTCGCATTGTTTCTCCATCATCACCCACAGCAGCGGCGTACGCGCCGGGTTCACCGGCGCGCTGGACAGTTCCAGCGCGTCAAACGGGCGGTGGCTGAGTGCCAACCCACGGGCCAGGAAATCAAACAGCACCGTGTCGCGCTGGTGGGTGATGATGTCGGTGGCTCTCTTGGTGGCTGTGTTGTACACCTCGGTCTTGAAATAATCCAACAGGAACCCAATGGTAGTCACGGTTTTGGGCTGCGCCAGAACCAGGTCAACGCCGTAGGCGTTTAATGTGCTGGAAAGTTGCGGGTAGCGGAAGTAATGCCGACGCAGCGTGCCGTCCTTGTGCACTGGATGGCCCCAATTGTGCCGTTTGACCGGGCTGAGCACCGGGTCGTTTTCGCCGTCGCAGAACAGATAATGGTTGACCGCGCGCAGGCCGTTGGAAATGCACAGCCGGCTATACAGGTCATTGAAAGACGACTGCGCGTTGCTGTGATCCTGGCAGCCGCCAGCCTGGAACTCAATAGAAAACAGCGGTTGATCGGGGTTTTGAACTGCCTTGATCATCTCGTTCACCAGCAGTAGCTGGTGATAGTTGCCTTCGCCGATAACATCCGGGTACACGTCGGTGGCGCTGATCATATCGTCCATGCGAATCACGTCGATCAACTGTGAAATGCCAATCGGGAAGGTCTTGCCGCCGTTGGCAAAGCCGTGAATGTTGATCACCTCCGGTACCTCCAGCCCGTTGGCACGCGCTTCTTTGCGCAGGAATTCGGTGTATTCGCGCAGGTAGACGCGATAGAAATCCTTGTAATCCTCAAGCCCCTGGGCTGCGCAGGGATGCGTGGGAATGCTGAGTGCGTCGCGCAGCGTATCAGCCAGCAATCCTCCAGGGTAACGTTCAAGAGCCGCATCGCCGTAACGCGCCCGCACATAGGCCGCCATCCGCGCCAGCGTATCCGGGTTGACGTCCAGCATGTTGCGAACCCACTGGATCATGCCCATTTCATTATCAAGCTGCACCATGATGATTTTGCCGCCGTGGGTGATTTGGCGCGGCGTCAGCACCTCAAACACCGCTTGGTACCAACGGGCCACACAAGACAGGTAGTCAGGATGCTGGTAGCTGACAAAGTCCTTGACGGGCTCACCGCGGTTGACAACCGCCACCTGCGGATAATGGCTGAGAACCCACGGGGGAATGCCCTCGTCGATCGTCTCAGCATTAATGTACGGCCCCGGTCGAGCGATGATCCACAGGCCCATCTCCGCCGCCAGGTCCAAAAAGCCGGCCAGGTCGCGCATCGGGTGGCTGTGCCCGTCCAGGTCTGTCACACCTTCTTCCACCTCGTGCCACAGCCAGGGAATGTAAGAAGCAACCGCATTAAATCCGGCCGATTTCAACAAATCCAGGCGCTGGCGCCATTCTGCCCTGGGGGTGCGAAAATAATGAAATTCGCCCGACTGAATCAACACCGGTTGTCCATCCAGCCAAAACTGGCCATTCTTTGCATAAAATTTGCTCATATGTTAAACTCCTGATTTTTTGGTAAATTGCAATATTGCCAGCGATTTTTGAATCAGGTCGCTGTCGGTGTAGGTCTTCCAGACCATCCCACTAAGATAATTTTCGATCATGATCATCGAACAACCCTTGTCGATGCCGTACAGTGAGGTGCTGTACCACGCTGGATTCACGTCCAGGTTGTAGGCGTCGGAAAAGCCGAAGTTTCCCCAGGTGCGCGGATGCTGGTAATAGAGATAATCGGTCAGCGCCAGCGTTTCTTCCGGGATAAAAGGCAGGCAGCCAAGCGCGGCGTAAATGGAAATCGTGCCATCGTGCCAGGGCTCGCTCTTGCAGGGAGGGCTGCCGTAAACCCCGTAACCGCACGGGCCGTCACCCGCGCTCAGCCCCCAGCTATTGGCGTGATAGGTCTTAAACTTATCCGAGTTCTCGATGCAAAATCTGCGGTTGGCCAGTGCCGCCCGGCGCGTATTCTCAAACCAGTCCACACCGTCCGGATCCAAGTAGCTGCCAAAATCCATCCAGGCTTCGCTGAACAGGTAGGCAAACAGGCTGCCACCGGGAATGAAGATGACCGGTTTGCCCTGGTAGAAAACGGTGTCGCGCGAGAAGCCAGCGTATAACCGCCGGGCCGTTTCGGGCGCGACAAACGGCGCAGCCTGCAGGTACATCATCTTCTGCTCGGCTGACATATCCCACTGCGAGATAAAGCCGGGCTCGCCTTCCACGTAGTCGCCGTGCCGATCGGGGTTATAGGCCATGTGAAAGAGCATCCGACCATCGCGTTCAAACGCCAACCAGTTCCAGTCCACCCGCTCCAGCAATTGGCTCGCCAGATCCTGGATATCTGGGTCCTGGAAGTAGGCTGCCGCGGTGATTACCCCGTTTAGGCAGATGGCCGTATCGATGGTCGAATACTCACAGGTTCTGTACCGCAAACCTGTGCGAATATCGAGATAGTGGGCAAAAAAACCGCGGTGGTGGCTGACACGCTCGTTCAACGTGCGCAACGTCCCGCGCGTGATCTCGACTGCTTGCTGCCCGTCGAGGTAGCCGCGTGCGTGCCCGATCACCCAGGCAGTCAACGCAAATCCGGTCGAGGCGATGGAAGCGAGTTGCGGATTCTTTGTCGAATCGACGGTCAAACCAAAGCCCTGGCTGCCCCTTTCGATGTTGGTGTTATTTAGGTAAAACTTGACCGACCCCCTCAACTCAGATTCGATTATTTCTGAAACACGCATAAACACTCTTCACTTTTTCTGGTGTGATATCTCAATGCTTTACAGAAGATTCGCGCGGGATCAATTTAACGGGTATGCGGTATAGAGGAAAGGGCGTGTCATGATCGAGAAAGTCGATCAGCCAGGTCGCGGCCAGCGACCCCCAGAGAAAACGCGGCGCGCCAATTGTAGTCAGGCTTGGGTGGGTAAATTTTGAAATCTGCACATCGTCAAATCCCACCACCGCAATATCTCGCGGCGCGATTAATTGGTGATTTTCCATCGCTCGCAGAAACCCAAGCGCCATCTGATCGTTAGCGCAAAAGACCGCTTCAGGCATATTTTTGGATTCAATAATCGTATTGGCGATTTCATAGCCTGACTCCTCGGTAAAATTGCCGTCAAAAACGGGAACGGACAGCCCGTGCTTCTGGCTTTCTTCCAGAAAGGCTTTCATACGTTCGGCGTTGTCAAAAGAATCGCTGGCGCCGGCAATGTAAAAGATTTTTCGCAATCCCTGGTCATACAGGTGGTGAAACGCCTCCTTTACGCCAGACTGGTTGTCAAGCAACAGTGGAAAAACATAATCTGCCTCCAGACGGCGGTCCAGCACGACAATGGGGTAGCCCTTGGTGGCGAGCTTGAGGATGGTCTCGTTTTTTACCTTGACATCGAACACGATGGCGCCGTCGACCTGGCGCTGCCCGAGAATATGGCGCTTCGACCGGCTCTCGGGGCACACGATTAATTCGTAATCCGTCTTCAAGACGGCATCGTGAATGCCCTCCAGGATGTCTTCATAGAAGGAGCCCCCAAAACGGGTGATAAAAACTCCTATGATATTCGTCTTGCGTTTTTTGAGGTTACGGGCAAACGCGTTGGCGTGATAATTCAGCTCATCGGCAGCCTGCAAAACGCGCTGGCGGGTAGCCTCGCTGATGGTGCCGACCCCGTTCAACGCGTAGGATGCCGAAGTGACGCTCACTTTTGCCCGATTGGCAACATCTTTGATCGTGACCATTATTCTATTGCGACTCCTGGTTTTCGATGATTTGCAAACGTTCCAGCCCCTGTAGCAGGTTCTTGTTTGCCATCGTGATCTTGTATACCATATCCTCCTGGTAATTTGCCAGCATCAATAGGCTGATGCCTTTGTCGATGCCGATGACGTCGCTGGCAATCCAATCCCTGCTCAGGTTGAAGGCGTCCTTGAAACCGTATGGGCCTTTAAGGTCCTCGAGCGAGTAGTAATACAGCATGGCCCGTTGCACCGGCTCGGGGACGAAGACGATCGAACCGATCGCACCAGAGGGCGGAATTGTATCATCAATAAAATGTTGCTGGTTATCAAACCCCGACGGCGGCGCACCGTACCGGCCATTGTAACCATCCGGCCCATCACAGGCGGTCAGACCCCAGGCGTTCGGCCCCAGCGTGGAGTATTCCTCGTCCATGTTGGTCGCAAAACTCACCTGAGCCAGCGAGGCTTCCACTGAGTTGTCAAACCAGTTCGTGTCATTTTTGTCAGTGCGCCCACCGAAGTCAATCCAGGCGTGGCTAAACTGGTATGTGAACAGCGAGCCGAACCACGAATGGATGAAAGGCTGACCGTCGCCATATTTAGCATAGTGCCGCGTGAATACATAGTAGGGCATCTGGTCGGTTGGGTGAGTGTCCGAACCGGCTGCCAGCACGTAGAGCATCAACTGCTCAGCATAAAAATCCCAGTAGCCTTCAAAACCTTTCTCCGGGCGATAAGCCATGTAGAACATGTTGCGGTCGGGGTCGATGAACCACGGCCAGTTGACCGCGTCATAAATTTGTTGAGCCTTGGTTTCAACCTCGCCGCCGAAGTATTCGCCCGCCGAGAGCACGCCCATCAACAATATCGCTGTGTCGATGCTGGAAATTTCGCTGTTCCAGGCGCGCTTGCCGGTTTGCATATCGACGAAGTGGTAGTAAAAGCCCTCCTTGCGCTCCAGGGTAAGCAGCGTATCCAGTGTGCGCGTCACACGGTCGAGACCCTGCTCGTAGGTGATGTAGCCCTTTTCGATGCCGATCAAGTAAGCGGTCAGGCCGAAGCCGACCGAGGCCATGCTGGCGATGCCTTCCGAGCCAGGGTAACGGTCGCGGATCAAGCCGTAGCCGGGGCTGTTTTCATCCGTGTTGGTGCGCTCCCAAAAAAAGTCGAACGAGCCTTTCATTTCCCACTCGATGACTTCGGCGATGCTGGCTGGAACTTCGGTTTCAGTCGGCACAGGTGCTGGCGTCGCCGTCGCGGCAGGCAGGCTGGTGGGCGTCGGTTCAACTTTTACCTGGGTGGCCACCGTTGGAGCTGCGCATCCGGTCAGGAGCAGCAGCAGCAGAATGAGAACAGCCGCAAGTCGCCTATTCACCGGTAATACCTGAGCGATCCACCGATTCGACGAACCATTTCTGTAGAAGGAAGTACATCACCAGCAGCGGCAGGATGTTCAGGAAGGTGCCGGCTAGTTTGACCGCCTCGTTCAACCGGTCAAAGATGTTGACCATGCCTGGTGGATATAGATTCTCGTAAGCCTGCGTAAATTTGCCAAGCTGCATCGGTAGTGTTTGAATGCCGCCCTCCAGGAAGATGGACGTGAGGTATGTCTCGTTCCAGTACCACACGGTGGAAAAGATGATCGAAATAATGAAGGCTGGTGCCGCGGCGGGCAGGGCAACTTGAAAGAAGATTCTCAAATCCGATGCGCCGTCCAGGCGGGCTGCTTCCTCCAGCACCTTGGGAAAGGACAGGAAAGTTTGATAGAAGATCAGAATGAAGATCGCGCTGCGGTAGCCCTGGCCGAACAGGGCCGGCAAAATCAACGCGAGAATGTTGCCGAGCAGCCCCAGGTCTTTGTACATCAGCATCTGGGGAATGACCGTGTTCTGCGCTGGGATGATGAAGGTCGCCAGGATTAGTGCAAAGATGATATTCTTGCCGGCGAAACGGTAGCGCGCCAACCCGTACCCCACCAACGAACAGACCGCTGCGGTGATCAGCGAGGGTAGTACGCTGACCAGGATGGAAGAGACCAGCGTATTGGAATAGTCCAGCACGCGGAGAGCTTTTTCGTAATTACCCAGGTATATGGTTGTGGGTACCCATTGCACCATTGGATTCAACAAATCTGTCGGACTTTTCATGCTGGTAACTAACATGAACAGCAGCGGATAGAGATATACAAAGCCGATGGCCAGCAGCAGCGTATACAGCAACACAGTGAAGATCATGCCGTAATTAGTGCGGCTGCCGAGTAGAAAAGTTTTGATTTTTGTGAGATCAGGTTTTTTCACCATCGGGTTGCCTCCCATTAGCGCCTCTTCTCTCTGCGTGGGGATAGGACCAGGAACGTGACCGCCAGCAGCAACAGCAGTACGAAGAAATACAGGAACGACATTGCGCCGGCATACCCAATGCCGCCTTGCACGGCATAAGTCTGGTTGTAAATGTATTTGATGACCTTGTTTTCAGAGAAATGCGACAGGGTGATGATTGTGTATGCCGCGTTGATGATCGTTGTAGTCGAAAGCGAGGGCAGCGTGATCTTCCAGAATGATTCCCAAGCCGAGGCTCCATCGATCGATGCGGCTTCGTACAAGCTCTTATCAATCTTTTGCAGGCTGGAGAGATAAATGAGAATTTGGACGCCGGAGAACCACAGGATCTGGATGAACGATGTTAGCAGATATTCCACCGGATTGCTCAGATAGCTGGGAAGCGTGGACAGGAATTCCGTGATGGCCCCCAGGTTGGCAACTCCCGGAACCGATGTGGCACCCTGGGCAGTCAATTCCTGGATGACCGGACCGCTGGTGATGACCACCGGCAGGAAGAAGATGGTGCGGAAAAAGCCCTTGAACTTGAAATTCATATTCAGGAACAGGGCGATGATCAGCGAAAAGATGATCGCGATGGGAACTGAAACCAATGTTTCGATGACATATTCGATTAGCAATCCTACAAAGGTCGGGTCGGTGACCAGGGCACGTGAATAGTTGTCCCATTGCACCGGTCGCAGGTCGATGCCGGTGGCTGTGACCGTAACCTGGTTCACGCTGAATAAGAACGTCTGCACCAGCGGAACCATGGTGAATACAACAAACCCGATGATCCACAGGAAGACGAATCCGTACCCGTATAGATTCTCACGCGTGCGTAATCCAATTCCCTTGAAGCGGAAGAGCTTGCGTTCGGTCATGGTACCACCTCCCGGATGACTGCATCCTTTGCATTTACCACTGTTCCGCCCGCGTTGAAGGGCTGATCGGTGTAATTGACCAGGATTTGTTTGCCGTTTTCGTAGGTGACAGCCGCCACGCCGTCCGCCAGCATTTCACGGGCAATGATGCTTTGACCTTTAAACGGCCCCAGCAGCGCGTTTAACCACTGGTAGGTTTGATTGATTTCGCTGCCCCACTGTTGGTAAGATGAGGTGTACAGCCAGCTGGATCGCGTGTTGATGATCCTGCCAGTCACTTCCTGGGTAAGGAAGAAAGACGGGTAAACACCGTATTCCACGTGCCGCAGCAAGTCGGTTTGGGGATCCGAAGAGAAATTCATCGCCGGACCGTAATAAGGGACATACCCTGAAAGCACAATCTGAAGGAAGGGCACGGCTTCGCTGGTGTAGATATAGCCATTATTCGAAAGCGGCATGTCATAATACGCGTCCATGAGCCCGAACATGTAATCGTTGGGTGTATAAAAAGCCTTCCTGCCCGGATTTGCTTCCATCAGCGAACGGTAGCGGGCGATGGCTTGCTCGCGGTTGAGGAAGTTACCGGCCTTGAAATCGCTGTACAGTGTCGATCCTATCCCGTCCAGGGCTAATCCGGCATTCAGCTGGGAAGTCACATCCGCGTTGAGGTTGGAGAAGCGCTGGCTGACCGCTTCATAATTCAGATAGTAGTTGACTGTGTGGCGGTTGTAGCCAATCATATTGACGTTGGTGATCGCCATGGCCAGGTCGTAGCGCGGTGAGTATCCGCTCTCCTGGTAGAGCGCGGCTTGGGGATTCAGGTAAAGCGAGAAATTCCCGCCTTCCGATTGCACCTTTTCCACCAGCTCGCGCAACTGTTCCAGGCTGCCCAGACCACCGTCAATCTTCAGAGATTTTGGCGGCATGCTCGATGCGCCCAACGGCTGCCAGCCGTAATACACCACGTCGGGGTTCTTGATCTCCAATGCATCCAGAATGGCCGCCATTTGCTCCACCGTTGTCATGGGAATCAGCCGCCACCAAAACAGGACTTTCTCCTTCTCACCGCCCAGGAATTCCAGCTTGATGCCGATGTCATCGCCCTCGTCGGCAATTTTCTTCAACTGCCCTCGCTCAACCAGGTATTGTTGATAGCTGCGCGCCATCCCGACATAATCGCTGTCCTCACCGGTCAGGAAACGGTAATGGATTTTGATATCGAAGGCGTTGGTTTTTTGCTGCAGGGTGGTTACACCAGCTCCGGAGCGATTGGTGGCTTGGAAGTAACTCTGGTTGTAAATAAACATGTTATAGATGAAATTGAAGTTGGTAATGATGCCCGCTGGGTGGGCCTGGATTTCCCCGTAGGAAGCGCCCTTTTCGACAATGGCAATGTACCCGTTTTCCTTCTCGCCGTGAACCATGCCGTACACCGGCACCGAAATGTGCATTGCTCGGTTGACTGCCCGGTCATATGGCAGCTCGACCAGCATGCCCAAGTCAGCGCCGTAATAGCGCCCGTAATACATATTGGTCGCTTTGGTCGTCTCGGCAAAACGGATCAGGCTGCCAGAGCCGTCCGGGATGAACATATACCCCGGTGTGACGGCGTCACGGGTGTAGCCCAGGAACGGATAAACGTACACCTGTCCAAGCTTGTAGGCAGGGTCTGCTTCCTGGATGCTGTCAAAGGGGATCTCAACACTGACACCGGCATCTTCCAGCATGACGCGCAGCAGCAGCGAAATGGATGGATCGGGGAAGGTGATCGTAGCCTCAAAACCCTGACCGGTGGGGTTGAACTGAATGACCGGCTCGGAATTGGTGATGGACAAGCGCTCGGACGCGGTTTTTTCATCCAGGTAATCGATGCTGATGCCGCTGGAGGCAAAGGCTGTCCATGTTTTATTCAACCTGTCGCCGTCGATTTTTTCATCGAGGTTGGAATGCCAGATGTATCCGCTGCGCCGATCGACGATCTTAAACGCCAGCGAAGCCCGGTTAGCATACAACTGATAATTGGCGTTCTCTCCCATCAGCTCGTACGTTTCGGGGATTTCCTGGCCGAGCTGCCCGGCGGGGCGGGATGCTTGCAAGCCTCCTTGCGCTTTGACTGCCTGCGGTACGGGGACTAGCCCCAGAACTACCAGGAGCGTGATCAAAACCGGGAGGAGTAAATGTTTTTTAGCCACGTAATCTGACCTCCTGGAAAATCGCCGAGATAAAATCGAACAACTGGTTGAATAGCACGTAAAGGATGTAACCGGTCAGGACAAACAGCGCCATCGTGAAGATGGTGATGAGCACGTTGCGCACTGTTTCCCAGAAGGAATAGTTTTGGATCTCCTTGACCATGATGAACAACATCAGACCTGTCCACGCCAACACAAGGTTCATCGTGAACGAGTAGAGGAATGCTTCATTCAGTGATAAGACATTCGTCAGCAGCGCGATGGGTAGCATGAACAATGCATAGGGGAACAAACTATAGGCGCTGCCGATGATCACACTCTCCACGCGCCCTTCCCCATCGCTAATAGTGGAGATCAGATAGTTGGCTGCGTTCCACAAGATAATCAGCAGCAACGTCATCACGATCTCGTTGCCCACCGGGATAAACGCCACGTCCGGATAGGGGTTGAAGACGAAGCCGGTCAGGTACAGGCTGAGCACGCGCACCGCCACTACCCACACATAGATGATCCCGGCAAACAAAAGGCTGCCGCGTTCCTTCTTTTTGATGTAATAAAAGCTGTCGGCGGGCTGCCCGATGAAGCGGAACATGAAGACAAAGTCATCGATCAGCTTGATGTGCATCAGCCCGTGCAGCCAATTGCGCACAGGATCCAGCCAGCGGTAGCGCTTGTCCAACCGCCCGAATACCGACGAGCCCAGCCACAGTCCGCCAATCCAGAGGATGGCCGAGGTAAGCGAGCTCTGCAGGGCTTGGTTGCGCAGCTCCCAGTAGGCTTGCGAGTAGCCGTTTCGGTCCTCGGCATAGCGGTAATAAGTCAGTGCTTCGGTGTAATTGCGGTCCTTATAGTAGGCATCCGCGATAGCCTGGTAAGCCATAATGTAAGAACCATTGGCGTTCAACACCTCTTCAAAATATGGCTTGGCCTCCTGGTAATAGCCTTCCATGTATAGACTGACACCCGCGTGCACCTGCCGGGCGAATGCCGTAGTTTGATAGGTGACGATGGCATTCTTATCCTTGTCCAGCACATAGATGAATTCGCCATAGCGCACGATGGCTGTCGGATTGCGCAACGTACCCAGGCGCTGGTCGCCCTTGTCCTGCGCACCAAACACAAACAGCAGGGTTCCGCTCAGGTCGTATTCATAAATCTGGCCATTTGCGTCCACCGCCAGCACCAATCCGGTATCGCTGACATCGATGTCACGGAACGTGGTGGAGCCAAATGCTTCCGGGAAGATATTCTTGCCAGAAATGGTGAACTTGCGGATGCTCTTGAAGCGGTCAGTGCCGGCGGTTATGGTGTAGACCATGGCTTGACGGTCGATGGCAATATTAGAAGGAGAAGCCGCCTCGTTCTTCACAAACTGATCGAGCTGCTCTCTGGTCAAAAACAACCGCTGCGCGATCATCTTGAATGACATCGTGGCTGTGTTAGCGCCAAAGTAGCCGATAAAATTACCATCGGTGTTTAGCTGGACGATGCCGTCAGCCGAGCCTTCGCTGATCACATACAGGTTCTTGCGGGCGTCCACTGCAATTTTCCGTGGCAGGAAATCGCGATTCTTGCCAAACAGAGGTTCGGTTGGCCGGCCTATTTCTTTGAGCAAATTGCCGTCCGCGTCAAAGATGAAGACCTTGTTCTGCTTTGCGTCGGCCACATATAGCACGCCGTCTTCATCCACAAACACACCGGTCGGCCCCTCAAGAACATCTTCGCCATAGGTGGCTACGATCTCGAAATTTTCCAGCCGGACAATCCGCCCGTTGCCGGTGTCGGCAATGTATAGCGTGCCATCCGGCATCACCACCATTTCTTCGGCGGCGGAGATGGGCAAATCCACCTCCGTGGTCGGGCTGTAAGCATCCTGGGTCATGGTGAGAACGCCACCTGGCCCCTGTGCCCAGGTCGTATAAGGAGATTCTGCGCTGACTTTTAAGGGCATCAGCAAGAGAATCGCAACGACAGAAATGAGCAGGAGAATCTTTTTCATTATTTGAGACCCGAATGTGCCATTGTGCTCATTACTTGACTCTGCAGGAAGAAAAACATGATCAGGTTGGGCAAAAACATGATCAGTGAGGCTGCCGCGGCCATTCCCTGTCCGGCAACAGTGTTCGCACCGGCTGAAGTGGAGGTGAGCGTGGTGAGGTAAAAAGCAAAGGTCTTCAAACTTTCATCGTTGATAAAAAGGGAGGAAGTTTCCGCGTTATTCCAAGTCGCCTGGAAGGTGAGGATGGCAATAGTGGCGATGGCTGGTTTTATCATTGGCATGATAATCTGGAAGTAGATAGACAAATCGTTAGCGCCGTCGATACGGGCAGCTTCAATGATCTCGTCGGGAATGCCGTCGATAAACTGCTTGATCAGGAACAACCCCACCGGCATCGCCAGCGCCGGCAGCACATGCACCCAGAAGGTGTCCATCAATCCCAACCTTTGGATGATCAGAAAGCGCGGGATGGTAACCGCGATGGGGACAAACATCAGTGCCACGGTGTTGATGGCAAACAATGCCTTCTTGAGTTTGAAGCGCTTTTTCGATAACGCGTAAGCCGCGGTGGAGGACACCAGGATGGAAGCAGCAATGGTCACGCCGGTAATGACGATGCTGTTAAACAGATAGCGGCTGACCGGTACACCCGAACTGGACATCTTCGAGAACAAGTCACTGAAGTTCTTGAAGGTTGGATTGATGACGAAGAAACGCGGCGGGTAAGCGAATAACTCATCTGGCGGCTTGAAAGCGTGCGAAAAGATGAACGCCATCGGTAGCAACATGAATACCGCCAGCGGCAAAAGGATTATGTAAAACTTGAGCTGGCTGGGATGGTAACCCTTGGGGTTGATGCCACTATATTGGATCCCGGAGTGTCGTTTGCGTTTGAAAATGCTCATAGTCTCACCTACTCGTTGCTGCCAAACAAGCTGTTGGCAACTCTGGCGAAAAGCAGCACCATCAGCAGCAGCACCACCGAAACCGCTGCCGCATAGCCCATCTCATAGCGCAAAAAGCCGTAGTCTTCAATATGGTTGACGATCAACTGCCCGGCATATTGCGGCGTAGGGTTGGCGCCTGAAAGCGTGACCCCAATAGCACCCGCCTGGAAGGTGGCGACGATCGCCATCACCGCGCCGAACAACATTTGTGGCCGCATCGATGGGATGGTGATGTAAATAATTTCCTGAAAGCGATTGCTGATCCCGTCCAACGCACCAGCCTCGTACATCTCCGGGTTGATCTCCAGGATACCGGCCAGCATAGCCAGGAAGCCCACCCCCATGCTGCTCCACAGGGTGACGATAATCATGATGGTCATCAAGTACTGCGGCGATTGCAGCCACTGGATGGGTTCCTGGATAAGGTTGTAATTAAGCAACAGGCTGTTCAGGTAGCCGTTTTGATCACCGCTGAAGATGGTCAACCACACCACCGCCATGGCCACGCTCGAAGTCATCGAGGGTGAGTAAAGAATGAGTGCCATAATGGTGCGAGGCAGTTTAGGCAATTGCGCCAAAATCCAGGCCAGTATGAACGACAGGATGTATCCGCCCGGACCAACGATCACTGCAAATTGGATCGTGTTGGGTAAGACGTACTTCATGAAGATGTCGTCCTGGGTAAGCAGCGTGATGTAATTTTTCAACCCGATGAACTTGGGGAATTGGATGGTGTCGAACAGCGTGAACGAGAGCAGTCCGGCCATCAGCACGGGCACTACGATAAAGATGATGAACATTAACGCGTACCCGGAAAGGAAACCGTACGCGCTCCCCTCTTTGTTGAGCCAAAGTTTAAATTTCGATTCGCGTTGAATGTGGTTATTGACCATTTTTACCCATCCAGTTCTCGACGGTTTCAATCGTGGGAATCTTAAATTCCTTCATCTTCACGCCGTTTTGCAGGTAGCCGAACTCTTCTAACTTGCGAGTGATTTCGCGGTTGATTATGATGATCGATTCGTCGATGGCCACCCGGGGGTTTACGCCGTCGAAGACAATCTTGTTCCAGGCATTGCTCAGCTCGCGTTCCTGCATGTAGCTCCCGGGCAGCTTGACCGGTTCCTGCAGCCATTTCCACTGCTCCAGGATCACCTCGCGGTGGTGTTCGGAGATAGGCGAATACTGGAACGCTTCCAAATTGGCCGAGTTCCACAGGTACTCCAGGCCGTAGTTGAGGATGAGCTGTTGCTGGAAATCAATCTGGGTCTCAGTGGACATCCACCACTTCATAAACTCCCAGGATTCCTCCGGCCTGTCGGTGGATCCAAACATGATGCTGGCCTGCGCCGAGCCGGTAGCGTAGCGCAGTTCCCTGCCGTCAGGCAGCACTGTGGCCGGGTACAGGTCGATATCCCACAACCCGGCGATCTCCGGCGCGGCGGTGAGCAGCTTGATGTAAGTTTCAAAGTTGGAAACACCGATCGGCAGGCTTCCGTAGCGGAAGCTGTCATAAAAATTGGAGGTCGTCAACGGCATACCGTAAATGGTGAAGCTCTCAGCCATGAATTTGATCGCCTGGATGGCTTCGTCGCTGCCCAACCCGGTTTCAAAGCCGTCAGCGCTGTAGAGTTCTGCGCCGTAATTGAAGATATAAGGCGCAGTCATCAGGTACGGCTTGGAGCCGCTACCGCTGGAAAGCGGGGTGTTGTAGTTCATGCCTTGGCGTTGCAGTTCCGGCAGAATTTCAATGACCTCCTGCCAGGTGTGCGGGATGGGAATGCCCAACGATTCCATGATGTCAGTGCGGTAGAAGGTCACCCAGAAGTCCTGCGTTTCGGGGATGGCGTAGACCGAATCGTTGATGATATAGCTAAGCAGCGAACCGGGGGAATAGATGTGGATGAACTCATCAAAATCCGGGAAGCTGCGCAGGTCCTTCAGCGCGTTACGCACGGCCAGCTCATAGGGCTGGTTGGTGCTGACGCCCAGGGCTACGTCCGGCTGAATACCGGCTGCATTTGCCAGGATTAGTTTGGATTCGTTCGGCATAATCGAAAATTTGACGCGAATGCCGGTATCCGGCGTAAAGCGCTCATCCGTCATCGTCTGCAGCAGGTCGACATACTGGCGCGGGCGGTTGACCCACACCTCAATCTCATCCTCAGCGGCACCGATGGATTGGTATGGGTTCGGCCGGAACGAATAGAAGAAGCGTTTAGTACCGTCAACAAAGGAAGTCACAAATGGCACCTGAACCTGCCCGGGAATCGAGTCAGGCGAGTGTATGTAGACTTTATCCAATGCCAGCGGTTGGCCCTGCAGCAGCGGCAGCACGTTACCAAGCAGTTGGGCGGCTGAACCAGAGCCTTCCGAGAACCGGTTCATCCGGGATGGGATCTTATCGGGGTCGGCGGCCAAAGAGCGGATGTTGTCAATTGCCATCTGATAAGAGAGCACTTCCTGTGAACCGCCACCCTGGTTAATTGACTCGAGCATACCCAGGTCTTGTTCCAGGTCCACCGCGATGGCAAGCAGCTGGTCTTTGATGTCCGGGATGTAATCGGAGATAACCCATTCCTTGAACTGGTCGGTCTGGTTGCCGGTAAGCTTTTTGATCTCCCGCGAGAGAACGTTGATATCGATCAGGCCCTTTTTAATTTTCTCTATGGCTGAGTTGTAAGGCGAATTATTGGCTTCAATGCCAAGGACGTGCTTACCCTGGGTCAGGTAAATTTTGAACGGCGTGTCGCCGCCCAGGGTGATGTTCGCCCACTGTGTGGAATATGGGAATGGGATTTGGTCCAGTTCGTCGTATGGCAACTGGCCGTCGATGGTTATTTTCCGGAAAACGGTGAAGTTGTTCTTAAAGTTCTGCAGCGCTCGCAGGGTAATGTTGTACATACCGTCCTGCGGTACTTCAAATTCATAGTAGACGGCGCTTCCGCTGCGTTCCCAGCTTTCGCCGCCAATCGTGTTCAACAGCAGCTTATAGGTATCATATGGCGTCACTTCCAGGCTGCGGCTGTTGACGGGGCGGATGGAGGTGTCATTCTTGTAACTGGGGAACTCGGCTTCCAATTCGATCAACACGCCGGAGGAATCCGCCTTGGGGTTCGTCGACAGATACTCCGCGTAAGTTGGGTTGGGCGCAAACGGTGCCAGATAAACGCTGCCCAGCAGCATCGATTCGCGCGTCACCCTGAATTCAAATTCATGCTCGCCGGCGGTCAGGAAGAGTTGCGGAGGGTATTTTTGACTGAAATTCACGTCCCGCAGAACGACCTTCACCCAACGCAGCAGTCGTTCCTGCCGGATGAGAGCGTCATTGCCGTAACGATCCTGCGGAAAAGTATCGCGGGAGTTTTGATAGAAAATCGGGAACACAATCCGTTGGGTATCCACCAACGGGAAAGCGCCGTCGACCAGCAGCTGGCCTTCGGGAGCGTTGATGTAAGACTCGGTAGCCGCCATGTCAAACGCGACGGTATATTGCCCGTCTGCCGGGATGGATACGGTAAACTGGATGGCGTCACCCGGCCCCAGGAAGACGCTCGGTTTGTCGTATTCAGCAGCGATCGCATGATCGCTCTGCGGCATTCCAAATGAATCTGCACGGATTTCGATCTCGCCCCCGGCAGCGGCTGCCTGTGGCACCGGTGCAATTTGATTGGCAGATTCCAGCCCCTCCGCCGAAACCGGCACAGCCGACAAAAGGAGGACAACAGCAACCAGCAATCTAAGTAATCGGACAACCCTCATTGGAAACTCCAACCGTGAGATCAAACAAGGTCTAATTCCTAAAGTGGGCGTCGTGTTTCCACGACGCCCGTTTTTTTTACTGGTTCTTGTTCATTTCCGCGGCAGCGTCTGCCAGGATCTTGTTGGCAAACTCTTCCAATTTCGCGGCGTAGTCCTCATATTTGTATCGGCCGTCGTTCGCAAAATTGAACATGAACCACATATTGACATCTTGGTCTTGACCGATGTCAATACCGGGTTTGCCTTCCCAGCGAGCATCGATGTAGCCGGGCACAATCTTGGCCAGTGATTCGATCATACTGTTGTCCAGGTTTTCCAGCGCAGCCAGGATACCGGGCTTGTCCACGAACTCTTTGTAGAGTTCCAGTGAAGCGTCGTCAACCGAAACGGGTATCTTTGGTGCAGAACCTGCGGCTCTGGCCAGTTCCGCTTCCTTCATGTAGGCTTCTTTCGAGAAGGTCATCCACTTGGCGAAGTTGTAGGCTTCTTCCAGGTTGGCGGTCGTCTTGGAAACCACCATCACGTCGAAGACAATAGCCTGGTTGCCGCCCGGAACGCCGACAAAGTCCCAATCAAAGGTGGCGCCCGAAACATAACCCGGCACTGACCACGAGGCATCCCAGCGCATGCCGACTTCCTGGTTTAGGAACAGTTCCCCTGGGCCGGTAGATTTGAAGTTAGCCTTCTGCTCCTCGGTCAGGCCCTGCCAGGTGTACGGCTTCATTTCACCGGTCTTGGCAATAGCCTCTTTGAAAGCGACGGAGTTGTAATTCATCTTTTCGCCGTCGTAGCTGAACCACTTCAAATTCGGATCAATAGCATTGGGATACCAGCCAGTAATAAATTCCTGCTCGTCCAGGCCCAGGATGCCCTTGGAAACATTGTGCAAACCAATCACAGCGTCATTCCACTCTTCCAGGGTGAAACCATATTCCGGGGCGTCCATATTAGCGGCTTCATATAGGTCTTTATTGACAAAGTAGCCCATGACGAATTGGGCAGCTGGCAGACCGAAGACTTTGCCGGAGTAAGTGAAGGAATCCTTCAATACCTCGGGCACATCCGCCCAGTCGGGGTCTTCGGCAGTGAACTCAGAAAGATCAGCCACCCAGTCGTTCTGAACATAAAGCGGCACATTGTTGGCCATGAATACATCGGGCAGTTCGCCCTTGGCCGCAAAGGCCGTCAGGTTGGCTTCCCAGCCGCCCTCGGCAGACATGTCCACGAACTCGATGGTCACGTTCGGGTGCAGGTCAGTATAAGCCTTGACCAACTGCCGCTGGATATTGTTTTCCTCTTCAGTACCCAGGTTCCAGTTAGCATAGGTCAGTGTCACCGGTTCGGCAGCAGGCGGCTCGGCGGCGGGTGGCTCGGTGGCAGGCGGCTCGGCAGCGGGCGGTTCGGTGGGCATAGCGGTCGGTTCTTCCGGCGCAATGGGCGGGGTCGTAACGGTCGGGGTCGCAGCGGTAGAGCAAGCGGCCAGCACAAAGATAGCGATTAGGGTCAGACTGATTAACGCAGTAAACTTTTTCATGTGATTTATCTCCTCTTGAATATTGAGCAAATTGTGAAAGTCAAAAAAACGTTGGTGGTCATTGTTGCTAATTTTCTCTTTATCTCTCCTTTTCTTACCCATTCATGCAACTTAATGGGTGTATTTTCAGGTTAGCCCAACAAAACTTCAACCACATGATTCTTTCCGTCCGCAAAGACCGGGATCAACTGGTTGCCTATGGGAGTTCCATCCACGCGCATGGATTGCACGCCGCGGTTCAAGTGGGCGGGGTTCTGTACGGTAATTTGATAAGTAGCGCCTTGGAACTTTCGCGTGACCTTGAAGCCGTCCCACTGCGCCGGAATGGATGGATCCACCAGCAGTCCGTCCGGCTGCGGCCGAATCCCCAGGATCCAATGTGTGGCCACGCGGTGCATCCACTGCGAGGAACCCGTGTACCAGGTCCACCCGCCGCGGCCGTAATATTCGGAGAGTGGCCCGTCGATGTTGCCCGGCGTCACATAAGGCTCGGCTTTGTAGGTATCAATATCCTGGCTGCGGTTGGGCGGACAGATTTTGCGGAAGGCTTCATAAGCTCGCTCGGGCTGCCCCGCCAGCGTATAGGCCCACACCGACCAGGTGGCCGCGTGCGTATACACGCCACCGTTCTCGCGCAAGCCAGGGGCGTACCGCGTGATGTAGCCAACGTCTGCCCGCGGCTTGGTGAAAGCGGGATAATTCAGCAGGGTGCCAAAATCCTTCATCAAGTATTTCGTCACCGAGTCCATGGCTGTTTGTACGCGATCCTCTGGCGCAATCCCGCTGATCACCGCCCAGTTGTTGGGCATAAGGAAAATTTTGCCTTCTTCGTTGCCCTCGGAGCCCAGCAGCATGCCATCGTCGGTGGTCGCCTGCAGGTACCAGGCGCCGTCCCAGCCATAGCGGTTGAGCGCATCCTTCAAGCTCTCGCGAACCACGGCGCATTTTTCAGCAAATGCGCTGTCACCGCGCGCTTGGGCCAGCGGGGTGAAATTGCCCAGGATCATGTAAAGAAACTCGCCAACCCAGAAGCTCTCACCCTTC
>ERZ1645187.1822-NODE-1822-length-19288-cov-6.597411_pt1 | contig 19288 bp, 17 predicted proteins | sample MGYA00575352_ERZ1645187 | MGnify/ENA primary metagenome ERZ1645187 (study PRJEB40837, sample SAMN11349314) | freshwater sediment metagenome | isolation source: river sediment | host: Sediment | place: India: Wazaribad , New Delhi | collected 2017-02-21 ... | reverse complement strand
AGGAGACGGATCGTGATGGGCTTGTCGAGCATAACTTCGTACATGCCCTTGAAGTCTTCCTTCTGCATCGGCAGAAGTTCAGCCAGATATTTTTCTCTGGTTTCTCTGTCCTTCGAAAGGATCATGCGGCGTACGGACGGGATTCTGTCTTCGTCGAAGAACATATGTTCTGTACGGCACAGACCGATTCCTTCTGCGCCGAATTCAAGAGCCTGCTTTGCATCTCTCGGCGAGTCGGCGTTCGTTCTGACGTCCATCGTACGGCAGAAATCCGCCCATTCCATGATCTTGCCGAAGTTGCCGGAAAGTTCAGGAGCTTTAGTCTTGATAGAGCCTTCGTATACGTTGCCTGTCGAACCGTCGAGTGAAATAAAGTCGCCTTCGACATACGTCTTGCCGTTTGCAAGAAGTGTCTTCGCGTCTTCATCGACGACGATGTCTTCGACGCCGGCAACACAGCATGTGCCCATGCCGCGGGCTACGACGGCAGCGTGAGAGGTCATGCCGCCGCGGGATGTCAGGATCCCGTTGGATGCGTACATGCCTTCAATATCTTCAGGTGAAGTTTCTTTTCTTACGAGGATAACTTCTTCTCCGTTTTCAGCCGCGTTTTTCGCGTCTTCAGCGGTGAAGTAGATTCTGCCTGTGCCGGCTCCCGGAGAAGCGGCAAGACCGCTTGCGATTACGACGCCTTCCTTGAGCGCTTCATCATCGAATGTCGGATGGAGCAGCTGGTCGAGGGATTTCGCTTCGATACGCGTAAGCGCTTCTTTTTTGGTGATCAGACCTTCATCGACCATATCAACGGCTACTTTCAGCGCTGCCTGAGCGGTACGCTTGCCGTTTCTTGTCTGAAGCATGAACAGGCGGCCGTCGTCGATCGTGAATTCCATATCCTGCATGTCACGGTAATGGTTTTCAAGAGTCTTCGCGGTAGCTGCGAACTGTTCGTATACTTCCGGCATATCGTCCTTCAGGCGGCTGATTTCTTCAGGCGTACGGATCCCGGCAACGACATCTTCGCCCTGTGCGTTGATCAGATATTCACCGTACAGCTTGCGTTCGCCTGTAGCCGGGTTTCTTGTGAACGCAACGCCTGTACCGGAGTTGTCGCCCATGTTCCCGAAGACCATGCTCTGTACGTTAACGGCTGTGCCGTAATCATGCGGGATTTCGTTGAGGTTTCTGTAAACAATGGCTCTCGGATTGTTCCAGGATCTGAAGACCGCTTCGACGGCCATCATCAGCTGTTCTTCCGGTTCTGTCGGGAAATCTCTGCCAGTTTCCTGTTTAACGATTTCTTTATAGCGGGAAACCAGTTCTTTCAGGTTTTCGACGGTCAGTTCGGTGTCGACCTTGTAGCCTTCACGGTCCTTAATTTCATCGAGGACGTTTTCAAACTTGTTCTTTTCGATTTCCTGTACGACGTCCGCAAACATCTGGATGAATCTGCGGTAGCTGTCCCATGCGAAGCGCGGATTGTCCGACTTAGCTGACAGTGCCTCCACCGTAACGTCGTTGAGTCCGAGGTTCAGGATCGTATCCATCATGCCCGGCATCGAAATACGTGCGCCCGAACGAACGGATACGAGCAGCGGATTCTTTTCATCACCGAAACGTTTACCTGAAATGTCGTTCAGTTCTTCCATTCTCGCGTGGATCTGATCGACCATTTCGTCCGTCAGTTTTCCCTGTTCCAGATATTCAAGACATGCTTCCGTGCTGACTGTGAAGCCCTGCGGGACAGGAAGTCCGATTCTTGTCATTTCCGCAAGGTTCGCGCCTTTGCCTCCAAGCAGATTTCTCTGGTCAGCGTTTCCTTCGCTGAACATATAAACCCATTGTTTAGCCATCATTGCCTCCTGCAAATCTCCTGCAATATGAAAATTTTTCATCTATTAAGATGCTATGTGAATAAGTATAACATAGAAATTAAAAATGTAAAAGATTTCTATGTTAGAAATTTAACAATTATATTACATGATTACAAAAGGATTTTGAGCGCAATTTTTTATTTCCGGACGAATATATCAACAAAACTGTTAAATACAGATCAGATCTTCAATCTGTGCGAACAGTTTATCGCCGATTCTCGGAACCTCCTTGATCTGTTCTTTTGATGAGAACGGTCCGTTCGATTCCCGATAAGCTTTAATATTCGCCGCGGTTACCTCTCCGATTCCGGGGAGCTCCTGGAGTGTTTTCTCATCCGCTGTGTTGATGTTGATGAGCCCTGATCCGGTCTCCTCTGAAGCGCTTTCACCGGCATACGCGACGTTTATCTTCTGTCCGTCCTGTGCCTGCGCTGCAAAATTCAGATTAGTCGAATCTGCTTCAGGCAGCAGACCGCCCGCAGCCTCGATCGCTTCGATCACCCGGGAGCCTTCCGGTATCTTTACGACGCCCGGCTGCGCGACAGCTCCGGCGACGTGCACCCATATTTCGGAGACTGCCGTCTCCTGTGAATCCTGAACTTCGGTCTGATTCGTTTCTGTCAGCGCGGGCGCCTCTTCGTTCGAGCCCGCAAAAAAGGAGAGTCCGGCTGCTGTCAGCAGAAGCACGGCGAATACCCCGGCCCGCAGCAGCGGCTTGTTTTTAATCATTCGTCCGAGACGGCGGCGTTCCTCTTCCTGTTTCATCCTGGTCTCCCGGTCTTTTCTCCGATTTTAATGCTGACGCGCACCTTTACAGCGGCGCCTCTTCCCAGCCGTTCTGTCCGCGGCGCATCAATGTTCGTACCCCCAGGGAACGAAGCAGTTCCTCCGCCTGCGTGTAATACGTATCGATTCCCTCCGTCGAATGGGAATCCCCGTTTATCATCAGCGGGATCCCGAGTCTGACGGCCTCTGCAGTCAGCTCCGGATCCGGGTACAGCAGCCCCGGATTCGTATAGCGCGCAATACCGCCCGTATTGATCTCAAGGATACAGCCGGCATCCCTGATGCGGCGCAAAGCTTCGAACGCGGCGTCTCTGTAAGCCTTCGTTCCGGTATCGACAGCGCTTCGTCCCAGAATAAAATTATTCTTTTTCAGCAGGTCCAGATGGCCCACGATATCCGGCTTCTCCCTCTCCGCCATGTCCCCGACCGCGCCGTAATAGGCTTCTGCGAACGCCTGCTCTGTACCGTAGATCTGACGGATCGATTCCACAAATTTTTCGGGAAACGCATCGATGATTCCCATCTCCCCGTCGTCTCGAAAACCCATCGTATGGATACTTCCGATCGTATAGTCAAGCTTCGGCCGTACAGCTGCAAATTCCGGACTGAAAGCTCCCGTATCCATGTAATAATCTGCTTCAAAGGATGTGAGCACCTCCATTCCGAGAGGCTCGTAAACACTCCGGATTCGGGCAGTTTCGCGCAGATAATCGGGAATCAGCTCCGCTTCGATCCCGCAGTCGTCGGGATAGGTCATTGTGAAATGACTTGAAAAGCCGATGCTGTCCATTCCCGCATCGTAAGCTGCCTTCGCCATTTCCGCGCACGACGCGCTTCCATCGCACCATAATGTATGAATATGATAATTTGTCCGTTTCATGTCTCCTCCGTCTGATTATCAAATTAGCATAAAGATTTTAAAAAAACAGACTTGTTCTCTCCTCGAAAAATTTTGAAAACAATTCCGGATTTTCAGTATTTTCAGTCGATCTGAACAACCGGCTGTCTGATCGGTCCGCCGCAATTTTCGTAATAAAAAAGCCCCCGCAGGGGCTTAAATATGCATGTTAGAGAATCTTATTCAGGAATTCCTTCGTACGGTCTTCCTTCGGATTCAGAAGGATATCCTGGGGACGCCCTTCTTCGCAGATCACGCCGTCGTCCATGAAGATAACGCGGTCCGCGACTTCGCGGGCAAAGCCGATTTCATGGGTAACGATTATCATCGTCATCCCTTCCTGAGCGAGCTCCTTCATCGTCTGAAGAACTTCGCCTACGAGTTCCGGGTCCAGTGCGGAGGTCGGTTCGTCAAAGAGCATGACCTTCGGATTCATCGCCAGCGCTCTCGCAATCGCGACACGCTGCTGCTGTCCGCCTGACAGACGGGCCGGATATTCGTCTTTTCTGTCCGCCATGCCTACTTTTTCAAGCAGCTCCATCGCGTGTTCTTCGGTGATCTTCGCATTTTCCTTTTTAACGACCGTCGGTCCGATCGTGACGTTCTCAAGAACCGTCAGATGCGGGAACAGATTGAAGTTCTGGAATACCATCCCGATATCGAGGCACAGGTTCGCCAGCTTCTGCGGATCGATCTTTTCCACCGTCTTTCCGTTCATCCGGTTTTCGGTGAGCTCGTCTTCGACGTAGATCTTTCCCGATGTGATTCGTTCGAGCCGGTTGATGCACCGAAGCATCGTGCTCTTTCCGGAGCCTGACGGTCCGATGATGCAGACAACTTCTTTCGGATTCACTTCAAAGTTGATTCCCTTGAGCACCTGGAGGTCGCCGAACTGCTTATGGACGTCTTCTACTTTTACCATGCTCATAAGTTACCTCTTTTCATATGCGCCGAGCTTGATTTCGAGCCTGTCGGTACCGAGCTGCAGCAGCGTTGTCAGGAACAGATAGATCGCAGCCGCATACAGATAGTACAGCCAGTTTCCCGAAGCGTTAGCCATCGTCTTTGTCGTACGCAGCAGGTCTGACAGAGCGATCGAGGAAACGAGCGACGTATCCTTGAGGAGCATGACCAGTTCGTTGCCGACAGGCGCGATCAGACGCTTGTACGTCTGCGGAATAATAATCTTGCGCATCGCCTGGCCGTAGGTCATGCCGATCGCTTTTGCAGCTTCCATCTGGCCGCCCGGGATCGATTCGATACCCGCACGGATAATTTCCGCCAGATACGCCGTCGTGTTCAGCGAGAACGTGATGAAAGCGCAGACCATCGGGTCTATGTTGAGCTGCGAGCCCGTGCTTTCCAGATAGATAATCGGGATCGCGTAATAGACCATAAACAGCTGTAAGAGCAGCGGAGTCCCGCGGAAGAACCAGATGTAAAACCAGGACAATGCTCTGAGGATTCTGTGTTTGGACAGACGGCCAAGTGCGAGGACCACGCCCAGCAGACACCCGACGACGATCGCGAATGCCGTGATCTCGAGGGTGATTAGCGTGCCGTCCCATACTGCCGTCCATTGTGCAGAGGTTAACAAAATATTTCTCCTTTGTTTAACGTATCGGGGAAAAATGAAAAAAGGGAACTGCCGAACAGTCCCCTTTGAAGATTACTCGATAACGTTGAGTGTTGTGTCGATGTCGGAAGTCATGTCGGCGCCAAGCCACTTTTCAGAGATGGATTTAAGAGTTCCGTCTTCTTTGAGTTTTTTGAGCGCTTCGTTGATCTTTTCAGTTAAAGCGGTGTCTTCTTTTCTCGCCGTAACGCCGATCGGTTCGTTGGTCAGCGGTGTGGTTGTCGAAATCACGAAGGTTTCCGGCTTCTGAGCGACGTAGTACTGAGCGACCGCTTCGTCAGTCATGACGTAGTCGATCTGCTTGCCTTCGAGAGCCGAGAACGCGTCGAGCATTCCGTCAAACTGCTTAAGCGTAATGTCTGTTCCCGTTTCTTCCTGAAGCGTCTGAGCCGCGACATCAGCCGAGGTTTCAAGCTGGACGCCTACAGTCGAGCCTGCGAGCTCTTCAAATGTCGTAGCCTTCGAAGTGTCGTCGACGCGGGATACGATAACAATCCCGTTCGCGATATAGGGATCCGACTGGCTGTAGCTTTCCTGACGTTCGGGCGTAATGGAGGTACTCGAGATGATAACATCGTACTGGTTGGATGTCAGACCTGTGAAGATGCCGTCCCATGCAACTGTGACAAATTCAGCCTTGACTCCGAGCTGTTCCGCCAGTGCGTTGCCGAGATCGATATCGAAGCCGACCAGATCATTGTTGTCATCGCGGAATTCCATCGGAAGATAGGTATCGTCGACCGCAATAGTCAGGACTCCGTCTGCCAGCGGATCATCAGAGCTGGAGCTGCTGCTGCATCCCGTTAGTACCAGCATGGCGCACAGGAGCAGGACTCCAAGAGCAGCTAATTTCTTTTTCACTTCACTTCTCCTTAGTAAATCTATGATTTGTGTTTGATTATAACCTGAATTTAAGCAGGCGACAAGTTTTCTGTATCCATAGTTCACAAAGGAACGGCACTTTTGCAGAAACAAAAGACGTGTTTTTTACAACGGAAGCGCGTTGAGAAAACCGGTGATAATTCCGATACCGCCGGCGATATTTCCGATCGCACAGCCGATATTAGTCAGAATCACGACGAGAAGCACCCTCGTTACGCGGTTTTTCCAGAAGCCCGAAAGTTTAGTCAGATCCTTCGGAAGCATCTCGAAATCGATGACCCTGGGTTTCCTGAAATGTGCTTCCGCGAGTCCGGAAAACCATCCGGAAGCGAGGACCGGACTAAGAGCGCCGAGAGGCGAACAGACAATCGCGGTCACGATCGTCAGAAAAGTTCCCCCTGCCAGCAGGGCTCCGATTCCCGAGCCGCCCATGACGAGGATGAGCCAGTTTCTCGTCTGGGCCCACCCCTCCCCCGGTTCGACGCTGAAGGTGAACGCGACCATCAGGATCAGAGCGATCGTCACGCTCCAGCCGACAATTTTTCCGGTGTTCGACTTCGGCTTGAGTTCCTCGAGCTTTTCAAGATCGTGCTGTTTGAAGATCTCCTTCGTGATTCCGGGTACATGCGCGGCCCCGAGAACCGCGACGATCTTTTTCCCCGGCGCGGTCCTGATCTTTTCCGCAAGGTACTGATCCCGTTCGTCGACAAGGACGGTCTTGACTCCTGCGAATTCGGATCCCATTTCGGACAGCGCCGCCGTGAGCAAGTCCTCCTGCTTCAGCTCCTCAAGCGCGTCCTCTGTGATCTCCTCATCGTCGAAGACAGACATGACGATGGATGTGATAAGCTTGAGCTTTTCCGTCCATTTCGCCTTCTGCCAGATCCGTTTGAATGTGGTCTGGATGTCGCGGTCCGCAAGGACAATCTGCGCTCCTGTCTCGTTCGCGCTTTCTATGCCCTGCAGCATGTCCTGACCGGACTGGATCTTGAGCTGTTCTGCCAGACGACGCTGATAGCTGGAGAGCAGCAGATTTGCGAAAAAGAAGCCCGCCTTTCCGTCCTTGATAATTTTGACGATATCCGTATTCTGATATTTTTCCTTGTTCTGAAGCGCTGCGAAGCGTGCGGGATCGAGTTCGATACAGACGACATCCGGCCGTTCCTCGTCGATGATCTCCTTCACGAGCTCTGCGCTTTTCGGCGAAACGTGCGCGGTGCCTACGAGAATGACCTCCCGCTGCTTGGCGCCTTCACCGAGAGTAAGTCTGGTGATATTTTTTTCCATATCTGATTATTATAACACGCCGGTCACTTTCAGGAGCCGCCCTGACGTCGAAAGCTGCGCGGGACGACAGAAGCCTCCGCGAATTTTCGCGGAGGCTTCTGTCGTAGACGGCTGTTCAGACCGGTTCGTTCATTTAGTTAACAGGCATGCTCCGGCATAGACTGCCGGGCAACGATTTCATATGGAGCAGTAATCGTTCTGCTTTCCTTTTCGTCCGATTCGCACATTTTGATAAGCATACGCGCCGCGATCGCTCCGATATCGTACATCGGCTGACGGACGGTCGTGATCTTCGGATCAAACCATTCGGAGATCCAGTAATCGTTGAAGCCCGTAACGGCGATATCGTCCGGAACCTTTCGTCCCGCATCTTCGGCCGCACGGATCGCTCCGATGGCTACCTGGTCATTCATGCACATGACGATATCGAATTCCTTGCCGGATTCGAGAAGCTTTGTCATCATCGAATGGCCGCCCTTGACGTTGATGTTCCCGCGAAGGATCAGCTCGGGATCCAGTTCGATCCCCGCTTCATCCAGGGCGCGGCGGACGCCGTCGATACGTTTTCTGTTGACAAAGCCTTCGTCACGATCGTAGAAAAGCGCAAAATTCTTATAGCCCGCATCGATAGCTTTTTTCGCCAGATCGTAAGCCGCGCTTTCATTGTCGATCAGAACGGACGACAGCTCGCCCTTTTCGTCGCTGACGCAGCCGAGAACGATTTCGCTGGGGGCGTTTTTCAGTGTTTCCTGGAATTCTTCACTGAGATTTTTGCCGATGTAAATAATGCCGTCACACTGCTTCTCAATTAGAACGTCCAGTGATTCGTGTTCCTTTTCCGGAGAAAAGTCCGTATTTGAGAGAATGATATTGTAGTTATAAATGCCGCAGATATCTTCGACCCCGCGCACCATTTCGGTGTAGAGCGGGTTCGAAATATCGGGGATCATGATGCCCAGGGTATTCGTACGCTGTATCTTAAGGCTGCGGGCGATCGCGTTGGGTTTATAACCTGTTTTCTTGATGGCTTCAAGAACGCGTTCCTTCGTCTCTTCGTTGACGAGAGGAATATTATTGACGACACGGGAAACCGTTGCGACTGAAACATTTGCTTCTCGCGCAACATCAACAATTTTAACTTTCATCTTTCACCTCTAAGATTTACTTATTGACAGCGTCAACGGCTTTTTTGATCAGAGCCGGAACCTTCAGACAGTCTGCTTCTGCAACCGCACAGGGGGCGAAACGCAGCCCTTTCTTAAGCGCTACGATAAAGATATTCTGATCTTCAAGCATCGCTGCGGCAGCCTTCGGATCGTCGCACGGAATTGAAATGAAGAATCCGTCGCGGTAGCTGCACAGATTCAGACCCACGCGTTCCGCTTCGCCGAGGAAAGCGTCCGCTCTTTTCTGCAGCAGTACGCGGTATTTCGCCTGTTCGGCAAGAAATCTTTCGAGAGAATCCGTATCTTCGTTGATCTTCGCGAGAGTTTCCATCGCGCAGCGGGTACCGTTTGACCAGGTGCCGCGGTTTGAGAATGTACAGGAAGCGGCGAATTCGTCGGCAGTTTCCTGATTCGGAGCCGCGCAGAGGATCGCGCCGTTGCGAAGTCCGTACATCGTATAACCCTTCGAAGCGGAAAATGCGTACAGAACGAGAACATTTTCCGGCATCCCGGCAAGCAGTTCCATAAAGTCACGCGAACCTTCGCCGGCAAAATCGATATACGCGATATCAACGAGGATAATAATCCGTTTTTCGGGATCCGCTTTCGCAGTAGTCGTGTAAAAATCGATGAGCTCTTTCCATTCCGGAATTGAGATCGAATAGCCTGTCGGGTTATGCGCCGGCGTGTTCAGGATGCTCAGGATCCGTCCCTGCTTGTCAAGGAGTTCCGAAAAAACCGATTTGTAGGACTGCATGTTGAAATCGCCGTTTTCGTCGTACAGTTCGAAGAATGCGAAGCCGCGTCTGTTTTCTGCGGCGATAGTCTGATACGGCGCCCAGTGCCAGTCCGGAAGGAGGATCTTGTCACCGTAATTTGTATAATTCGCAACCGCGTTGCGGATTGCGCCCGTTCCGCCGGGTGTCGCGACCGCTTCGATAAACGCATCCGGTCTGTGATCTCTGAAGCAGGCTTCCTGCACCTGAGTTCTGAAGGCCGGGATTCCCGGAATTCCCGCATATCCTGCGATCTGAGCATCCGGCAGATTTTTCAGCACAGTATAAACTTCATCGAAGCAGATCAGATTCCCTTCATCATCGAAGAGTGCGCCGAGCGTCGAATCGACCACATTGTCGGCGCCGTATTCTGCGATCGCCTGTGAAGCTCTCTGTGCCACAGCGAATATCGGATCGTTGCCGGCTTCGCGTACCGCGTCCTTGATTACCATTCTCATACTCTTTTACTCCTCGTCTCCTCGTAATTTCTTCCAGGCGCCCGCAAATTTCGCAGGCTCCGTTTTGTACAGATCGTTCCCGGCCGAATCGACGACGACCGTGACCGGAAAATCTTCGACTTCAATTTCCCGCAGCGCTTCAGCTCCGAGATCCTCGTAACAGACGGTCCGGACCGATGTGATCCTGTCCTGCAGCAGCGCTCCCGCGCCGCCTACAGCCGCCATATAAACCGCCTTGTTTCTGACGATGCTGTCTAGAACAGGCGCTGTCCTCGCGCCTTTGCCGATCATTCCGGCAAGTCCGAGATCGAGAAGCTCGGGCGTGTAGGCGTCCATCCTGTGCGATGTGGTCGGCCCCGCAGAGCCGATAATCTCGCCGGGCGGCGCGGGCGCCGGTCCCATATAATAGATAACTGCGCCGTCCGGATCGAACGGCAGCGTCTTTCCCTGTTCAAGAGCCTCGTGAAAGCGCTGATGAGCAGCATCTCTGGCGACGTACATTTTCCCGTTAAGAAGCAGTCTGTCGCCTGCATGGAGCCCGCCGATGGTCTCCTTTGTAAGCGGAAGAGTGATTCGTTTTCGTTCTTCCATCAGATCGTTTTCTCCGCAATCCTGTCCGCATAACAGCAGATATTTACAGCCGCGGGAAGTCCCGCGATATGCGTCGGATATTCCCGGATATGGACATCGAGAACCGTTTCGATCCCGCCCAGCCCCATCGGGCCGATTCCGGAATCCTTGATTCGGTCGAGTATCCGTTTTTCCAGATCCGCATAGCGCGTTTTGCGGTGACGCACGCCGGCCGCCGTACGCAGCGCTTCCTTCGAAAGCATCGCGGCCTTCTCGAACGTACCGCCTATGCCGACGCCGACAACCACCGGCGCACAGGCGTTGGGCGCGCCCTTAAGCACCGCTTCGACAACGAAATCCTCGACACCCTGCTCTCCGTCAGAAGGCTTGAGCATCTTGAGTGCGCTCGTATTTTCAGAGCCGAATCCCTTTGGCATTACGGTAATCCTGATCCTGTCGCCGGGTACGATCCGCGTATGTATCACTGCCGGCGTATTATCACCGGTATTGATACGGTCAAGGGGATCCGAAACAACCGATTTCCTGAGCCATCCTTTTTTGTAGCCTTGACCGACGCCTTCGTTGACGGCGTCCTCAAGCGGTTCTCCGTCGATATGAACATCCTGACCGACTTCGAGAAATACGACAGTCATGCCTGTATCCTGGCAGATCGGAAGTCCTTTCCGAACTGCCGTCTCGAGATTCTCCCGTATATCCGACAGAACCGCTCTTCCTGTGGGCGAGATCTCTTCAGCCGAAGCCCTGATCACCGCCTGCTCCTGTTCCGGCGACAGACGCGTATTTGCTCTGACGCACAGATCAGCGATTGTCTCTGTGATGATGCTGCTGTCTATTTCTCTCAAACTGTCCTCCGGAGGTTTCCGGTTCGGGCGCCGTATCCTTACGTGTGCTGCTCAGCTTCTTCCGTTTCATATACGGATTAAAAAGCGAGTGCAGCGAAACGTAAATACCGCCTGCGCACAAAACGAAATAAAATGTAATGATCCGCCAGATAACCATCGCGACGGAAGTTTTAGCCGGTCCGAAGATGGACCCGAAAATAAGCGTAAATCCGATTTCCGCTCCGCCGGAACCTCCGGGCAGCGGAATAAATGTGAACACAAGGTAGAGAACCGACTGAACCGCGATAATTTGAAACGCGTTCATCTCGTTCAGCCCGAGCGCTCTGTATATCCAGTAGGTGATGCAGAAATAAATCGTTACGGCGAACAGATTGACGGCGAACAGCCAGGCTGTTTCGCGCAGCCGGTCTTTAAGCGCCGAAATCGCAACCTCATATTCCGCAACGAAATGATCCGCTTTTTTATAGGTTTTTTCAGGATCCTTGACCAGGCGCATTTTAGCGCCGGCCTTAACGCACCAGCGCGCTACGATCCGGGCAAAATTCGGATACAGCGAGACGATGACAACCGCCAGTGACCCGAGGATATTGATCATAAGTCCGAAGACGATCATAGCCTTGCTCAGTCCGTGCCAGGATGCGATCATCTGATAGTTGATGAGACAGCCGGTAATCCCGATAAGCGTCACGGAGAGCTGGTAGAGCGCGTATTTCTGGACCAGAACCGCAGTACCGAAGCCCGCGCTGATTCCCCTCGACGTCATTTCGAGAAGCTGAAGCGGCTGTCCGCCGGAAGCGCCCGGAGTGATCAGATTGTAATACTGGCCGATCATCGTAAGCGTAAACGAATGTCCGAAGCTCTCCTCCGGATAATCGTGACGAATAAGCGACTGCAGCATATAGGCTTCGAGCAGCCAGTAAAGGATCATGAACAGAAGTACGACCGCCAGAAAGCTGAGATTTGATTCGTGCAGAATGGAAACAAACTCGTTATAGTCGACATTCCTCTGTAGCACGATCACAGTGATTAACGCGACTGCTGCAAAAAAAATGAAATTCGCGTACTTTTTTAGAAAAGCAGAGAAACGGCCCTTTCGGCCGCTGCTGTTTGTTTTCATTCAATGTTCCTGTTTTTTATCTTTGAATTATTATATCAGTTAGATCAGACAATGATAACATTTTCATGAAATTTTTTCATTGAATGTTCACCCACTCAGTGTTTTCAACAATAAAGCAGACATGCTGCCGCAGGCTATCGCAGTCCGGGATACCCCTGCTGGCGCAGCGCTTCATAAAGAGCGACAGCCGCAGAATTAGAAAGATTCAGACAGCGGCACCGGTCGTCGGCAGTCATCGGGATGCGTACCAGGCAGTCCGCCTGATCCCGTATCTCCTCCGGCAGTCCCGATGTTTCGCGTCCGAACAGCAGAAATGCGTTTTCCGGGTAGCTCTCCTCGTCGAAACGTGTATCCGCCTTCGATGAAAACGCATAGATCCGCGCTTCGGGATTCATTTCCCGGAACTCTTCGAAATTTTCATAAACGTGCAGGTCCAGCATATCCCAGTAATCCAGACCGGCCCGTTTAAGCTGTTTTTCCGACAGCGAAAACCCGAGAGGCCTGATCAGATGAAGCGAGGTCCCGGTCAGGACACAGGTCCTTGAGATATTTCCAGTATTGGCCGGAATTTCCGGTTCAAATAAAACGATATTCATATGATCTCCATTGCTGCTTATTTCTTTTCTTCTCATTTCCGCGTTCGATTAAACTTATCGGTCTCTCTCGGGTCAAAAAGATTTATTTCAATTAAAAAACGCCGGAGTACGGCGTTTATATTTTCTGATTTGCATTTTTGGGAAGGAGTACAGTAAAGCAGGAGCCCTTTCCGGGTTCGCTGTCGAGCTTGATCTTCCCTCCGCTGTTGCGGACAATCGAATCCGCGATATTCAGTCCGAGGCCGGTGCCTCCGGTTGCCCTGCTTCTCGCATCGTCGACACGATAAAAGCGGCTGAATATTTTCTGCTGATCTTTTTCGGGAATTCCAAGACCGTTGTCGCTGAATTTTATGACGATACTGCGTTTGTTTTCCGAAAGGCCCAGCACCACGAGGCCCCCCGCCGGCGTATATTTTAATGCGTTATCGAGAAAAATCCGCAGAAGCTGGCGAATTTTGCCGGGATTGCCGAAATATGTGATACCTGAAGCGACAGCCGACTCGAGCCGGATATCCTTTTCTCTTGCAAGGGGACGCATCAGTTCGACTGTTTCGACACACAGATCCGTCATCGAAAAACGCAGGCGCTCTTCTTTCTTTTCCGGCTTTTCATTCTGGGCCGTTGTCAGCAGCTCGCTGATAAGCGTACCCATCGTATCACATTCGTTGTCGATATTAGAGAGCCATTCCATATTGTCGGAAATATGCTCGTCTTCTTTCATCTTCAGGACCTCGACATTTGTCTGGATTACCGTTATCGGAGTACGCAGCTCGTGCGAAGCATCCGCGATAAATTTTTTCTGCAGCTCGAAATTCTCGCGAATCGGTCTGAGCGAACGTCCTGCAAGAAACCAGCTCAGCGGAATCAGAAGCAGCAGCCCCGCCGCTCCGATCATCAGCAGGTAGCTGATGATATAGGAAATTACGGAATTTTCTGTTGTCGTATCCTGAAAAACCTGAAGAGTGAGCGTCTTCCCGTCCTTATCAAAGGCTGTCGTATACAGCCGGTAATCCCGGTCTCCGATTTTAAGGGTCTCGTAGCGGTCCGTGCCGTCGCTGTCGGCGAGCAGAGAGTAGCCTTCGCTGATCAGATCGCTGTTTGAGATCTGCTGGCTCACGACACTTCCTTTATCATCCCATTCGATATATTCGTAGCCCATCTGCTCGTGGACGGTCGTACTCAGAAACCCCTCGTTCTGAGACTGGAGATTTCCGGATTCGACAGAGGCGGCCACGTTTTTCAGGTAGCTTTCTCCCGATGTGGACAGACTCCACTGAACGACTACACACAGCAGGACGATAAAAAGAATCAGGAAAGCGATAAGGATTAACGTGTTAAAAAGCGTGATCTTTTTCCTGATATCCCTGAACATACCCGGTCCTTATCTCTTTCCCAGTGTGTATCCGATCCCTCGGATGGTGTCAATCTTGACGTCTGTGCCCGCAAGCTTCTTGCGCAGATTGTGAACATAAATCTCAATATTGTTTTCGTTGACTTCTTTTTCGAAACCCCATACCCGGTCCAGAATCTGTTCTCTTGTAAACACCTGATTGGGGCGCTTGAGCAGCATTTCGAGGATTTTCGCTTCTTTTACCGAAAGCCTGTATTCCTGCTTCGGCGTGACAAGCGTATTTTTCTGAGTGTTGAAGGTTACGTCTTCAAACGAAATGTTCTCTCCGCTGATCTCATGGTCCGGTCTGCGGGAAAGCGCGCGGATTCTCGCGAACAGCTCCTTGGCTGAGAAAGGCTTGACCAGATAGTCGTCAGCACCCATGTCGAGGCATTTGACCTTATCGTCCACCGTTCCCTTGGCTGTGAGCATCAGCACGGGTGTGCTGTTTTCGTTATCCCTCATCGTCTGAAGGATCTCTGTTCCGCTTTTGAGCGGAAGCATAATATCCAGCACGATCACATCGTAGATCGGATTCATCGCGAACAGAAGGCCTTCCTCGCCGTCATTCGCTATATCGCAGTCTATCTCCTGGATCCGGCACAGCTCCTGAAGAGCGTCCGTGATCTTCTTTTCATCTTCTATGATTAATATTCTCAAATCGATCTCCGTAATCCGGGCGTTCGCTATTATAGTTCGCTCGGTCTGAAAAGTATATTCGATATATCTTAAAATATCATAAAGCGGCTCCTGTTGATTAAAGTCAACCTGATGCCGCCGCATCAATGACCCGCACAATTCTGCCGCAGGCAGCCGCGTACAGCTTATTTCCTTCCGTTTCTTCCGGGTGTCTGAGTCCTTCGGTACCGGATGCCGCGGGAAGCGGACATCTGCTGTTTTCCGCAGCGAGACGCGCACGATCTGAAAGTCGGAACAGACAGAGATCCCGTTTGAGATACTTCGGAGAGCGCAGACGGAGCTCCGGAAACGCAGTCGACGCAAATTCACGAAACGCGTCCAGTCCGAGAAGGCTCATGATTTCGCCGTCATCCGGGAAAAAGCTGCCGGGAAGCAGCGTGACCAGTCTGTCCGGAAGATTTTCTCTGCGCTCGATCAGATCCGCCGCGGCCAGTTCCGCAGCGACGGTCCGTTCATCGGAAACAAAGAACGACTCGATAAACTCTGTCAGAAGCTGCGCTTCCTTCTTCGGGGACAGCGCCCGGTCCGCCGCACCGTCCGAAGAGAGAAAACAGACCAGCTGCTTATAATATTCGAAGGGCGGAAACGTCCGCTCCGGATCGAGGATAAAGCTGTTGAGTCTTCTCCAGCGGCCGCTGTTATAAAAGCGTTCGAAAACGCCTTCAAAAATACGCAGTTTTGTCAAGTCCTCCGCGCTCAGATCAGCGTTTGATACCACCTCATAGGGTGCGCATCGGTCGTATCGTATGTTGTAACGTTGCGCTGCGTTACGCAGCGCAGTTCCTTTAAGCAGCTTCAGGAAACCCAGCTGCAGCATATCGGGTTTTAACCGGCAGGTTTCATTAAATGACCGGGTAAAAATTTCAAGCGTTTCGCCGGGCAATCCTGCGATCAAATCAAGATGGACATGAGACGCACCGGATTCTATGATTTTCGATGCGCTGCGCAGCACTTTGTTTGTGTTCTGTTTTCTTGAAACTTGCTTAAGGACATCGGGATCCGTGCTCTGAACTCCTGCTTCAACCTGAAAGAGACCTTCCGGTGCTTCGCACAGAAGCCTGAGCAGTGAGTCGCTCAAAATATCAGCTGATATTTCGAAATGATATCGTGTCCCGGTATTTCCAGCCTCATATCTGCGGATAAGCCCCGTCAGAATCTCCTCCGCAAAGTCTGCCTTCGCGTTGAACGTCCTGTCGACAAACTTGATCAGCTTCGCCCCGGCATCAGACAAAGCGGCCAGTTCCGCAAGAACCCGGTCCGCCCGCTTCAGACGAAGCCGTCCGGTTTCAGAGCTCATGCAGTAGCTGCAGGAATACGGACAGCCTCTCTGCCCCTCCACGTAAACGATCCTGTTTTCGATATTCTCGATCATGCCGGGATCGGCCGCGGGAAGGAGATTTACGTCCGCCGGATAAGCGGTCGTCAGCGATTCTCCCGGAAAATTAACACCTGCAATCTCCGCGCCGCCGAGAACCTCGAGCCCGCCCGCGTCGAGCGCCGTCAGAATTTTCGGAAAAATTTCTTCCCCTTCTCCTCTGACGATAAAATCGACATCCTCGCACAGTTCGAATTCACCCTGCGGATCTCCGCCGGCTTCCGGTCCCCCCCAGAAGATCACCGCGCCAGGTCTGGCGCTTCGAAGCAGTCCTGTCAGACGGCGGACCAGCTCGATATTCCAGATATATACAGAAAACCCGAAATAATCAGCTTCAGTGCGCAGCAGCTTACCGAGAATGTCGAAGGGTCTGTCCTGAATTCCTGCTTCTACGATCTCGATATCCCGGTCGGGAACCGAACAGCGCAGCGAGCGGACCGCAGGATTGACATGATTATACCGCGCGTTGAGCGCGGTCAGCGTCGTCTTCATTCTTTATGCGCTGACTGCCGGGTCACACGTTGAAGCGGAAAAATACGACGTCGCCTTCCTGCATCACGTAGTCTTTTCCTTCTACCCGGGTGATGCCGTGTTCTCTTGCCTTCGCGTCGGAGCCTGCGGCGACGAGATCGTCATAATTCGTGACTTCGGCGCGGATGAAACCGCGTTCGATATCGGAGTGGATCTTCCCTGCCGCCTTCGGCGCCTTCGTTCCCTTCTGGATGGTCCAGGCGCGGCATTCGTCAGGTCCTGCCGTCAGGAAGGACATCAGTCCGAGCAGATCGTAGGAGGTACGGATCACCTGATCGAGACCCGATTCATGAAGACCGAGATCTTCAAGGAAAGCGTCCCGTTCGTCGTCCGGAAGCTGTGCGATCTCTTCTTCGATTTTCGCGGAGATCTCGATCACCTGGCGGCCTTCTTCGCCCGCCTTCTTCTTCAGCGCAGTTACGTAGACGTTGTCTTCCGTCAGATCGTCTTCTCCGACATTCGCGATATAAAGCACCGGCTTCGTGCTGATAAGCTGAAGCTCGTTTAGCCAGTTCCATTCGTCCTTTGTAAAATCCTCCGCCTTCGGATTCCGGCCCTCTTCGAGGACGACCATCAGCTTTTCGAGAATCTTCAGGTGCGCCGCCTCTTCCTTGCTGTTGCGCGCGGCCTTTTTCGTCTTTTCGAGGCGTCTCTGAACGACTTCCATATCCGCAAGAATCAGTTCAAGCTCGATGGTCTCGAGGTCGCTCTGGGGATCGATCTTCCCGTCTACGTGAACGACGTTGCTGTCGTCGAAGCAGCGGACCACATGAGCGATCGCGTCCACCTCGCGTATATGAGAAAGAAATTTATTTCCGAGTCCTTCTCCCTTGCTCGCGCCCTTGACGAGACCGGCGATATCGACAAATTCGATCGCGGCAGGCACGACCCGGCGGCTCTTATACATTTCTTCAAGCACGCCGAGGCGCGGATCCGGAACCGTAACGACGCCGACATTCGGGTCAATGGTGCAGAACGGATAATTGGCAGCTTCTGCTCCCGCTTTGGTAAGCGCGTTAAAAATCGTGCTTTTCCCTACATTGGGAAGTCCGACGATACCTATTTTCATGTTTCACCTCTTTAAATTTCCAGCTGTCCCGTGTATAACGAAAGCAGCTTTTTGGGGTAATCTATTAACAGCCGGTTCATGTTCTGATCCGGCCGGCACCATAGCAGAAAGGATATTCCGATGGACGGACAGCCTCAGAAAAAGAAGCTCGAACAGCTTCGCGGAAACCTGCACGATCGTCATCCCGATTTTATGAACCGGACGATTCTGCCTGTCTGCCTGTCTCTGTTTCTGTTCTTTACCTGCTGGCGCTTTTTCGGCGTAAGCAATATGCTGCTTTCCGTTCCGTTCGCCTCGATCTTTCTGCGCTACGAAAAATATAAACCGGCAGACTGGTCTTTTTACGGAATGATCATGCTGTCGGAGACTCTGGTGCTTCTCGCCTTTCTGGCTGATAAAAACATTATACTCGGAATCATGATCAATCTGTTTACGATTTACGTACTCGTTTTTTATCTGACCGACAACAAGGCGAGCCGCGTCTACTTCGGCTACGGTTATATATACATTATTTCACAGACGATGGGCGTTACCTTCAGCGCGATGATCACGCGGATGCTCGCGGTACTGTGGTGTGCTCTGTTCGTGTTTCTGTTCCTCGCTCTTTCGACAATGTTCTCGAGAAAGAGCGTCGTGCCCGATTACGACTACGACATCTTCAGGCCTTTTTACGACTGGAAAAGGCATATGATGATCTTTGAAGAAAAAGCCGTCCGCTGCGAAAAATCCTGCTTCCATATGATTATACGCCCGCTGCACCGGAACCATACCTACTTTACGGACATCCGGAACTTTCATTATCATAAGACGCGGTTCGCGCTGCGTATGGCGATCATGACCGCCGTATGCTTTGTGATTGCCGATCTGATGAACGCGCCGAAGGGAATCTGGCTGCCGCTGAATGTATTTATTATGACGATGCCCTACTACGATCAGAGTCTTAAGATGATCCGGGATAAAATCTACGCGAACATCGGCGCCGTTCTTCTCGCAGCGCTGCTGCTCACGATGTTCACGTCGCTGGTCCAGCATGTGACATTGGTCGTCATCACGACGATGCTCAGCTACTACGACCGGTCATCTTCCTTTTATAAAAGCATGTATTCGGTTACGACCGCGATGATTGTCGGCGACCTGAGTCTTGCGACCGAGACGCTCCTGGAGATCCGTGTTCTGTACGTCGTGATCGCCGCAGTTCTTGCGCTTATCGGAAACCGTTTCGTTTACAGGAATCCGAAGCGCAGAGATCTGACTTACTGACAGCAAAAAGGGCAGGCCATGCGGTCTGCCCTGCGGATTATAGCTCCACTTCCGT
>ERZ1645187.1820-NODE-1820-length-19296-cov-6.402838_pt1 | contig 19296 bp, 15 predicted proteins | sample MGYA00575352_ERZ1645187 | MGnify/ENA primary metagenome ERZ1645187 (study PRJEB40837, sample SAMN11349314) | freshwater sediment metagenome | isolation source: river sediment | host: Sediment | place: India: Wazaribad , New Delhi | collected 2017-02-21 ... | reverse complement strand
CAACCGCCTGCTCGACTCCAACATGGAACCGCTGTTCATGGATCTGGCCGTCTCCGTCATGACCATGGCCGTCCTCACGGAAGCGAGCCGGCGTTCCATAGGCCTCCCGCTCACGATCCTGAGCGTCGTCTTCCTGGCCTATACGCGCTTCGGCCCATACTTCCCGGGGCTCTTCGCGCACCGGGGCTTCAACTGGGAGCGGATCATCGTCCGGATGGCGCTGACCGACGAGGGGATCTACGGCACGACCCTGACCGTTTCGGCGTCCTACGTCTTCATGTTCATCCTGTTCGGCTCGTTCCTGGCCGCGACGAAGACAAGCGAGTTCTTCAACGATTTCGCGATGGCGCTCGCGGGAAAATACCGCGGGGGCCCGGCGAAGGTCTCCGTCGTCGCCTCCGGCCTGATGGGGACGATCTCCGGAAGCGCGCAGGCGAACGTGGCCACGACCGGAGCGTTCACGATCCCGCTGATGAAGAAGATCGGTTTCTCGGACTACTTCGCGGGGGCCGTCGAAGCCGCGGCCAGCACGGGCGGAATCTTCATGCCGCCGATCATGGGCGCTTCGGCGTTCATCATGAGTTCGTTCCTCGGAATCCCCTACACGACGATCATGCTCGCGGGCTTCGCTCCCGCCTTCCTCTACTACCTCGGCATCATGTTCATGGTGGACCTGCGCGCCAAGAAGGTGGGCATGAAGGGGCTCCCGAAGTCGGAACTCCCCTCGCTCCGCGCCACCATGAAGGACAAGGGACACATGCTCTTCCCGCTGGCCTTCATCATGTACATGCTCATCACGGGGTACACGCCGCTCTATTCCGCAATGATGGGACTCCTGGCGATCATCGTCGTCTCGTCGCTCAAGAAATCGACGCGGATGAATTACAAGGCGTTCATCAACGCGCTCGATGACGGCGCGAAGAGTTCGGCGCCCGTCGCGGTCTCGTGCGCGGTGGTGGGATTCATCGTCGGCGCGGTCGGAATGACGGGGCTCGGGCAGGTGATCGCGATGAACATCATGCAGTTCTCGGGCGGGCATCTCTGGATCGCCTCCATCCTCTGCATGATCGCCTCGCTCGTCCTCGGCATGGGGCTCCCCTCGACGGCATGCTACATCGTCACGGCGACCATCGCGGCGCCCGCAATGCAGACGATGGGTGTCCCTCCGCTCGCGGCGCACTTCTTCGCGTTCTACTTCGGCACCATGTCGGGCGTCGTTCCGCCCGTCGCGCTGACGAGCTTCACGGCTGCGGGCCTCGCCGGGGCAAAACCGACGAAGGTCGCTCTGGTGGGACTCGCGCTCGCGTCCTCCGGGCTCATCCTGCCCTTCCTCTTCGTCTACAACCCGGTGCTGCTCCTGATCGACTTCAGCTGGCCCCTTTTCCTGCTGGATTTTTCCATCGCGGCGATCGGGATCTTCGCGCTCTCGGTTTCCTTCATGGGCATCTGGCGAAGCGCCATTCCGATGTGGGAGCGGGTTCTCTTCTTCGCCGCCGGCGTGGCGCTCGTGAACCCGGTCCGGGATTTCCGGTTCGCCGCCATCGCCGCCTTCTGCGCGCTTACGGCGCTGCACTGGGCATTGTCCCGACGTCGGTTGTCCCACGCGTGACAAACGCGCATCGCTGCAACGAGGAACGCCCCGGCCGAAGGCGGCCGGGGCGTTTCGCTTCTTCGCGTATCGTTACGGGCGCAACGCCGCCGCGAGGTCGCTGACGAGAGGGCCGAGACGGAGGCAGTCCCGGCGGACGACGGAGTCGATCACCTTCACGCCGTCGTCGGTTTCGAGGCGCATCGCCCCGAAGAAGAGCCCCGGCTTCCATGTCACGCTCCGTACGCGGTCAAGACGCAATTCGTTCTTCCTGTGGGTCAGGACTCCCTGTTTCAGGAAGAGAAGCCGCCTGTCCGTGACGAACAGAACCCACGTGTATTCGGCGAAGAGGCACCCTGTCATGCCGTGAAGCCGCTCCCCTTCTTCGAGGACGCCGGAAAGCAGGGCGGGTTCGTTGCGCCGCCGCCATTTCGGGTATTCGGGAACAAGAGCGAGCTGCTGAAGCACCCATTCGTCGTCGACGGGCATCGTATGCGCCTCCGTTGTTCAGACTCGGATCGTCCGCCCATCATACACGACCGCGACGAAAAAGTCCGGCTCCGACGATCCCGGAGACCTGTGCGCAAAGGCGCCTGTCCTTTCAGGATTTCTTCTCGGACGCCATCACCGAACGGTATGCGAAACAGAGTCCCTCGAAATCCCGCTCAATATCCACGGAATCACACGTTCCCCTGACCGCCGTCTTTTCCTGTTCCTTCGTCTCCATCGTCGTCACCTCCTCTGTCGATCCGCTATGCTTCGCTCCGGCTTCCGCGCATAAAAAAAGCCGGGTTCCCATGTGGGAACCCGGCCTGAGAGATCGGACCAACGACGCCTAGGCGTCGGCCCACCCCCGGGGTCCCACGCAACAACGCCAAAATGTAAAGGAGAAAACGGTTGTCTGCCCTGCCTTTTCGGAAACCCCTGGTCGCGCGATCATGTCGCACGCTCCTCCCCTTGCCCGGATTGCGGACGTTTATACCACCGCCATCCCGAAATGTCAATAGTTGGAATTTGTCGGCAAATCGGGAAGAAGGCTCCGCGCCGCGATCGGGGCGAAGCGACTCCTGCGATCTTCCCGCGCCGGGGCGGATTCCGTCCCGCCCTCACGCAAGCAGATGGACGCGCAGGATATTCAGCCCGATGCCGCACAGGACCACGCCGCCGAGAAATTCCACGGCGGAACCGGCCCGCTCCCCGACCGCTCCGGAGACGCACGAGGTCATCCGGACGCCGAGCGCGACGCCCGCGGCGCAGAGCAGCGCCGTAACGATCCCCGCCTCCACGGCGAGCGTCATCACCGACGCGCCGAGCGCAGCGAAGCTGATCCCGACGGCCATCGCGTCGATGGATGTTGCCAGCGCGAGCGTGAGCAGCGCAAGTCCCGTCGTCGGATCCTTCACGGAACACGTAGCCGCGTCGTGCGACCTCGACTCGCGGATCATGTTCAGGCCCACGAGCGCCAGCAACGCAAATGCCGCCCAGTGATCGTAGTCCGCGATGAGCGCCAGAAAGCGCTTCCCGAGAAAGGCCCCCGCGAGCGGCATGAAAAACTGGAACGCGCCGCACGCCGCAGCCATCCGGAACGCCGGACCGGCGCAGGACGACAATCGCGCGCCCGCCGACGGAAGACAGGCGCCGATTCCAAGGGACGCGGCGAACGCATCCATTGCCAAAGACCCCGCGGACAGAAAAATCTCGAACTCCTGCATGTGTTCTCCCTTCATAAAAAAAGCGAGACTCCGGCCCGCATGGGCCGAAGGTCTCGCTTATCGGTCGAACGCCGACGATCGAGCCAGGCTTTCGCCGGTCTGTTGACTCGATCCGGGAAGCTACTCCCCTTCGCGCGTATAGTGTACACTTCGAAGCGATGCGAAGGCAAGAATCCGGTCCTCCGGACGTCAGATCCTCGCCATCTATTTGCCCTTTCCCTGCTCTCAGCGTAAGATATTTTGGATACCCTGGAGAAAGTGAGGAATCCCGCATGTCGTTGCGAACGCGAATCCTGAGCATTACGGGAGCAATCGGCGTCATTTGCCTCGTCCTGTTGCTGTCGTTCTCGTCGTCGCTGCTCATGCGTTCGTTCGCGACGATGGACGATCGGGAGGCGCGCGAAAGCATGCGGCTGTTCCTGAACGTCATCCGGTCGGAGCAGCGGCACATGCAGACGCTTGTCGGCGACTGGGCTCCCTGGGACGACACCTATGAATTCGCCGAAGATCTCGGGGCCGAATATATCTCCGAAAACCTCTCGCTCCCGACGCTTCAGAACATCCGGGCGGATCTTTTCGTCATTGTCTCGCCGCAACGGGATATCCGGTACTCGATCATGATGGAATCGACCCGCAACCGGCTTCGCCCGCTGACGTCCCGCGAGGAGCGGGATCTTCGCGAATACGTGTCCTTCATCAGCGCGCGCGACGCGGATTTTCGATCTTCGGGCTTTCTCGCCATCGGCGGCGAAGCGTTCTTTTTCGCGTCTCAGGCGATCCTGAACAGCAACCTTCAAGGACCGTTCCGCGGAACGCTCGTTCTCGGCCGGCGCGTCAGCGCGGAACGCGACACGATGGCGGCCATCACCGGCCTCCAGGCGGACGTCCTCCCCCCCGGAAAAGACGGCCCGAATTTCGACGATACGAGACTTGTCCGAAGAAAGAACGGCGTCATCGACGCGACACATACGCTTTCCGATCCTCTGGGACGTCCGGCGCTGCTTTTGTCCGTTCACGTTCCGATGCGCTTCTCGTCCGACGGGATGCAGACGATTCTGATTCTCGCCGCGGGCATTCTCCTGACGGTCCTGCTGGCGGCCCTGTCCGGCGTCTTTCTGCTCCTGCGCTTCGTGTCATCCCCCGTCCAGCGGCTCCGGGAGCTCTTCGAGAGACTGGAGCTCGACGCGCGCGTCGACGCACGCATCGACGCGGCGGAAGGGGAGGAGCTCGATGCCCTCTCACGATCCGTCAACGCGTTGCTGGATACTATGGAAACCATCTTCCGGAACGGTCCGGTTCCGATGCTTCTCACGGACGCGAAGGGGCATATCGTTGAGGTGAACATCGCCGCCGAACGGATGCTCGGACGCGACCGCATGGTTTTGCGCGGCGCGACGCTTTCCTCCTATCTGTCGAAGAGCACGGCCCGGAACATGAAGAATATCACCGAAAAGACGACGATCAGCGGATCGCTGATCCGGTCGAACGGCGCGGAACTCCCCGTCGAGATTCAAATCGCCCCCTTCGAGGCGGGGACGCGCCCGATATCGATGATCACCGTCCGGGATCTCACGGAGCAGATCGGGATGGAGCAACAGCTGGCCCGGATGACCTACACCGACGCGCTGACCGGACTGCCGAACCGCGCGATCTTCATCGAGGAGCTGGAAGCGTCGCTCGCGATTCCCGACTCCGCCCGCAAAAGCCTCGCCGTCCTCGTCCTCGATATCGACCGCTTCAAGTCCCTGAACGAAATCGTCGGCCCCAAGGCCGCGGACGCAGCGCTCCGGCAGATGAGCGCCCGGCTCCGGTCGATCCTCGCTCCGTCCGACGTTCTCGCGCGCTGGGGCGGAGACGAATTCGCCATCCTGGCGCGTTCTCTCTCGGGCGGAACGGACATGGAGGTTTTCCTGCAGAAGATCAAAGCCGTCATCGAGACCCCTTCCGCGCTCGGCGACTACACGACGGTTCCGAGCGCCTCGATGGGCGTCGTATGGGATCTCTCCCGTTATCGCGACGCCGGGAGCGTCCTCGGGGACGTCGATTTCGCGCTCGCGCGCGCCCAGGCGGAAGGAACCGGACACACGGTCGTCTTCGACCCGAAACAATTCGGGAAACGCGTCAATCCGCTGACGTTCGAGGACGAGATTCTTCGCGCCATCGAAGCGCAGCACCTCGTCGCACACTATCAGCCCATCGTCGACCTCGAGACGATGAAGATCGCCGGATTCGAGACCCTCGCGCGGTGGAAACATCCGGAACGCGGCGTCATCCTTCCGGCCGAGTTCATCCCCGTCGCCGAAGAGACCGGACTCATCGACCGGATCGACCGAATCATGCTCATTGACGCGTGCATGCAGCTGACGCGATGGAGAGCCCTTCCCGGAGGCGCCGACATCTTCGTGTCCGTCAACATCGCGGCGTCGGAATTTCTCCGTGAGGACTTCGCGGAAAAGACGATCGGCGCCGTCACGGCCCTCGGCGCGCCGCCCGACGGAATCGTCCTGGAAATAACGGAGAACACGCTCCTTCACGACATGGACGCCACGGCCGCAATAATGGAACGCCTGAAAAAAGCCGGACTGCGGGTGGCGCTCGACGATTTCGGCGCGGGCTACTCGTCTCTCCGGTATCTGAACCGCCTGCCGGTCGGGCTCGTGAAGATCGACCGCACGTTCATCCGCGCGCTGCCCGACTCGACGAGCGACACGGGCGTCATCCGCGCCGTCATCTCCATCTCCCGCAATCTGAACATGGACTCGCTCGCGGAAGGGATCGAGACGACGCAGCAACTTCTGTGGCTCCGGGAGAGCGGATGCCGTTACGGTCAGGGATTCCTCTTCTCGCACGCCGTGGAGCCGTCGGCCGCGGCGGCGTTCGTCGGCCGCACGCTGACGACGCCCTCTCAGGCGTAGGCTTCGGAGTAATACACGACCGCGCTTCCCGTTTCGTCCCAGAGCAGCAGGGCCGCCAGCGGTTCGCGTATCCGGACGCTCGTGCGGACCGGCGTCAGCGTTCCTTTCGGCGTATCCAGGAGAAAGAGCGTGTAACGGTTGCGGTCCAGCGTCCGGAACTCCTCCCGGCGCGCGGACAGTTCGCCGATCGGTCGTTCCTCGATGGCGGCCGCAGTGAGAAGCGGCGTCCATTGTTCCCGGTCGGCGTCGCCGAGAAGCTCCAGGATCTTCGGCGGAAGCGGCGTTTGCGGTTTCGTTTCGTCCGTCGTCGTTTCGATCGGAGGCTCCTGCCCTGACGCGGCATGGTCCGCTTCCGCCGGAAGCGGCGCGGCGACGACCGTCCCGGGCGCGGGCGGGACCTCTTCGACGAACACCTTCCCCGTGGTGAGATAATCCTTCAGACTCGGCCGTCTTCTCGCCATCACACGGACCTCCGCTTCCCCGCAGCGTCTTTCGGAAAAACGCGTTCCAGAAACTCGCCGGCGAGCCGTTCGTAGTCCCGCGCCCCGTTGCAGCCCGGGTCGTACGCGAGGACGGACATTCCGGATCCGCTCGCCTCGACGATGCCGATGCACTGGCGGATGGTGCTGTCGTAGAGGACGTCTCCGAAAAAGTTGCGGACTTCTTTCTGAACTTCGCGGTTCATGATGATCTTCGGATTGTGCCGCGTGAGGATCACGCCGCCGACGGTCAGTTCCCTGTTCAGGCGCTTCCGGAAGAGCTGCACCGTCCTGGTGAGCAGCCGCAGTCCCGCGAGGCTGAAAAACTCGCTCTCGAGCGGCACAAGGAGTTCGTCCACGGCCGCGAGGACATTGCGCGTGAAGAGGCCGAGCTGGGGAGGGCTGTCGCAGAAGACCACGTCATACGCATCGGCGGGGATCGACGCGAGGGCGTCCCGGAGCAGCGTATCCCTGCCCGGTTCGCTCTCGAGCTGCAACTCCGCGATCGCGAGGTCCAGGCTGCTCGGAGCCACCCATACGCCTTCGCGCTCCGCCGCGATATCCGCAAGCGCGGCGTCCCCGGTCAGAAAGTCGAAGATGTACCGTTGCTCCTGCCCAAGCGAGATCCCGAACCCGGCCGTCAGGTTGCTCTGGGGATCGAGATCCAGCGCTGCGACACGCAGCCCCTTTCGTGCGAGCGCAACCGCCAGATTCTGGCAGGCGGTGGTCTTTCCGACCCCGCCCTTCAGGTTGCAGAAACCGATGACCTTCATCGCCCCACCTCCCGACTCCATTATACGGACGAATACGGGCTCTTCAAGTGAGAAGAAACGAAATTCGCCGATGTGGAGTACAATACAGGTATATCCATCCGAAGGAAGGGAGGAATCATCATGCTCGACGTGGCGCAGTACCTGTCGGTGGGAAAGACGGCCGAAGTCAGAAAGATGATATCCGAGGAAGACACTGTGGGAAACAGCTCTCCCGCTCTCAACCAGCTCCTTTCCACCCCGGCGTGCGTGTCGCTGATGGTCCGGGCCACCATGGAAGCGGTTGAAGGAGACCTGCCGGAGGGATACATCACCGTCGGAAAGAGCCTCTGGATCAATCATCTGATGCCGACGCTCATGGGAACGTCGATCTCCGTGCGCGCGACACTGACGGAAATATCCGGCAACCGGCTCGTCGTGGACGTCGTCGCGACGGATTCGCTCGGAGAGGTCTTCAACGGACGGACGGAACGCGTCGTCGTGAACCGCATCGGCCTCATGGACCGGGCCGCGGAGCGCGCGAGGGAGCTGAAGGAGTTTCGCGACAGGCAATAGGCGACAGGCCGAGGAGACGCAAAGGGGAGCCGAAACGGGCTCCCCTTTTTGAATATCCGAGCTCCTGGCGGCGCGGTTCTCCCCGATCACCTCTTCGAATCGTCGTCCGAGAGGCCGTTCTCGCGTTTCCGGGCGCTCTTGAACGCGTACATCCGTTCATCGGCGATGTTGATCAGCGTCATCAGGGAATCGCCGTCCTCCGGACGGCACGCGATGCCGTAGTCGGCGAGGACGCGGAACGTCGCGTCGCCGGGAACCGCGAGTTCCGAAACGGCCTTCGCCGCCCGTTCCAGTCCGGCCCGGCACTGATTCGGCGTGGAATCCGGGAAACAGACGATGAATTCGTCCCCTCCGTACCGCCCGACGAAGTCCGTATCCCGAAGCGTTCCCACAAGAATCCGGGCGACGCTGACCAGGACGTCGTCGCCCGCCGCGTGCCCCAGGAGGTCGTTCACGCGTTTGAAGTTCCCCAGGTCCACGATCGCGACGCCCGCATGCCCGCCGTACCGGTTCATTCGGCGATCCTCCTCTTCGAGCTTCCGGATCATGTACCTCCGGTTCCACACGCCGGTGAGCGGATCCTCCCACGCCTCCTTCTGGCGCGCGAGGATGAACTCGTTGAGCGCCCAGAACCCGGAAATATGGTCCGCCAGGATGAAGGAAAGCTTGATGTCGTCGTCGCTCATCCCTTCGTCTCTCGCGACGCTCAGGACGCCGTAGAACTGTTCGCCGAGCGAGATGGGGATCGCGAGGCTGTGCTTTTCTCCGTTCGCGTTCGAGCGCATCGCTTCGGATCGGGAGTCGAAAGCCTCCATCCGGAGCGTCCCGTCTTCCGGCGTTCCGGCGCGTCCGGCCTCGGTCGGCGCGGCGTCGCGCCCCGAAGCCGCCGAAAGCATGGACGCGTACCGGAATCCGAAATCCTTCACGAGCGCCGCGGTGACGTCCCGCGCCATGTCTTCGTTGTTCCGTTCCGTCATGACGAGCTGCACCAGCTCGTGCAGGGACTGGAGCTGGATGGCCTTCCGGCCGAGAAGATCCCGCGCGTCCCGCTCGTCGAGATGCAGCGCGATATACGAGGCCACGATGGAAAGCAGCTCTTCGTCGCGGACGCCGAAGGCGTCTTCCAGTCCGCTGTCCAGCGCGACGATCCCCCACGGAAATTCGCGGGAGGAGACCGGAACGACGAGCATCGAGCGGACGCCGGGATCGTGCGGCACATAGTCCGGATCGACGGTGACGTCGCCGACCCGTTCGATCCGCTTTTCGCGGAACGCGCGGCCGACGATCCCGAGCCCTTCCCTGAGGAAATGCTCCTGCTCGTATGTTTCGGAACGTTTCCCGCTGTCGTAGACGTCGAAACGCTCTCCGCGCCGCGCCGTGTGGAGGACAAGGATCAGCCCGCGGTAGTCGAAGACCTCGCGGAGGGATTCCTCGAGGATCGCGTACAGCTCCGACGAGTCCGTGCACCGGCCGAACTGCGAGAACGTGTTGAAGAGGACACGCTGGCGCAGCGAATACAGTTCGAGCTCCCGGCTCTTGTCCCGAAGCTCTTCCTCCATCTTCCGTCTCATGTCGACGTTCGAGTTCGTCCCGATCATTCGGACGGGCGTTCCCTTCCGGTCCCGTTCGACGACCTCGCCCCGGGCCAGAACCCACTGCCACCGGCCGCCGGCGTTGCGAACCCGGTACTCCGCCACGAAGAGCCCCCCGTCGGCGTAATGGTTCCGAAGCGCGACCTTCACGACCGGAAGGTCGTCCGGGTGAATCCGGCCGAGCCACGCGTCGAAATCCGGGGTGATCTCCCCGGGCGCGAATCCGAACATAGTCCCGAAGTTCTCGCTGAAAAAGACCCTTCCGGTCCGGATATTCCAGTCCCAGAAGCTGTCCCCGGCCGCCTCCATGCTGAGCCGGAGGCGGATTTCGTTTTCACGGATCCGGTGATCGGACAGTCGCCGGAAAAAGAGAAAGGACATCGCGAGGAGCAAAAGGATGAAGAGCGTTCCGGTGAGCTGGAGGCGGATGCGCATGGTCCGGTTGGGGGCCTCGATCTCCTCGATGAATGTTGACATCGTCACCGTCAGGTTCACATTTCCGAGCGGAACCGAATTCCATGCCGCGATCTTCCGGGAGAGGGTTTCGCCCGCCTCGCCGATTCGAAAGCGGGCCCTGTAGGAGCCGGTTCCCTGCATCTCGGTCAGCTGCCGCCGGTTGAAGGTCATATAGTCCTCGTCCTCGATAAACTCCCCGGAGAACACGTTCCGTCCGATCAATTCCGGCAGCTGGTGATAGAGGATGGTTCCGTACCCGTCGGTCAGGAAGGCCGTTCCATAGGCGCCGAAGCGCATCGCCGAGATGACGTCGTCGATCGTGTCGCGCAGGTCGTAAACCGCAGCCAGCGTTCCGATGAGATCGGCGCCCGAGAAGACCGGAAAGAGCATGACGATGAACTGCGTCTCCGTGGACGCGGATATTGGAGGAACGAACGGGACGCGCTGCCCGGACGGCATATTGCGCCCCCCGTACAGGGCGATCCGATCGCGCGCGATCTCGGTGAGCCGTTCTCCGCGATGCGTCGAATCACAGACGTGCAGCGATTCGCCGGAAAGCCCCGCGTACAGCAGACTGCTCACGCCGGGGTGCGTCCGACTGGATACGTTCATTCTGTCCCTGAGATCTTCCGGGGAGGCCCTTCCCCTCACAAAAAACGGAATCGTATAGGAGGCAAGGATCTCGCACTCGTGAATGACGGCATACAGACGCGCCTCGAGGACATCGGCGGCGAATCGGGTCTGAAGGACCTGTTTTTCGGAGAAGGCGCGGAGGTTGTCTTCCGAGGCGTTGCGGTACAACGTCACCGTTATCCGGGCGTAGACGGCGGACGCGATCGCGATGAGGATCGCGAATAACACCGCGAGCCTCCATCGCGTTTCTGTCGGAAAGAACGTATTCTCCCGTTTCAGGGCGTCCGGGGACATGTGCGCGTGTCCGGGGCGACGGTATCCGCCGAAGTCAGAGGTGCTGTTTTCCGGTCATCCGCTCCGCGGCGAGGGCCAGGATGACGATCCTGTCCAGCCCGTCCGGTCCGAAGTCGACAGGAGCGTCCGCACCGGCGGCGGCGCGCATGACGGCCTCCATTCCGCGCCGTTTTCCGTCCGGATCCGCAACTTCGCGAACGGAGCCGTAGACCATCGCGGACCGGTAGTTCATGCTGAACGCGCAGGCCCGGCTTCCGCGCACGAGGGAATGATCGGCGACGATCGTCGCGCAGGCGCGGGGGTTCGCGCGCAGGACGTCCAGTTTCCGTCCGGTGAGGGCGCAGTGCATGTAGAGCGTTCCGTCGGCGTAGCCGTAGTTCATAGGAACGACGTACGGCTCTCCGCCGTCGCACAGACCGAGGAAGAGCACGCTCCCCGCCCGTATGATATCCTCTATCGCGGCGATATCGGCGATTTCCCGTTCCTTGCGTCGCATCGGCCGATCCATGTCCATTCCCTCCCGACGTCACGAGAAATGAGGTGCGAATCATGCGATTTCCGAAAATCCATATCGTTTGTATTGTACTGCTAACGATCATCGCCTTCCACCGCCCGGCGCAGGCCGCGGCGCGGGAAGAGCGGTGGGGGGAAGCGGTCCCGGGGGTGCTGACGTCGTTCCGGCCGCGCGGAAACGATGTCGCGCTCACGTTCGATGTATGCGGCGGGCCGAAGGGAAGCGAACTCGACCGGAAGCTCGTGAACTTTCTTCTCTCGCGACACATCGCGGCGACGTTCTTCATCACCGGCAGATGGATCCGGTCGAACCCGGACGACGCGGCCTTTCTCGCCTCCTGTCCCACGTTCGACATCCAGAACCACGGCATGAACCACCGCCCCGCGTCGCTCTCCGGCCGCCGCGCATACGGCATCGCCGGGACGGCTAACCGAAAGGAGCTGCTTGCCGAGGCCGACGACGCGGCCCGGCTCATCCGCGCCCTCACGGGCGGAACGCCGCGCTTCTTTCGATCCGGAACCAATCACTACGAGGAAGCGGCCGTCGCCGTGTTGCGAAAACACGGGTACGCCGCCGCCGGATACAGCGTCCTCGGAGACGCAGGGGGCACATGGTCCCGGCGTCGCGTGAAGGAAGCCCTTCTCGCGGCCCGTCCGGGCGACATCGTGCTCCTTCACGCGAACCGTCCGGCGCGCGGCACGGCTGAAGGCGTCATCGACGCCGTTCCGGAAATGCTCGCAGCGGGAGTTCGCTTCGTTTCCCTTTCCGACGCGGTCGCGACTCCGTCCGAATGAGCGTCGTCCCGTGACGCAGCCGTGCGTTGCGATGCGCCTCAGCGAAACGCGACGCCCCGCGCGGACGCCGCCTCGCGATCGTCCCGCCGCCGTTCCAGGTCTTTTCGGGCTTCGTTCACGATCTGCAGCGGGGACATGTTCCGAAGGATCCCCGTGACGCCGAATCGCATCGAGGGAACGACCCGCTCCGCTTCGAGGCGCGACGCCAGTTCCTTTCGGAACGTCGCCATAACCTCACGCCCTCCCCGCATGCCGCCGACGCCGAAGAGCAGGATCGCCAGTTCGCCGTCTCCGCTCCGCACGATCGGATCGAGGCTTCGGAGACAACAGGAGCATGCGTGTTCGAGGCAGCGGCGAAACCTGGCATCCGGAACCGGCGACGGCGATATCCGAAGAACGCCCAGCGCGCAGTCGAAGTCCACAGGGCCCGGAAGATACCCGTTGTCCGACCACATCCCGTCGAGATACCGGAGATCCGGCAGGCCGGTCGCGTCGTCGAACACATCGCCCGGGACGGCCCCGAATATCCGGGGGTCGGGCGCGACGCACTCGATGAAAAACAGCGCGCCGTCCGGCATGTACACGGCGCGAATGTCCATTGTGAGCCGTTTCGACAATCCCCCCTGCCCCGACAGGTCGAGCGTCCGTTCCGTCATGACGTCGCGCCGCCGGGCCGCTTCCATGAGCTGCTCGTGATCCTTCCGACCGAGCAGAAAGCCTCCGGGAACCATGCTCTCCATTTCGAGCAACGCCCGGGACGAAGCGTATCCGAGCGCCTGCGCCAGTCCGGCGCTCGCCCGCCACAGCGTTCCTTCGTTCGAAAGCCGGAACGCGACGAATCGGGAGCCGGCGGACTCGTCGTCCTGATCCTTCCTGTCGCCGAACAGCCTGATATCGGAGATGCTCCGCAGGACTTCCAGGGTCCGTTCCCGGATCTCCGCCTCAAGTTGCTCGTTCAGTCGCTCGAGTGACCGCCGCTGTTCGGCCATCGCCTCCAGACGGAAGTCCCCCTCGAGCGACGCCGCATGGAAGAGCAGGGCCAGTCCGCCGAGAACGATCAGGAACACCTGCGTCACGACGATCGATGTCTCGAAGGGGTAGACGGCGTAGGGACCGCGCCCGAAGAACGAACCGGTCAGGGAGACGACAGCGGAAAAGGAGAGGACATCGATAAAAAAGATCGTGCCGAACCGGAACGCCGCCCAGAGAAGGAAGGGGGCCAGAAGGAACGGAAGGGGGTATTCCGCGAGCCGGCTCGGGATGGTCTGACCGAAAACGCCGAGGCACAGGACGCTGAAGAGCGCGACGAAAAGGCTCGCCTCGACCGTAAAGGTCGTCTTTCGTTTGCGGTCGCCGCCGAGCAGCGCGATCATCGCGGGCGCCAGGATCACGACACCCGTCAGATCGGAAACGACCCAGCCGACGAACGTGTGGATCTGCCGGATTTCGGGCGGGATCCCCAACAACCCGAACGCCGCCCCGAAAAGCGCCGGCGACAGTCCGGCCGAAAGCAGGAAAAACGTCATTGCGGAGAGGCCGCCGAACAGGCCTCCTTCGCTTCGTTTCCACAGCGCGATCCGGACGCCGAGCGCGGATGTCCCCGCTCCGACCGCTGCGGACAGGGCGCCGAAGACGGTCAACGACTCGGGAAGCATCAGATTGCCCGCAAGGTTGACGAGCAACAGGACGGGCCAGGCGCGAACGCCGAGCAGGTACAGGACGCCGACGCCCGCCCCCGTCGAGAGCCACAACGGCGAGTATCCGCCTCCCAAAGCGGCGAGGCGATACGAGAAGAGCGCCGACAACACGAATAGTCCAACCGCCGCTGCGTTTCGGTACGTTCGCACGTATACGTCTCCGATCCCGATGAATCGTTGCGTCGTCTCTCCCGATTTTTATGGAGGCCTTGTGCGTCTATAGTAAATTAAAAGTCCTGAAAAGAAAACACTCGAACCGGTCACGCGACAAATGGGGACGGACTCTCTGGACATTTCCGGAGTCAGACGCTATTGTTTTTCGGTATGGATTCACCTTTCGAAGGAGGGCGACGTGTCCGTGCGAACGATCCTCGATCACTGGAACAACGATCCCGAAATGGCGACGCTTCTGCACCGCGCCGGATCCTCCATCGAAACCGTCGTCTCGCTGCAGGACTCGCGCGAGTCGCAGGACCGGATAACGGTCAAACGGCTGCGCCAGGAGTTGAACGCGCTCTACTGGACGCTGGCGTCGCGTCTTCTCGAGAACCGCGCCTCCGAAGAGCCGGAGCGCCTGACCTTCGACGAAAACGAGCGACTGTTCCTCGATACGGGCTTCCTCTCCGAGGCGCTCGCCCCGGCGCCCGAAGGGGCGGCGGAATGGATCCGGCAGGACGCCCCGCTCGGACTCTTTCAGATCTATACGTTCAGCGACTATCTCGCCGAACTCTATTCCCTGGTCAATGACCGCCCCGCGCCGAACGACCGGAGCGGGTACACGGCGCTCACCCGGATTTCCGCGTTCGAACGCCGTCTGGACGCGCATCGCCAGCGGTTGCAGTTTTTCCTCAACGGCGTCCTCGCAAAGTGCTCGGGAATCCGGCCGGACGAAGTGCGCGCGCTCGCGGAGCATCTCTCGTCGTCCATCGGCGGATACACCGAGGTCGCGATGCGGACCCGCAATTTCCGGGAGAGCGAGGGGGACGCGCGGCAGCAGATGTCCGTGGAGCACAAGCAGTTCCACGACGCGGAGATCCAGCTCACGATCCTTCTGCGCACGGCCGTGGAGAGCGGCGCGCTCGACGAGGCGGAAACGAAGCGGGTCCTCGCGATGCTCGAAGCGGGCAAGAACTGCGCGCGCGATCTCGTCTTCATCCGGAGGGAGCTGTCCCGATGGGAATTCCGGACGCGGAAGTTCCGCGACGCGTACGCGAAGGAGGCGCAGGCCGCACGCAGGGTCGCGATGCGGACCGCGCTCGAGACGAAAAAGGAATACGTGGAACTCACGGCGAAGAGCGCCCGGCTGGAGCCGTCGCCCCTCTGCGACAAGGAAACGAAAGTCGTTCCCCTCAGAACCGTGGGAGAGCTTCTCGACAAGCTGTCGAACGCCGATTTCGGGATGTTTTCGGTCGCGCGCGTGCGAATGTACGGCATTCCCCGCGTCATCCTCGTCCCGGGACGGGGCTACGGCACCTACGACTGGAGCGACAACACGCTCCTGCTCCCCATCATGCCCAACTACAGCGCGGATCGCAGCATCTCCTACGCGCTCGGGACCTTCCGCTGGGACAGCGACGAGGACCGGGACATCAAGAACGGGTACGAACTCATCCCCGACAACAAGGGGAAATCCATCGTCGACCTCGGGCAGTCCTTCTACAAGGACTACTACCTCTGGCTCACCAAGGAGCAGCAGGGGTACCGCATCCTCCCCCGCCACACGCACAAGGCCTTTCTTCAGATCTTCGCGCAGAAAGTCGAGGAGTAGATTCCCCTACTCCTCCCTCTGCTTGCGGAACGTCGCGAGAATCGCGTCCGCCGAGCGGCGGATGTCGTCGTCCGTCGTCGCCCAGCTCGAAACGGAGATCCGCATCCCCGCCGCGCCATGCCAGTTCGTGCCCCCGGCCCAGCAGGTTCCCTCGTCCTGGACGGCCGCAACGACGCGTCGCGTAAAGGCGTCCGCATCTCCGCTCCGAGGCAGGAAACGCGCCACGACCTGGTTCAGCACGACGCGATTCATGATCTCGACGCCGTCCTCCGCATCGAGAAGCTCCGCCATGAGCCGCGCCTGACGGCAATTCGTCCCGACGAGATCCGCAACACCCCTGCGTCCGATGGACAGAAGCGCCGCATAGAGCGGGAAGCCCCGCGCGCGCCGCGACGATTCCGGAACCCAGTGGTTCGGCTCGCGCACCTCGCCCTGCGTCCGGACGTAATACGGGGCCTCGATCGTCATGCTCGCCCGGTGCGCCGCGGTGTTCGCCACGATGGCCAGCCCCGAGTCGTACGGGACGTTGAGCCATTTGTGGGCGTCCGTTGCCCACGAATCGGCGCCCGCGACGCCCCGCGTCAGGGCCTTCAGCCCGTCGCACGCGGCCGCCCACAGGCCGAAGGCGCCGTCGACGTGCACCCAGCAGCCGTGTTCTTTCGCGATCGGGATGATCTCGTCGAACGGGTCGAAGGCGCCGGAGTTGACGTTCCCCGCCTGCGCGCACACGATCGCGGGCCCGGAAACGCCGGACAAAATCGCTTTCAGCGCCGAAGGACGCATCCTCCCCTGGTCGTCCGCGTCCGCGAGAAGCATCCGGTCCTGCCCCAGCCCCAGCATCCGCACGGCGGCGAAGAGCGTGGCATGCGCCTCTTTTCCGGCGATCACGGTCACGGCGGGCGCCCCGAAAAGCCCCTTTCGTTCGACGTCGTGGCCGACATCCCGGAGCACCTGATGGCGGGCCGCCGCGAGGCAGGTGAAGTTCGCCATCTGGCAGCCGGTCACGAAGCCGACGCCCGCGCCTTCGGGCAGCCCGAGAAGCGACAGAACCCACCCCGCGACGACCTCCTCCACCGCGGCGGCGGCCGGTGACGAAACGGCCAGAACGGCGTTCTGGTCCCACGCGGTCGTCATGACGTCCGCGGCGACCGACGCGGGAAGGCTGCCTCCCGTAACGAAGCCGAAGTACCTCCGGCCCGCGGACGCCACAAGGCCCGGACCGGCTCCGCGGACAAGCTCGTCAAGCGCATCCTTCGCTCCGGCGCCCTCTTCGGGCAGATCGCGCGACAGGAGACGCAGACACTCGCCGTACGAGGCAGTCGCTCCGACATGCCGTTCGCCGACGCCTTCGAGATACTCCCCCGCAAGGGACGCCGCATACGCCAGAAGATCCTTCACCCAACCCGCTCCTTCCGTATCGTCACCCGAGGGCGACGTCGAGAATCATCATCGTCGTAAAGCCCACCATCACGCCCATCGTCGCCATGTCGCCGTTCCCGCCCCGCTGCGACTCCGGGATGACCTCCTCCACGACCACGAAGATCATCGCCCCGGCGGCATAGGCCAGCGCGAACGGGAGCAACGGCCGGGAGTACGAGACGAGAACCGCGCCGAGCACGCCGAAGAACGGCTCGACGAGCCCGGAGAGCTGCCCGTAAAAAAAGCTCTTCCACTGCGAGAGTCCCTCGCGCCGGAGCGGCATCGCCACGGCGATGCCCTCGGGGAAATTCTGGATCCCGATGCCGAGCGCAAGCGCGACGGCTCCCGCCAGGGACGCCGACGGGATGCCGTAGGCCACTGCGCCGAACGCGACGCCGACGGCCATCCCTTCGGGGATGTTGTGCAGCGTGATGGCGAGGATCATCAACGTCGTCCGCTTCCACTTCGTCGGCAGACCCTCCGCGTCCGCCGCCGGAAATCCGAGGTGAAGATGCGGCATCAGGCGGTCGATGAGGCGAAGCGACATGCCTCCCAGCATGAAGCCGACGGCCGGAGGCAACCACGACGGATACCCCAGCTCGGCAGACATCTCGATCGCCGGGGACAGGAGCGACCAGTAGCTCGCCGCGATCATCACCCCGGCCGCGAAGCCGAGCATGACGTCAAGCGCCTTCTGCCCCGGATCCCGGTGCAGAAAGACGACGGCCGCCCCAAGGGCGGTCATCCCCCACGTGAAAAGCGTTCCGAGAAGCGTTTGTACAGCCGGAGACATGGCGCCGAAGCCGAAATCCATCCCGTTCCCCCCTGCGGTATCGTCTGTTCGACGCACCCACTCTACCAGAAAAAACGGCTTTCAGGAAAGGTCGTCGCGCCAGAGCGGCAGCGTCGAACAGCGCGGGCCGCCTCCGCCCTTGGTCAGTTCGTCGGCGTCGACCGCGACAACCTGGATGCCGCCGCGTTCGAGCGCACGGATCGTCGCGATGTTCCGGTCCCAGATGCAGACCTTTCCCGGCTCCAGATTCACCGTGTTTCCGCCCGAGCCGGCCCGCTGCTCCGCGAACGCCACGGCCTCGCTCTCGTCCCCGCCGACCTTGATGATCCGGATCGCGTCGAGCTTCAGCACGCGCTTCAGGGTGTCGAACAGCGAATCCTCCCGCCTGATCCGGATCCGGCCTCCCCTGCCGGGCGTGAGGTGGAGGACGGTCAGCTTCCGCTCCATGTAGGGAAAGAAGAGAAACGCGTCGCGGTCGATCATGTTCAGGAACATGTCCATGTGGACCGACAGGCCGATATTGTCTTTCTCGCTGAGTCGCGGGTTCTCGAACATCAGCGCGATGACGTCCGTGACGTCGCCCTTCGCCATCGTCCGCTCCGCGAGCTTTTCGATCGCGTCGGGCCGCGTGCGTTCGTTGATGCCGATCACGACGCAGCTCGGGCTGTAGCAGTGCACGTTGCCCCCCTCGATCGGATCGTCGTCGCCCGGATCCTCGCCGTACCACGCGGGCGCGGAGAGGGAGGCGAAGAGCGGGTGGCGCCGGAAGATCGCGCGGTAGCACAGCGGCTCCTTCTCCCGGTCCCGGTTGTGCATCCGGCAGAAGACGATCCCATCGCCGACCACGGCGACGGGATCCCGCGTATAGAGCACGTTGGACATCGGGAAGAGCGCCCATTGCGACAGGGGGTTCGCGAGGTCCGAAAGCGACGCGGCGTTCGTGCGTTCGTTGAGTTCGTCGACCGTCATCCCGAAGAAGAGCGTTTCGACGAGAACCGATGGAACGAGCCCGGAGAGGTATTCCGCGAGCGCCTCCAGAGTTCGCGGCGCAAGAAACCGCCGCTCCGTCTCCGCGATGGACGCGACGAGCCGCGTCTTCACATCGGGATCGGCGAGGATATCGCCAGCGCGAGGTATTACCGGGCCCTCAAGAAGACCAAGATCCTCATCAACTACGAAAAGGAACTGATGGAGAATGTACGGAAATCCGCTTAACGCCTACCAGAAGACCGCGAAAAACACCATGTCGGGCCGCGAACTCGAGGCCCATGCCCTGACCAGCGCCGCCATGAGGCTCAAGGAATTCCAGACGAAGTG
>ERZ1645187.1819-NODE-1819-length-19298-cov-36.099517_pt1 | contig 19298 bp, 17 predicted proteins | sample MGYA00575352_ERZ1645187 | MGnify/ENA primary metagenome ERZ1645187 (study PRJEB40837, sample SAMN11349314) | freshwater sediment metagenome | isolation source: river sediment | host: Sediment | place: India: Wazaribad , New Delhi | collected 2017-02-21 ... | reverse complement strand
AGACGTTGCCGTAGAACTCCTTGTAGGCCTCCGGCGTGATCTCCGACTTCGGCTTGGCCCACAGGGCCGAACCGTCGGAGAGCGCCTTCTCTTCCTCGCCCGGCTTCACGAAGCCGACGGGGACGGGGACGTGGGCGGAATAGGTCTCGACGATGCGCTCGACCGTCGCCTCTTCGGCGTAGGCGAGGCTCTCGTCGTTGAGCTCGAGGCGGATGACGGTGCCGCGGGCCGGGGCTTCGGTCTCCTCGGCGGGGCGGATCTCGTAGCCGTCGATGCCGTTGGAGATCCAGGTCCAGGCCTGATCGGCGCCGGCACGGCGCGAGGTCACCACCACGCGGGCGGCGACCATGAAGGCGGAATAGAAGCCGACGCCGAACTGGCCGATGAGGTTGGAGGACTTGCCCCCCGCCTCGCCGACGGCTTCGAGGAAGGCCTTGGTGCCGGACTTGGCGATGGTGCCGAGGTTCTCGATCAGCTCGTCGCGGCCCATGCCGATACCGTTGTCGGCGATGGTCAGGGTCTTTGCGTCGGCATCGACGGCGAGGGCGATCTTCAGCTCACCGTCTTCGCCGAGCAGAGCCGGCGTCTCGAGGGCGAGATAGCGCAGCTTCTCGCAGGCGTCGGCGGCGTTGGAGATCAGTTCGCGCAGGAAGATGTCGCGGTTGGAATAGACCGAGTGCACCATCAGATGCAGGAGGCGCGAGACTTCGGCCTGGAAGGCGTGGTTTTCGGTCGGGTGATCGAGCGTGTCCGTCATGATCGTCGCTTCGTCCTCGTCGTCGTCGAGCGGGCGGCCGTCGTGCGGCGCCGGAATGGGCGTGATATCGGGGAAGTGGCCGGCCAATTCAAGGCCCGGGAGACGTGTACGCGCGGGAGGCGGCGGCAATGGCGGTGATTTCGGTGTTGTTCGTCTGTCTCGGCAACATCTGTCGCTCGCCGTTGGCGGAGGCGGCGTTGCGGGCCGAGGCGGCGGTGTGCGGGGTCGATGTTCGGGTCGATTCGGCCGGCACCGGGGCCTGGCACGTCGGCGAGGCGCCGGACGCGCGGGCGATCCGCACCGCGGCGCGGCACGGCGTCGACATTTCCGGTTACAGGGCGCGGCAGGTCGAGCGAGCGGACTTCCTCCGCTTCGATCTCGTGGTGGCGCTCGACGGAGCCAATCTCGCCGATCTCGAGCGTCTCGCTCCGGCCGACACCACGGCACGGCTGTCGCTTCTCCTCGATCACGTCACCGGGCGGGAAGGGGAGGGGGTGGCCGATCCCTATTACGGGGGCGAGGCGGGGTTCGAGCGGACTTGGACCGAAGTCGTGGCCGGAGCGCGTGGCCTGCTCGCCGGGACGAGGCGAGGGGGCTGAGCCGGGCTGCACGGGTCCGGGTTCGTCTCGATTGTATCCCGGTGCGAACGTGTCACCCTGCGGGCGATGCAACCGTGAAGGATCGGGGGCCACCATGCTGGCAAGAGCGCTGGGAAGAGGGGGCCGCTCTCGGAAATGGCCGGCGTGGGGCGTGGCGGCGGTCGTGTGGGTGCTCGGCTCGGCGGTGCCGGCTTTCGCCTACGACAAGGACGGTTTTCCCACCACCGTGGACGAGCTGCAGGACTGGTTTCCGGCGCAGGAGGAGGATGGCGACCCGCTGTCGCATCCCGGCGATCCGGAGACGCTGCAGGGACCGAGCATGCCGAAGACCCTGCAGGATCAGGCACGGGAACAGCGGGAGAATTCGCCGGTTCAGGACACGCGTCCGCTCGAAGATCGGGAACTGGCCGTGCTGGCGAAGTACTATCCGATCGTCGCCGAGGTGAAGAAGGCGCTGAAGCAGAAGGTGGCGAAGATGCCTCCGCCGCCGGACTACGAGTTGGAATGCAACGACGATCCGGTCGTGGCGATGACGACGGAGCAGTTGGTCAAGGCCTATGCCGAGCAGGCGGGCAATCCGGAACTCGATCTCCTGAAGCGACTGCTCGAGGTGCGGCGCGAGATGCAGCTCCTCGGCCTGCCGACGCGCGAGACGTTCCAGGCCGAATTGGCCGAGCGGCTGATGGTCAAGACGCGCGACCTGATCCAGACCTACGGCAAGGATCGCAACAAGGTCCTCTCGATCCTCGGTTTCGCGCATCGGGCGCACGAGGTGGTCGGGCTGATGGGCGGTGGTGTCGGCCAGTCGTTCTATGCGGAAATCGCCGCGTGGCTGAAGACGCTGATGCCGGAGCTGCTGCGGGATCTGCGCGACAAGCACGACTATCGCGCGGTCAGTGCGGCGCTGGCCCTGGCGCAGGCGATCACTCTGGCGGGCGACGGGGCGAACGTGAACCCGGAGGCAATGGCCTCGGAGATCGAACGGGCGATGACCTTCGATCTCTCGCTCGAGCTGTGGGTCAAGTCGACCGGGGCCAACGGCAGCGTCGAGGAATGGTGGCTGTCGGCGAAGGTGCCGCTGAAGGCGCGGATGATCAAGGGAAAGGACGATCCGGTGCCGAAGCTGCTGCTCGAAGGGGAGGGCAACGGACGCTATGATCGCTATCTCGATCGCGAGGGCGGTATCGCCATGAAGGCGCCGGGGTTCGAGACGATCGCTCGGGTCAGGGAGTTCGACGCCTGCAAGGGCACGGGCGTGTTGGCGCTCGATCGGATGTTCGCCGATACCGAGACCTACAGCTATACGCAGCACCCGAGTGCGACGCCCGACGACCTGCCGATGATGCACGACGCCTTCATCATCTTCTTCGACGACAAGCGCAGCATCGACGGCTACGAATTCAAGGTGCCGGTGGTCAATCTGGTGGTCGAGGCGATCGACACGGTCATCCAGGACGCGGTCGGGGTGTTCGATCTGAAATTGACGGTGAAGATGAAGCACACGCCGAAATGAGGCCGGGGCGATCCGATCGGCCGGACCGGATCGCCTCGAGATCTCAGCCGGCGCGGCGGCGCAGGGCCTCCATGCGCTCGGCGATCACCGAGCGGCGCATCATCTGATCGATCTCGCCCAGGCGTGCGGCGGTTTCGGCGGCCTCGCCGGTGATGCCGGTGGTCACGCCGAGACCGGACATGGCGCGTTCGAAGGCGGCCTCGGCACGCTCGACGCGGCGTTCACGATCGCGGGTGGTGCCGGGGGCGGCCTCGGCGGCGAGACCGGCGTCGCGGCGGGCGGCGGTGAAGGCCTTCAGCTCCTCTTCCATCTGCGCCTTGCGCAGGGCGAGAGAAGCGAGGGCCTGCTCGAGGCGGCGCTCTTCGTCGGCGGCCTCGGTCTCGGCGGCGGCGAGGGCCTCGATCTGGTTCCCGAATTCGACCTGACGCAGGAGCGCCGCTTCGGCGAGATCCTCCCGGCCCTGGTCCATGGCGAATTCGGCCTTCTGCTGCAGCTGGGTCAGGCGCTCGCGGTAGAGACCCTGGCGGCGCACGGCCTGCAACCGACGGGCGGTCGCCTCGTCTCGCTCGGTCTTGGCCTCGGCGACCACGCGCTCGACCTCGCGCAGCGCTTCACGCATCACGGTGGCGCCACCGGCGCGCTCCATGCGGTCGCAAGTGTCCTCGATGCTGCCGGAAACGATCCGCTTGATACGCGAGAGAAGCGATTCGACCATTGTCTCGATCCTGTCTTGTGGCGTCGGTTCACCAAGACAGCGAACGACGATTGCGTCGGAAGATTCCATACATCCTTTAAATCGAGCTGAATCGACAGGGTTAATCATTCTCTGATTTCGGTATTCGCGTCAAATAACCAATCTACCCAGACATGTCACGAGTATATACGTGGTTTTAAGCTCGTGGTGTTAGACTGTATTCCAGTAAATACCTTTATCGGAGCGGGAAATGGATTGGACGTTTTTGATCCCCCTGGGGGTGGTCGTTGTTGTCGGGTTGGTGGTCCTCGGCCACTACAACCGCATGATCGCCCTAGATGAACGCTGCGCGACTGCTCTGTCGGACATCGACGTCCAGCTCAAACATCGCCATTCGGTGATTCCATCACTGGTCGAGACCGTGCGCGGGATCGCCGGACACGAGACGAATGCAATCACCGCGATCACCTATGCACGCACGGCGGTGGGTCGGGCGGCGAGCGAAGAGGCGCGTCATTCGGCGGAAATGGAGCTGGGGCAACGGATCACGTTCCTGGTGCAGCAGGCGGAGGCCTATCCCGATCTCGCCGCCTCGTCGCATTTCCGCGATCTCCGGGTCGAACTCTCAGACATCGAGAACCGCATCACCGCGTCGCGGCGCTACTACAACCTCACCGTCGACGAGTTCAACGCGACGATCCGGCAGTTTCCCGGCAACCTGATCGGCGGCTTCGCGCGTCTCGACCGGCGCTCGCGCTTCGATCTGGGCAGCGAGCGGCTGCTGGCCGACGAGCCGGTCGCCTTCCGGTTCTGAGCGGCGGCGCCTCCGGGAGATCGGCGACATGCGGGTGAACGGGCTCTACGGCCACATCCGGCTCAATCATCTGCGCTCGCTGGCGATGTTCGCCGGCTTCGCGCTGGCGGTGGAGATCATCGCCGCGGCGGTGCTGATGCTGCCGTTGTTCTTCCTCGACTTTTTCCATTGTCCCTTCCTGTTTCCGTTCGCCTATCTCGGCAAATACGGTCTGCCGATCCTGGTGGGCGCGCTGGTGATCTTCGCCGGCAATTGCCTGTCGCACGTGAACGACGTCCGGGCGGCGGTGGGCCATCGCGAGGTGAGCGCGGCGGAAGAGCCGCGATTGGCACGTCTGGTCGAGGTGCAGGCGATCCAGGCCGGCATCCGGATGCCGAAGCTCGGGGTGATCGAGCGACAGGTGCTCAATGCGTTCGCGGTCGGCTTCACCTCGGGCAGCGCCACGGTGGTGGTCAGCCGCGGTCTGCTGATGGAGCTCGACGACGAGGAGTTGGAGGCGGTGGTGGCGCACGAGATCGCCCACATCGCCAACGGCGACATCGGGGTGATGGCGATCGCCAACGCCATGGCGGCCAGCGTGGGGATGCTGGCGCGCTGGAACTTCTTCAAGGTCGATCGCTGGTGGAAGCTGCTGCCGATGGTGCTCATGCCGCCGCTGTTCATCGTGCTGCTGATCGGCGGGTTCCTGTCGAAGGCGGCCGAGACCCTGGCGGCGTTGTCGCGCTATCTCGTGTCGTCGTCGCGCGAGTTCATCGCCGATGCGCAGGCGGTGGAGATGACCAAGAACCCGGCCGCGCTGGTGTCGGCTCTCGGCAAGATCGAGGGACGCAGCGATCTCGGCGGGCTGGAGCCGAGCCTCGCGTCGATGATGATCGACGGCGCCGACATCGGTGCGCTCGCCACTCATCCGCCGATCGGCGAACGGATATCGATGCTGCGGCGGCTGACCGGCGGCATGGCGATCGTGCCGGAGGTGCGCAAGGACACGCGGCCGATGGAAGTGCGCAGCCGCGGGATCGCCGCCGGCCGGCGCAACCGCGGTCTCGATCTCGATGCCTTCCGTGCCCGCATGGTCGTCACCGCGGCGCCGGTGGGCACGCCGCCTGCAGCGGCGGTGATCCCCAAGCCGGGGCTCGCCGGTCTGGTCCAGCGTGTCGACGCCGGCACCGGCACCAACTGGCTCGGCATGACGCCGCGTCTGGCGCGGGCGATGGTGGTGGTGCACGTGGTGGTGGCCGGTCTTTTCGCCGGGGCGATGGTTCTGATGGTCTCGACGGCGAACCGACAGTTCAAAGCGGACGAGGACAGCCACGTTCGCGCGACGGTGCGCGGTTTCACCAGCGGGTACGACGATCCCAATCAGGATCCGGTGGTGCAACGGATGGTGCGGGTGGGGATCGTCTCCTCGATCTTCGACCCCGGCGACTGGCGCTACAATCCGCCGAAGTTGCACGAGAAGGATCCACTCGAGGCGCGTTGCTTCTCGGGACAGCACTACATCGTCGGCGATGCGGGCTTTCGCAAACTGCGCTCCTCCGACGCCCACGCGCCGACCTCGGGTGGGCGGGGGCGCGACGCCGCCGGGTTGCCGATCGAATTGGAGTGGCACGACCAGACGCTCGGCTTCGTGCAGGCGGCCCGGACCGACGCCGAACTCGATACGGCGCTCGCGCGTTACATCGGCACCCGCAGGGCGCTGATCGAGGTGATCCATCGCTTCTATGCCGAGGAAGGCCTCGACCACGTCGCTCGCCTCTATTCCAGCCCGGCGGACGCCGATGCCGTCGAGAAGCTGCGCTGGCGGGTGGCGGCGGGGGCGACGTTCTGGAAGACCGAGCGGGAAGGCAAGGAAATCCGCCTGTTGCTCGAAGCGCCCGACGACTTCGTCACCTGCGAGGTGCGGGCCGAACGCAATGCGGCGGCCGGGTTCCGGGCGCCGGACACGATCGGGCTGCGGCCGGGCGTGTGATCGGGCGATATTCGCATTCGGTGCAATATTCGCGCGCGCCCGGCCGTGCTATCGATCGGGACATGAAGACGACCACGACACCGCGCGAGGGGTTGCGTGAGCGCAAACGCCGGGAGCGATCGCGGCGGATCGCCGAGACGGGGCTGCGCCTGGTTCTGGCGCGAGGCTACGAGGCGACCACCCTCGATGCGATCGCCGCGGCGGCGGGCATCTCGCGGCGGACGTTCTTCTCCTATTTTCGATCCAAGGAAGACCTCCTGCTGGCGTGGCAGAGCGGCATCGGCGAGGATCTGCGGGCGGCGATCATCGCCGAGCGGCCGGATCGCGCGCCGCTGGCGGTGGTGCTGGCGGCGGCGGAGCGGGTGGCGGCGGGCTACGACCTGCCCGATCAGATCGCCATCGAGCGGCTCTCGTCGTCGACCGAACGGCTGCGGGCGAGCCGGCAGGCGCGTTACGTCGACCAGGAGAATGCGGTCTTCGCCGGGCTGGCCGAGTTGTGGCCGCAGGCGGAGCGGCGCGAGGGGTTGCGGCTGGTGGCCATGGCGGCGATCGGGGCGGTGCGGATCGCCGTCGAGCGATGGGTCGCGGACGACGGTCGGCGGCCGCTGATCGAGCGGGTGCGCGAGGCCTTCGCGGTGCTGAGGAGCGAGATCGATCGGGGAGGCTGATCACCTCGACCGCGGCCGGCCGGGGCCGGCGCCACCTGCGCGGTCGCGACATGGGGTCGGGCCGGGCGAACCAGCGGGATCGAACCCATGCACGGCGACGAACCACGCCTCGATCTGAAGATCACCCGTGTTCCCCTCGACACCGGCCGGGAGAACGTCGCCTTCGTGTCGCGGCGATCGCGGGCTCTGCGACCGGAGGTGTTCCAGGCCTTCAGCCGGATCGAGCTGAAATCCGGCGGACGGACCCTCATCGCCACCCTGGTCATCTCCGACGACGACGCGCTGATCGGCCGCGACGACATCGGTCTCGCCCAGCCGGCGTTCCGACGCTTCGGGGCGGCGGTCGGCGATCTCGTCACCCTCACCCCGGCGGTGCCGCCGAAGAGCCTCGATCACGTGCGCGCCAAGATCCAGGGGGCGACGCTGAGCGCCGGCGCGATCGGCGAGGTGGTCGAGGATCTGGTGGCGCATCGCTATTCCGACATGGAGATCGCCGCCTTTCTGATCGGCTCGGCGTCGTTCATGTCGACCGACGAGGTGCTGGCGCTGACGCAGGCGATGGCGGATGCCGGTACGCGGCTCGACTGGCCGGGGGCCAACGTGGTCGACAAGCACTGCATCGGTGGCATCCCCGGCAACCGCACCTCGATGATCGTGGTGCCGATCGTCGCGGCGCACGGGCTCACCATTCCGAAGACGTCTTCGCGGGCGATCACCTCGCCGGCCGGCACCGCCGACACGATGGAAACGCTGGCGCGGGTCGACCTCGGCATCGAGGAGATGCGCGAGGTGGTGAAGGCGTGCAACGGCTGTCTGGTGTGGGGCGGGCACGTCAACCTGTCGCCGGCCGACGACATTCTGATTTCGGTGGAGCGGCCGCTCAGCCTCGACACGCGCGAGCAGATGGTGGCGTCGATCCTGTCGAAGAAGCTGGCGGCGGGGTCGCGCAATCTCCTGGTCGACATCCCGCTCGGGCCGTCGGCCAAGGTGACCGGCCCGGGCGAAGCGATGCGGCTGCGCAAGCTGTTCGAATTCGTCGGCGATCGGCTCGGGATCCGGGTCGAGGTGGTGACGACCGACGGCAGTCAGCCGATCGGCAACGGCATCGGGCCGGTTCTCGAGGCGCGCGACGTGACGGCGGTGTTGGCCTGCGCGCCGACGGCCCCGGCGGATCTGCGCGAGAAGTCGCTGCGGCTCGCCGGCCGGCTGCTCGAATACGATCCGGGCCTGCGCGGCGGGGCCGGCTACGAGCGCGCGCGCGAACTCCTGGAGAGTGGGGCGGCGGAGCGGCAGATGGCGAAGATCATCGCGGCGCAGGGGGCGGTCGCCTCCGCCCCGCGGCTCGGGCGGCTGAGGCGCGACGTGCTCGCACCGGCCGACGGCGTGGTCGAGGCGATCGACTGTCTGGCGATGAACCAGATCGCGCGCACCGCCGGGGCGCCGATCGACGCCGGCGCCGGGCTCGACGTCTTCAAGAAGATCGGCGACCGGGTGGAGGAGGGCGAACCGCTCTTCCGCATCCATGCCGACGATCGCTCCGGCCTCGATCTCGCCTTCGACAAGGCGCGTGCGGGGACCGTCTTCAGTATCGACGGGGCAGGGGAGGCGCGGCGATGAGGGCGGCGGTCTTCACTCTTGCGCAGGCCCGCACACCGGCGGCGGCGCTGGCGACGGCGCTCGGCGTGCCGCTCCTCGATCTCGTGGTTCACCGTTTTCCCGACGGCGAGCTGAAGCTCACCCTCGGCGGCGCGGCGGAAACGGCGCTCCTCTACGTGCCGCTCGATCGGCCCGGCGACAAGCTGCTTCTCGTCCTGATGGCGAGCGAGGCGCTCCGGCGCAACGGCGCGCGGCGGGTGGTGCTGGTCGCGCCCTATCTCTGCTACATGCGCCAGGACGTGGCGTTCCATCCGCTGGAGGCGATCAGCCAGAAGGTGATGGGGGCGATGCTGGCGCCGGCGCTCGACCGGTTGGTGACGGTCGATGCGCATCTGCATCGCACCGCTTCGCTCGGTGCGGTCTTTCCCGGCATCGAGGCGGAGAACCTCACCGCCTGGGGCGTGGTGGCCGAGGCGTTGGCGCAGGAGAAGATCGATCCGCGCACGGTGGTGGTCGGACCCGACGTGGAATCGGGGCCGCTCGTCGCCGATCTCGCCGGACGGCTGGGGCTCGATCATGCGGTCGGTGCCAAGACGCGGCGGGGCGATCGCGACGTGTCGATCGTGTTCGACGCCGCCGCGTCGCTCGCCGGGCGGCCGGCGCTGCTCATCGACGACGTGGTTTCCTCCGGCGGTACGCTCGTCGAGGTGGCGGAGGCGCTCGGGCGGGCGGGGGCGACGGCCATCGACGCGATCGTCACCCATGCGCTGCATGACGACGAGACGGCGGCGCGGTTCGTGCGCGCCGGCATCCGCTCGCTGCGTTCCTCGACCAGCGTTCCCCATCCCAGCAATGCGATTTCTCTCACCGCGATGCTCGCCCGCGCTCTGGCCCGCGAGATCGCCGCGGAGGCGACGTCATGAGCATCGATCTGCATTTCTTCGGCGCGGCCGGCACCGTCACCGGGTCCTGCTACCTTTTCGAGACCGATCGTGGGCGCTTTCTGGTCGATTGCGGCATGTTCCAGGGGCCGAAGACGGTCAAGGAGCTGAACTACCGCGACTTCCCCTTCGCCGAACGGGACATCGACGCGGTTCTCCTCACCCATGCCCACATCGACCACTCCGGGCTCCTGCCCAAGCTGGTGCGTGGCGGCTTCCGCGGACGCATCCGCGCCACCGGGGGGACGATGGATCTGTGTTCGTGGATGCTGCCGGACGCCGGCCACATCCAGGAGAGCGAGGTGGAGCACCTGAACCGGCGCAATTCGGCGCGCGGGCGGCGTACGGTCGAGCCGATCTACACGGAAGAGGACGCGCGGCACACGCTGCAGTTCTTCGAGGCGGTCGACTACGAACGCTGGACGGAGGTCGTTCCGGGCGTGCGGGCGCGGTGGTGGAACGCCGGGCATCTGCTCGGTTCGGCCTCGATCGAACTGGAGTTCGAGGGGCGCGATCGGCTGCGGGTGCTGTGCTCGGGCGACATCGGGCCGGATGCCAAGCTCTTGCAGGCCGATCCGGAATCGCCGGCCGGGTTCGACTGGGTGCTGTGCGAGACCACCTACGGCGACACCGACCGGCCCAACGTCAGCCCCGAGGAGCGGCGGCAGCGACTGGCGCAGGAGGTGCGCGAAGCGGCGGCGGCGGGGGGCGCGCTGATCGTGCCGGCCTTCGCGGTGGAGCGGACGCAGGAGCTGATCGTCGATCTGGTCGACCTGATGAACCGCCATGCCATTCCGCAGGCGCCGATCTACATCAACTCGCCGCTGGCGATCCACGCCACCCAGGTGTTCGTGCGCCATGTGCGCGATCTCGAGGAGGGGATCGATCTGCCGCGGTTGATGCGCTCGCCGTTCCTGCACTTCACCGAGACGGCGGATCAGAGCCGGGCGATCGCCGAGGTCGACGGGTTCCACATCATCCTGGCGGCGAGCGGCATGTGCGATGCCGGGCGCATCCGCCATCACCTGAAGCAGTGGCTGTGGAACCCCACCGCCACGGTGCTGCTGACCGGGTTCCAGGCGGTGGGCACGCTCGGGCGCTTCCTCGTCGACGGGGCGAGCCGGGTGCGCATCCAGGGCGAAGAGGTTCTGGTGCGGGCGCGGATCCGCCGCATCGACGACTATTCCGGCCATGCGGATGCGCCGGAGTTGGCGGCGTGGGTGGCGGAGCGGCAGCCGATCCGGCGTGGACTGTTCCTGGTGCACGGCGAACCGGAGGCGACCAACGCCTTCGCCCGGCGGGTGGCGCGCATGGAGGGCGCACCGAACATCGTCGTGCCGCGTCTCGACGAGGCGTTCGATCTGACCGCGGCGGTGGCGACCACCCGGCGCGGCGGCGATCCGCGTCTGCGCGCCGAGGCGCTCGATCGGCCCGATTGGCACAACGATCGCAGCCGTTTCCTGCTCGAGCTCGACGAGATGCTGGATCGGATGCCGGACGATGCGGCGCGCGAGGAGCTGTTCCGCAGCCTGCGGCGGTCGATGGCGCACGGCGATCGCCGGTCGGCGTGACGGCGGGCGCGCGAGGGTGACGAGGGAGGGGGCGAAATGGACGGTTCGAAGGGGGTGCTGGGGCGATTGCCGCGCGGGGTATGGGCGCTGGGGATCGTGTCGCTGCTGATGGACGTCTCCTCGGAGATGATTCATGCGCTGCTGCCGGTCTATCTGGTCACGGTGCTGGGGACGTCGATGGTGGCGGTGGGCGCCATCGAGGGCATCGCCGAGGCGACGGCGGCGATCACCAAGATCTTCTCCGGGGTGCTGTCCGACCGGTTGGGGCGGCGCAAGATCCTGGTGGCGATCGGCTACGGACTGGCGGCCTTCACCAAGCCGGTGTTCCCGCTGGCGCCGAGCGTCGGCTGGCTCGTCGGCGCGCGCTTCGTCGATCGGATCGGCAAGGGCATTCGCGGGGCGCCGCGCGACGCGCTCCTGGCGGATCTCGCGCCGCCGGACCTGCGCGGCGCGGCGTTCGGGCTGCGGCAATCGCTCGACACGGTCGGGGCCTTCGTCGGCCCGCTCGTCGCCATCGTCCTGATGGCGGCGACCGGCGACGGGTTTCGAACCGTGTTCTGGGTGGCGGTGGTTCCCGGTCTTCTCGCGCTCGCGCTGATCGTCTTCGCGGTCGAGGAACCGGCTCGGCCGGCGGCGCAGGCGGTGGTGAACCCGCTCGAACCGGCCGCGTTGCGACGGCTGGGAGCGACCTTCCGGTGGGTGGTGGCGGTGGCGGCGATCTTCACGCTGGCGCGGTTCAGCGAGGCGTTCCTGGTGCTGCGGGCGCAGGATGTCGGCCTGCCGATCGCGCTCGTCCCGGCCGTTCTGGTGGCGATGAACGTCGTCTACGCGGCGGTTGCGACGCCGGCCGGCATCCTGTCGGATCGACTCGGGCGTTTCGGTCTGCTGTTCGTCGGGCTGGTTCTGCTGGTGGTGGCGGATCTGGTGCTGGCGCTGGTGCCGACGCTCGTCGGGGTGGCGCTCGGGGTCGTCGCGTGGGGGCTGCACCTGGGCCTGACCCAGGGGATCTTCGCCGCGCTGATCGCCGATACGGCGCCGGCGGAGCTGCGCGGCACCGCCTTCGGGGTATTCAACCTCGCCTGCGGCGTGGCGATGCTCGCCGCCAGCGTGATCGCCGGTTTCGCGTGGGATCGGGTGGGGCCGCAGGGCACGTTCCTGGCGGGGGCGCTGTTCAGCGTGGCGGCGTTGGTCGCCGCGGTGCCGCTGCGGCGCCGGCTGGCGGCGGAGGTGCGCGCACGCGAGGCGGCGATCGGACGAGGAGCGGGGTGAGGCATTGGCCTCCCGGAAGGGATTCGAACCCCTGACCTACGGTTTAGGAAACCGTTGCTCTATCCTGCTGAGCTACCGGGAGGCCGGATGCGGCGGCGATGGGTGCGATGCACGCCGGCGCCGCGCCGCGCGAGGTCGCATAGCATGTTTCGCGGGGACGTGCAGCAGGAAGCGAGCGGGATGGCGTCGACGGCGGACGGGACGAAAAGTGCGAGACGAAGCCCGGCGATCGGACCGGCGGCGGTGGTGACGCTGGCGTTCGTGGCGGGGCTCGCGGCGACGGTTCGCGACATCCGGGCCGAAGCGACATCGCCCGTCGCCTGCGACGATGCGGCGGGCGAAGAGGTGGTCGGTGGTCGTGCCGCGGCGGTCGACGAAGTGGATCTCGTCGACGGACGGCGGATCAAGTTGGTGGGCGTGACCCCGGCACGTGCACCTCTGATGCGGGCCGATCCGGCCTGGACGGCGGCGGCCGAGGGCATCATGGAAGCCGGGCGGCGGCGGCTCGAGGCGGCGGTGGAGGCGCGAACGCTGCGGCTGGTCGATTTCGGCGCGGATCGTCACGGACGGCGACGCGGCCATCTCTTCGACACGGTCGACGGGCAGGACATGGCGGCGATGCTGGTTTCGGCGGGCGTCGTGCGGGTCGCGGCGGTCGGCGAACGCTCCGCCTGTATCCGGGCGTTGCTGGTGCTCGAACGGGAGGCGCGCGCGGCGAGGCGTGGGGTGTGGGCCGATCCCCGGCTGGGGGTGCGACGGGCCGACGATCCGACGCTCGATCGGGCGCTGGGGACGACGGTGGTGGTGGAAGGACGGGTGCATTCGATCGGTCGATCCGGCACGCGGACATACCTGAACTTCGGCGACGACTTCCGGCGTGACTTCGCGGTGGTGTTGGACGATAACCTGCGAAACGCGCTCAGCGCTTCCGGGTTCGACGTGGAGAAGGCCCGGGGCCGGAGCGTGAGGGTGCGCGGCGTGCTCGTGTTGCACGAGGGACTGCGCATCGTGCCGGCGGCGCCGGAAGAGGTGGAATGGGTGCAACGGTGACGGTGGTCGAAGCGACGACATCGGCGACGAAACGGTGGAGACCGCGTGGCCTCGGGTCGGTCGCGGCGGTGCTGCTGGTCGTCGGGACGATGGCCGGATGCAGCAGCGTCGGCGGGATCGGCGATCCGTTGATCTCCAACGCACCGGGGCCGGCGCTGACCAGCGGGCCGATCACCGCGCCGACCGATCCCGAGCACGATCGCATCGTGGCCAGCTACGGCGGGGTCTACGACGATCCGGCGGCGGCGCAGGCGGTGGCCCGCGCGGTCGGACGGCTGGTGGCGGCCTCGGACGATCCCTCGCAGTCCTACCGAATCACCATTCTCAATTCGCCGGCGATCAACGCCTTCGCGCTGCCGAGCGGCAATCTCTACGTCACGCGCGGTCTGATCGCGCTGGCCGACGACACTTCGGAAGTGGCGGCGGTGATCGCCCACGAGATGGCGCACGTCACGGCGCGACATGCGATCGCGCGGGCGCGACGGGCGGAGGCGGCCTCGGAGGTCAACCGGGTGGTCGCCAACGTGATGCAGGATCACGATCAGCAGCGGCTGGCGCTGGCCTCGACGCAGCTGTCGCTGGCCCGCTTCAGCCAGGTGCAGGAGCTCGAAGCCGACGCGATCGGCGTCCGCACCCTGGCGCGGGCCGGGTTCGACCCGTTCGCGGCGTCGCGGTTCCTGTCGTCGATGGCGCGCTACGCAGACTACAAGGCGATGCGCGGCGGGGCGTCGCGCAATCCGGACTTCCTGTCGTCGCATCCCTCGACGCCGGAGCGGATCTCCTTCGCGGTGCGGTCGGCGCGCGAGATCGGTGCGCCGGGCATCGGCGAGCAGGAGAAGGACCAGTATCTCACCGGCCTCGACGGCATGGTGTTCGGCGACGATCCCTCGGAAGGCTTCGTGCGCGGGCGTTCGTTTCTGCACAAGGGGCTCGGCATCCAGCTGACGGTGCCGGCCGGCTATTCGCTCGAGAACACCACCAAGGCGGTGTTGGCCACCGATGCCTCGGGCACGGCGATGCGCTTCGACGGGGTGTCGGTGCCGACCCCGGTGTCGCTGCGCGACTATCTCGAATCCGGCTGGGTCAACGGTCTGCTGCCGGAGACGATCCGCGAGACGACGATCGGCGAATTCCCGGCGGCGACGGCGACGGCCAAGACCGACGGCTGGGTGTTCCAGATCGGGCTGATCCGCAAGGGCAAGACGTCGTTCCGCTTCATCTTCGCGGCGCAGGACGCCGCGGTGCCGCTCGAGGCGGCGTTGGGCGAGACGATGGGCAGTTTCCGCAAGCTCACGCCGGAGGAATCGGCGCGGCTCCGGCCGCTGCATCTCAGGATGGTGCGGGTCAAGCCGGGCGACAGCATCGAGCGGCTGGCGGAGCAGATGGGCGGCGTCGAGCGCAAGCTCGATCTCTTCCGCATCCTCAACGGTCTCGGGCCGAACGATGCGCCCGAACCCGGCCGACTGGTGAAGGTGGTCTCCGAATCCTGACGACGCACCCGCCGACCCCGGGGGGTGAGGCGACGAATGCGGCGTCGAGGGCGATCGCGAACGATCGGTAGCGAACAGGATCAGACGAAGGCGGCGCGATCGGGCTCGCGGGCCAGCAGGGCCGAGCGCAGCTTCTCCAGCGCCCGCGCCTCGATCTGGCGCACTCGCTCCTTCGAGATTCCCAGGCGGCGACCGAGGGTCTCCAGTGTCTCGCCGGCATCGTCGAGGCGGCGTTCGCGTACGATGCGCAATTCGCGTTCGTCGAGGATGTGGAGCGCCTCGTGGAGCCAGCGATTGCGGCGCTCGTCGTCGATGCGATGGCCGACGGTCTCATCGGTGTCGGGGATGTCGGCGACCAGCTGATCCTGGCGTTCGCCACCGCTCTCGCCTTCGTACAGGGGCACGTTGAGCGAGCTGTCGGAGCCGGACAGGCGGGCGGTCATCAGTTCGACGTCGGCGACCGAGACGCCGAGGGTCGCGGCGATCTCGGCGGAGATGCCGGCCTCGCCGAGGTCGGACTTCTCCTGAGCGAGGCGGGCGCGCAGGCGGCGCAGGTTGAAGAACAACGCCTTCTGCGCCGACGACGTACCGCCGCGGACGATCGACCAGTTGCGCAGGACATAATCCTGGATGGCGGCACGAATCCACCAGGCGGCATAGGTCGAGAAACGCACCTCGCGCTCGGGCTCGAACCGGTTGGCGGCCTCGAGCAGGCCGACGTGACCCTCCTGGATCAGGTCGGACGCCGAAAGCCCGTAACGCCGGAACTTCGAGGCCATGGCCAGGACCAGACGCATGTGGGCCGCGGTGAGGCGATGCAGCGCCGCCTCGTCGCGTTCGTAGCGCCAGCGCGTGGCAAGCCGCAACTCTTCCTCGCGGTCGAGGTAGGGGGCATTCATGGCGGCGCGGACGAGGCGGCGCCGTTCACCTTGGGGATGTTCCATCGTTCAGACTTTCCATCCATGCCCCGATCATCGGTATCGACGATGGGATATCCGTGTTTTTTCGTATGCACGGTAACTCAGGATGGGGCGGTGGTCCAGAAAGCTGCGACGTGTTCGCAATAACGTGAAGTGGTTCGGACGATGCCGTGAACGATCGGCGCCCTAGAGCGATCGTCGATGCGAGCGGAACGGGCTCCGAACGGAGGCGCCGCCGCGGCGCGCACGGGGTAGACGGAGCGGAGAATGCGAAAGGGGAGCCGGTTGCCCGGCCCCCCTTCGAAATGCGGATCGATCGCGGCGATCGATCAGGCGGCTTCTTCCTGCTCGTCTTCCATGAAGTCGGCGTCGGTGTCGTTGACCGGCTCGTCGGCCTTGGCGCCGCGGCGCGGGTTCTTCTGCAGGTTGGCCTCGATCTGGCGGATCGCCTCGGTCTCGGAGATGCGCTCCACCGCGGCGACCTCGCGGGCCATGCGGTCGAGGGCGGCCTCGTAGAGCTGGCGCTCGGAATAGGACTGCTCGGGCTGAGTGTCGGCGCGATAGAGGTCGCGCACCACCTCGGCGATGGCGACGAGATCGCCGGAGTTGATCTTGGCCTCGTATTCCTGGGCGCGGCGCGACCACATGGTGCGCTTGACGCGGGCCCGCCCCTTGACGGTCTCCAGAGCCTTCTTGACCACGGTGGTCTCGGACAGCTTGCGCATGCCGACCGCGGCGATCTTGGCCACCGGTACGCGCAGGGTCATCTTGTCCTTCTCGAAGGAGATGACGAAGAGCTCCAGCTTGTAGCCGGCGATTTCCTGTTCTTCGATACCGGTGATCTGGCCGACACCATGCGCCGGGTAGACGATGTGCTCGCCGGCCTTGAAACCGGCGCGGCTCTGGGACGTCTTCTTGATGGGGGTGGTGGCCATACGCCCGATACTCCTGTTCGATCGGCCCCCGACGGGGCCTCGAAGATGCCTCGCCGCCTCGCCTCCGACACGAAGGGGAACGCGGCGACAGGCACGCCCATGCGCTCCGGGGAAACCGGGGCGGCGGAAGCGTGCTCGGTTACAAGTTCAGTCGGTCCGGTAGGGCCTTTCCCACCACTGCTCCGGCTGCGTCGCGAGCATTTGCTTCGTCTCGGGTCCTGTCGACGGGAGGTTCGACACGCACCGAGAGGCTGCGACGAGCAGACCGATCATCAGGGAACTCCGCTTGGGAGAGTCGGTGGGGAATTCGACTGCGGAGAAATGCATACCACGAAATACGGTCCGGCGAAAGCGGCGAGGACGCCGGATCGTGGCGTTCCTGCGACCCTTTCGCGACGAATCGTGGCGATGGTGAAAACCGGGGCCGTCCGGACCGCGGGTGGCGGCCGGAAACGGCGACGGCGCCCGCGTCGGCGCCGTCGAAGTTCCGCCTGGGCGAGCCGGCGGCGCATCGGTCACCCCGGTCGGGCCGCGATGCTTCGGTCGCCCCGACCGGGCTAGCTATTTATCAGTCGCCCTGACCGGGCTCGCTATGTATCAGTCGCCCTGACCGGGCTCCGGCGAGAAGAACTTCTCGAGCTTGCCGGTCATGCCGTCGAAGTCCTTGGCGTCGGGGGCGTGGTCGCGCTTCGACGTCAGGTTCGGCCACTTCTGGGCATATTCGGTGTTGAGCGCGAGCCACTTGTCGAGGCCGTTCTCGGTGTCCGGCTTGATCGCCTCGGCGGGGCACTCCGGCTCGCAGACGCCGCAGTCGATGCACTCGTCCGGGTGAATGACGAGCATGTTCTCGCCTTCGTAGAAGCAATCGACCGGGCAGACTTCGACGCAGTCGGTGTACTTGCACTTGATGCAGTTGTCGGTGACCACGTAGGTCATGTCGCTACCCTCTGTTTGCTGGTCGCGTCGGTGACGATCGACGTCGCCGCGGCGCCGGCCACGATGCTTTCGCTCTCGAGGTTTCGGTTATCCGAGGTCGACGGCGAGCGCAAGCGTTCGATGGGCCGAAAACGCGCGTCGCGACGCCGCAAAGGAGCCGGAAAGCATGCGTGCTCGGCGACGCATCCCCCTTTCCTGTCACACTCGACGATCGTCGTCTTCGAAATCGGTCAAGCGGTCGGTGGCGCGGCGATCGCGTTTGGTCGGCCGGCCGGCACCGGGCGCGCGCGAGGCGAGGTCGATCGTCTCGGGGCGGGGGTCGCGCGGCGGGGGAGGCGGACTCAGATCCTCGTAGAGGCGGGCGGCAACCTCGGCCGAGCCGCGCCGTTCGACGAAGCCGGTGATCTTCAGGACGCGGACCCGGCCGGGCAAGACGATGGTCAGGGTCTGGCCGAGTTTGACCGCATGGCCGGCCTTGGTCTCGGGTTGGCGATCGACACGGACGTGGCCGCCCTCGATCAGCGACTTGGCGAGGTCGCGCGTCTTGACGACGCGCGCATGCCAGAGCCAGCGATCGAGGCGTTGCCGGTCGGCGTCCATGCCTTCGCCCTCGCGGACCGGGTCAGCGCCCGATCACTTCTTCTTGTCGCCCTTGTTCTCGAGCTCGGCCTTGAGCGCCAGCAGCTTGGCGAAGGGCGAGTTCGGATCGAGCGGCTTCTCGGCGCGCTCGGGGCGGCGATCGCCGCGGGGACGGTCGGCGTTGCGGTCGTCGCGACGCGGCGGGCGGTTGCCCTCGCCGCGATGGCCCTCGCCGCGGGGACCTTCGCCCCGCTCGGGGCGCGGTCCGCCGTCGCGCGACGGGATGGTGACGTCGCGGGCGCGACGGCCGGCGGCGTTGGGACGGTCGTCGCGGCGCTCGCCCCGCTCACCACCACGCTCGGAACGCTCGCCGCGCTCGCCACCACCGGGACGGCGGTCGCCGTGGCCGTGGCGGGGGCCGTGATGGCCGCGATGATGTTCGCCGCGATCGAAGCGGCCGGGACGCCAGACGTCGATTTCGATCTCGACCTCTTCCAGCGCCGGAGCGGTTTCGGTCACGGCCTCGGCGGCGGTTTCGGTCGGTGCCTCGGCGGCGGTCTCGTCGACCGGAGCGGGCTCGGCGGCCGGCGATTCGGTGACGACCTCGGCGGGGGCTTCCACCGGCGCTTCGGCAACGGCTTCGACCGATGCCTCGACGGGGGCCTCGGTGACGATCTCGGCGACCGTCTCGGCTGCCGGAGCCTCCGCTTCCGCTTCCGTGGCCGGCGCGGCGCTCGGGGCTACCAGCTTCTTCACCTTGCGCTTCTCGACGCGGTAGCCGAGCGACTTCAGCACGGAGGCGAAGTCCTCACCCGAGCAGCCGAGCAGCGAGGTCATGGCGACCGTCACGGTGAAGGCACCGCCGCCGGCGAGCGCACCGTCCGGCGGCGCCACCGACGGATCGAGCGGCTTCCAGGCGATGAGCGGGCGGATGATGTCGGCCAGACGCTCGAGGATGTCGATGCGCACGGCGCGTTCGCCGCAGACGCGGAAACCG
>ERZ1645187.1818-NODE-1818-length-19305-cov-6.199065_pt1 | contig 19305 bp, 19 predicted proteins | sample MGYA00575352_ERZ1645187 | MGnify/ENA primary metagenome ERZ1645187 (study PRJEB40837, sample SAMN11349314) | freshwater sediment metagenome | isolation source: river sediment | host: Sediment | place: India: Wazaribad , New Delhi | collected 2017-02-21 ... | reverse complement strand
CGTCTTCGTGTGCGTCGTGCTCACGGGAATGCCCGTCAGCGAAGAGAGCAGCAAGCAGGCCGCCGCCGCGATGTCAGCGGAAAACCCCTGATATTTTTCGAGTTTGACCATGTCCATGCCGACGGCTTTGATGATGCGTAACCCGCCGATAGATGTGCCAAGCGACATCACAGCGGAGCAGAGAATCATCAGCCAGATGGGAATCGTAAACGTGTTGACATCCGTCTGACCGCCGGCAAGAAATGTGCCGAGCAGGAACACGCCGATAAACTTCTGCCCGTCTTGCGCGCCATGCATAAACGCCATTGCCGCGCCGCCTGCAATCTGTCCTCTTCGGAAGAAACGGTCGGCCTTTCGCCGCTCCATATTCTTAAAGAGTAGCGCCATGAGTTTTGTGGTGCCAAAGCCCATCCCAAAACCAAGCACGGAAGAAAGCACGAGCCCGTAGATCACCTTGAGCCATTCCGCGCCATTGATGCCGCCAAAGCCGTTCTGAATCGCGACAGCCGCGCCGGAGATGCCCGCAATCAACGCGTGGCTCTCGCTGGTCGGTATCCCGAAATACCATGCGATGGTCGCCCACAGCACGATGGCAAACATACCCGCGCAGAGTGCGATGGTTGCATCTCCCGCGTTGGAGCCGAAATCGACCATGTTATAGATCGTCTGCGCAACGGTAGCGTTGAGCAACGTCATGACAAACACGCCGAGGAAATTGAATACCGCCGCCATCATGATCGCTGCGCGCGGGCTCATAGAGCGCGTCGAGATGCAGGTTGCAATCGCGTTAGGCGCGTCTGTCCAACCGTTGACAAGAATAACGCCCAACGTCAGCGCAACGGTGACCATCAGCGCCGGGTTGGACGTTAGCCGCGACAGAAAATCTTGAAATGTAATCGTCATCCTATGCTATTCTCCCTGAAATGGGCGTTTAAGGCAAAAAGCCAACTTTCACCCAATATAAGATTTAACATTATTTCATTACATACTTTACAATATTTTTTCATTTATGTGTTTATTATCAAGATTATTTTACATTCTATATTATCTTGTCGCCTTGTTCTTTCTGTCAAAAATTGGCTATGTTTGAAAAACAGAACTCTCAGTCGTTCATAGCGCTCATTGTCTTCCAGCGCAGAATAATCAAAAAAAATCAGACGAGAGAATTCCCGCCTGATCGTTTGTTGTGTTATGCGCTACACGCTTGTGCGTTACTCCAGATGAAACGTCGTCTTGAGCGCCTGAATTTCCTCTTCGCTCAGGAAGATGACCTTCCCTGCTTCCCGCGCAACGAGGATCGACGCCGCCGTTGCCTCCGCAACCTCGAGACGATCCAGCGCGGTGAAGAGCGATGCGCCCGTGGTCACCAACCGACTGTTCTCGAAGAGTACGACGGGCGTCTTTTCGGAGAAGCACGCCGCATTGGCGGCGGGATCGCCCAGAAAGTCCTCCATCGTGCGCGTTGGAACCGCGCGGAGCATATAATAGCTCTCCGGCACGGTGGAGGTTTCAAAGCGTTCCTTTGCGCTGGCGAATGCGGCAACGTTTGCCGGAGCCGCGGAAAACACCGCGCGAATTTCCGCGTGCTGCGTATAGATCGACGCGTGCAGTTCGCTCTCGTTTGCGGGTTGTTTGCCCGCTTCCGCAGAATCGCCGCGCACGAGCACAAGATCGTCTTCCTCCAGCAGCGCGTTGTCCATGCCCTCCGGCGTGATTAGGAACGAATGCGCATCCACCCGTGCGCTGCACACGCCGCTTGCGCCAAAAAGCAGCGCGTGTTCGCACCCACGACGGAGCTTTTGCACCATCTCCGTGCGAATGGATTGCTCTTGCTCGCTTGCCGTGTGTCCGGCGAGCGGCTGATACGCAGGCGCTTGTTTCGTCCGCCAGCGCGCGAGCTGCTGCGCCGACACCGCGCGCAAATTGCCCAGTTTTCGCGAGAGCAAATCGAGCTTTGCCGCAAACTCAATCGTCTCAAACCGTTGATATGCCTCCAGCAGATTCTCTCCGCCCACGCAAACGCCGTGGTTTTCAAGGAACACGACATCCGCGCCCTTGGAAAACTCCGCATACATGTTTTCGCCGAGCTCAGGGCTGCCCATCATAGCGTATTTCGAGAATCTCATGTTGCTGCACCGCGCTGTGTCCGGGAGCAAATCCACGCGCGGCAGCGTCCGCGTGAGCGAAAACGCGATGCAAAACACCGGATGCGCGTGCACCACGGCGCGAAAATCCGGCCTCGCGCGATAGGTTGCGCGGTGGAAAAAAATCTCGCTGGAGGGCTCGTGCTTGCCCGTAAACGAGCCATCGGGATGAACGCAGACGATGTCCTCCGGGGTGAGGCTTCCTTTGTCATAGCCCTTTGGCGTGATCCAGATGTCGCCGTTGCCATCGAGCACGGAGATGTTTCCGCCGGTTGCCGTGGTCAGCCCGCGGTCATACACGCGGCGCATGACAGAGGCGATCTGTTCCGCCGGAGATTGACTGAAAAACTTCATATTGTACGGTTTTCACTTTCTGTTATGTTTGAACTTTATCTTGTTCAATTATACCACGCGCCATTCGTTTTGTCTTTTATACCCGTTTTATTTGCGCGAAATCACGCACAGGAAAGCATAGATTCTTTTGCAGGAAAAGCGTGCAAAGCCGCTTTGGAAGTGTTGACATTTTGCCTGCCAAATGCTATCATAAACAACGCCGTCTGGGTGTAGCGCAGTTTGGTAGCGTGCTTGACTGGGGGTCAAGAGGCCGAAGGTTCAAATCCTTTCACCCAGACCAAAAAAGCCCCGTAACACATGTGTTGCGGGGTTTTTGTTATTCGTCTGCGTTCAGAACGGTTCATTTAACCCACATCTATATGAAATAGAAATTTTTGCTGATGCAGGAGAGCGCCGACTGGAAAACATCGTTGTAACAGTTGAGCACGCCGCCTCTCGCGCGCAAGAAAATCCTGTTTCACGACATGATTCACTCCGGCGACGTGACCGCCGAAGCTATGCAGACCGTTCACTATCCGGCGGAGAGGATCTCTCCCGTTTGGATCGCAATCAAGGGCAATATCGCGGTCGAGCCCTCGCATCATATCAACTGACGGTTCCAAATAATCCCAACATCATTCAAAACAAACAAGGGAACCCCGCCGGGAGTTCCCTTGTTGCTGTCTGATTGATTACAGAACCTTTTTCACCGGAACCTGTAGCTCAGTGAGCCACTTCTCCGGGTCGGATGTATCGTCCGGCGAGGTAATCACATGCCCGCGAAGGCTGCCTGCAAAGGCGTAACCGTTCTCTTCCATCCACTTGGCAAGCTTCTCTCCCGCCGCGTCATATCCGCCGTCAAACGGGCCGGAGAAGCGCAGCGTCGCCGCAAGCTCGACCGCCGGATATTCCTGAAAAACAAACTCTCCTCTGCTCTCGCCGAGCACATCCACGGGTATCGCAATCTCGACATCCGGGTTTGCCTCCATGTATGCCTCGTCAAAATAGGTCGAGTAACCATCGCTCTGGCAGGCGATGTTGTTCTGTGCCAGATACTTTCCCAGTTTCTCCCAGAGAATGCCCTCCTGATTGTATTGCGGAATGATGCCGCGCAGGCTGAGTACCTTCACGGAATCGAGTTTTTTGAGTTCCACTTCGTATAGCATAATCGTTTGCTCCTTTCGCAGTTCGCCGCTCATCTGCATGAGCTTTGTCAGCCGTGCGTGATCCTGCGCGATGGTTTCGCGCAACGCTTTCTCTTTCTCACGCAGCAGCTCTTCCAGAAAGGCCTTGTCGTCCTTATGCGGTAAAATCTCGCCAATCTCGTCAATCGAAAATCCGACATCCCGCAGGGTTGCAATCTGTGCGATCTGTGGAATTTGCGCCGCAGAATACTGTCGATAGCCCGTAAATGCATCAATTGAAGCGGGCATAATCAGACCGCATTTTTCGTAATGCCGCAGCATTCTTGGAGAAACGCGCACAAGCTGAGAAAATTCACCGATTCTGAACATGTTGGCCTCCTGTGATCCTCTGCAAATCCGGATTGCATCTTCATGATAAACCTTGACATCGTGACAAAGTCAAGCACCATTTCTGATTTTTTATCCTGAATATTTGGTGCAATCTCCAAGTGTAACCCCCGGCAAAGTGCGCATTGGGTTACAAATCCGCATGCAACCGCGCCTCTAGCGCACAAAAAAAAGGAGCAAGCGCTCCTTTTGTTTCGTCTCCGGCTCTCATCCGAAGGACGGTTTCCCCAAATCCGCATCGTTGCTATATCCGTTACTTTCCCAATAGCCTTGATAGCTATCATCCGACGAAAGCTCAATCCGGTTGACCCAGCGCGCCCATTTGTAGCCCCATTTGTCCTCCGCAACAAAGATGAACGGAAAGCCCATCTCCGGCGGCAGCGCGATGCCGTTTGCGTCGTAAGCCAGGATAAGGTTCTTTTCCAAAATCTCTTGCAGCGGAAGTGAGGTTGTGTAGCCATCAACCGCGTGGAAGATGACGGTGTTCGTCTCCGGCTTGGGTTCTGCCGCGTCGAGCAGGGTCTTGAGCAGCACGCCTTTCCAGAGGATGTTGGCGTTCCAACCTTCCACGCAATAGAGCCGCAGAAGACGCTCCTCGCTAGGCATCTGTAACACGTCGTCATACGAATACGCTTGCGGCGCATCTGCAAGGCCGTCAATCGTGAGCTGATAGGTGTCAAGATCGACCGTCTGAACGCCCTTGATGGAGTTGTCACGCGGGCCAACCGCCGGATCGAGCTTTTCACCGTTGTATTCTTGCAGCTCGCCTTCGCGATATCGCGCCATCGTCGCGGCCGAAACAGCGTCCGCTGCCGTCGCGGCGTTTGGTATGTCCGTTTTTGCCGAGCACCCGGCGAGCAACAGCGCCGCGAGGAGAATGGTTCCGATCCGCTTCATCGTTCTTGTCTCCTAATCCATTTTCTTCGATTATATCACAGAACGATTCTAATACCAGTAATTGCTATTATTAATTAAACGAGCTGATTCTTCGTATTGCGTTTGCATCTCATGCAAAATATGCTATATTGAACGCATCCAAAAGAGAGGTTGATTCCTTTGATTCACAATCATCGCGTGGACACTATACAACGATCCGAAAGCTTCTTCGTCGGCGCGCTACTGTCTCTCACCGGCGGGTTTCTCGACGCATATACCTACATCACGCGCGGCGGCGTGTTTGCCAACGCGCAAACGGGCAACATGGTCTTGATGGGGTTGCGCCTTTCCGAACGTCGTTGGGCAGATTCGCTTTCTTATTTGATCCCCATCATCTCGTTTGCGGCGGGGATTCTGCTCGCGGAATGGATTCGAAGCGCGTTTCGCCACAACCAGCGGTTCCATTGGCGGCAGCTCGTGCTTGGCGTTGAGTGGGCGTTGCTCTTCGCAATCGGGTTTGTGCCGAGTGGCGATTGGAACCGCGCGGTCAATATCGCAATCTCTTTTGTCTGCGCCCTACAGGTAGAGTCGTTTCGCACCATGCACGGGCTGACTTACGCGACCACGATGTGTACCGGGAACCTGCGCAGCGGAACGGAGCTTCTGTTTCGCTCGATGCAATCGAAAGACAGAACGCTCTTGATCAGCGCGCTGAAGTATTACGCGATCATCGTGGTATTCATCTGCGGCGCACTGGGCGGCTTCCTCGCCGCGGGTGCGCTGGGCGTTCGCGCGGTTTGGATTGCGCTTGTCGTATTGCTTTTTGTTTTTCTGCTGCTCTGGCAGCGTCCAATAAATTCTGATCCATCCATCCAACACAAAGAAAGCGAGGCACACACATGATCGATCTCATTCAAGTTGGCGACATCCTGTTCGACTGTGCGGACACAGATGTTCTCTGCACGTTTTATGAAAATCTCCTCGGTTGGGAGCGCGGCATGCTCTACGGATACCCATCGCTGATCAGCAAAACCGGGCTTGTCTTCCTCTTTTCGCAGGAGGATGACTATGTATCGCCCGTCTGGCCGGAGGAGCCGAACCGCCAGCAAAAGCAGATTCACTTTGATTTTCAGGTGCCGGATATCGAAGAAGCCGTCGCGGAGGCGATTCGTCTCGGCGCGCGCAAGACGGAGGCGCAGTTTGGCACCGAGGATGATGTGTTTGTGTCGATGCTGGATCCAGCAGGACATCCATTCTGCCTCTGCGAGAACAACGATTTGAAGAAAAAACACAACATGGCAAAAGCGCGGCAGTAAGCCGCGCTTTTGCGTTTTTCTCGTAATGCTTCTTTATGCCGCGGTTTTGATTGCGCTTCTGCGAATCAAGATCAGCAGCGCGATGATGCTTGAGCCGAGCAGGATATGCCCGATGCCGGATACGCCGGAAAGCGCACCATTGAGCGCGGGCGAAAGCTCGGCCTGCGTCGCCTGCGCTAGTCCCCGCAGGAACAGGCACACGGTCGTGATGTTGAGTCCAACGTGATAGACCGTTACCCAGCTGCGGCTTGCTTTCTGCTCCGAGAAGGCAAACGCCCGTTCCAGCAGAGCAAGCGCGAGGAAGAAGAACATACCGAGCATGAAATAGTGCGTATGGATGAAGGCAAGATTGGTCTCGCCCGTATACATCGTGTATTTCGTGAATTCACGAAAGAATACGCCGCCCGCAAGCGCAAGGCTCGCGTAGACGATGGAAGCGTTAAAATAGCGTTTGATCATTATGATCACTCCTTTGTTAATTGATTGATACTTGTTCCCGTTTGGTCTGGCGATAGAGGTTGAGCCCCATCACAACGATCCAAACGTATGCCAGCGTCTTAGGGATCATCAGCATGCCGATCATCGGAATCATCTCCGCAAACAGCACCACCGGAATGTAGAATAGGAACGAAAGCGTGATTGCCAGCCACATAAAGCGGAACACGCGATCATTGGCGCGTTTGGCTTCCTGCGCGAAGAGCACGATGAGTATGACGCCCATAATCGCAAACGGGATGTTGCGCAGAATGCCCCAGAGCAGCGGTTGATGATAGGTCAGCCATTGGTTTTGCGGCAACGCGCAGAGCGCGATGCGCGCGATGGTGAGCGCCCACATGGTGATTGTCAGCGGCTTTCTGCCCGTGATCTGATACCGTTCACGCCAGATATAGTAGAGAATTAAGTAAAAGATCGTCATCGTGATGGACGTGATCAGTTTGCCGATGCCCAGCGCGGCCGCGTTTGCTTCCAGTCCGGTTGTCCAGAGGGACAGTGCACGCGGAACAAGGTGAAACGCATCCCCTGCGCCGAGAATGATCGCCATGATGCCAAATCTTTGTACGAGCGAACCTTTTTCGCCCTTCGTAATCAGAAAAATACCGATAACGATTGCAAACGTCAAATAGAATGCGTCAAAAATCGTCTCTGCCAGTGCTTGTGCCATAAGTGTTCTCCTTAGTGTTTATTCGTATAAAATCTGTTCGATGATCTGCAGAAACACGTCTTCGTTCTCGCTCGTCTGTTGCATGAGAAACACGAGGTTTTGCAAAACGAAATTCGCAAATTGATCCTTCGTAAAGTGTTCGTTCCAAACGTCTTTACGGATCGTTTCGTCTTGATTCAGCCGGTCAACGAGCGCTTGTTTCATCGCCAGTTTCATCGCTTCCATTCGAACGCGCCCTGTCGCCGCATCATCATGCAGGCTGTGCATCAGGACCTGCGCGCAATCGTTCATCTTCGTGCGCAAAAATGTGATAATCTGCGCAATCTGCTCGGAAAATCGTTCGGCTGTCACCTGAACGCGCATTTCCTCCAGCGTGTGCTGCCAATATGCTTCCGTCAGCGCAAGCAACACTTCCTGTTTGCTCTCGAAGTAGTTATAAACGGTTCCTACAGCGATGTTTGCTTCCGCAGCAAGTCGGCGTATATTGATTGCTCCAACCCCTTCGGTGCATTCAATTTTGCCTGCGCATTCCAACAGATTCCTTCGCAACTCTGTGTCTTTTTTTCGCAGTAGTAACACCTCTTTTCGTTTTATGAACACGTTCATTTATATTATAGCTTATGAAACGGATCTGTCAACTGGTCTTTTTTGCCCAATTTGTTTGAAAAAAGTTTTGTCCATTGATACGGTTTATTCACGGCATTGCCAACCTTGGCCGCGATGACGAAGACAGAAACGGTTGCTTGAGATTTCGTAACCGTGTATAATAAGGAATGTGTGCATTTGTCGCACAAAATGTTGATTACGAAAAAGGACTGCCATGTACGAAAAATACTCGGGACTGCCCGATACAACAAAATCATCCCAGCAAAACGCAAGTCGTCCGGCGCAGCACTCGGGCAATCGTCCGACGCAGCCCTCCGGCCGTCAAGTAGAATATTATCAAGCGCCGAATCGCAGCACGTCACAAGTCTCCGCGAAGCGTGCGAGTTCGCGTAAAGCAAAGGCACGCAAACGCAAGATGATTCTTGCGGGTATGAGCATCGCGTTTCTCGCGCTGATTGTCGTTGCCGTGGTCGTTTTGGTCAATAGCTGCTCGGGTCCTGCCCAGGTCGATCTGGAGACGGGAAAATTCCGTAACGGCGTCGCCATCAACGGCATGGACGTCTCCGGCAAAACGATTGACGAAGTGCGTGCGCAACTGGAATCCAACGAATCTACGATGATGGAACGCATAGCGATTACGCTTTCCAGCGCGGAGCTGAACGCAACCATCACTGGCGCCGACATGAGCGTCTCCTCCAACCTCAACGAGGTCATCGAGCAAGCGCTTGCCGGCGGCGCAAACCAGAGTTATTCCACCAAGATCAGCATAGACGAAGCCGCGCTTGCGACCCGAATCGATGCGATCAATCAAACCTCCAGCAAGCCGCCCGTGGACGCCAGCGTCACCATGGACTTCTCCAGCAGCGGAAAACCAACCCCGCAGTATACGGAAGGCACGCCGGGCTTTGGTTTGGACGTTACTTCCACCGTTGCGTTGGTCAAGCAGGCAGTTGACGCGGGTCAATGGCAGACCACGTTGACGCCAACCCTGACGTCGATTCAACCCTCCATCACGGTGCCCGATATTCAGGCGAATTTCACACAAATTGCGAAGTTCACAACGACCTATGATTTCAAGGGTACGGCGGAAGACACAGAAGATCAGCGCGCAATCATTCCAAACCGCGCGTTTAACGTTGAGAAGGCAGCCGCCGCTATCAACAAACAGGTGATCAAACCCGGCGAAACCTTCAGCTTCAACGACATCGTCGGAGACCGCACGGAAGCCAATGGTTGGCAGCTCGCCAACGGTATTTTCGGCGGCGATACCTTGACAAAGCAATACGGCGGCGGTGTGTGTCAGGTCAGCACAACGCTCTACAACGCCGTCTTGCAGATATTCCCGTATGTTGAAATCGTAGAACGGCAACGCCATTCCATTCCTTCGACATATGTCGACAAAGGGTTGGATGCAACGGTTGACACAAACCATATCGATTTTCAGTTTAAGAATGTCTCCGACCATGAGTTTTATATCTACGCATACTCTTCCGAAAACAAGAAGGCAAAGAGCCGCAAGCGAGATATAAACGTTGTCATCTATGGACAAGCATTGCCGGCAGGCGAAGAATACAAAACCCGCACGGTGGTTGTTTCGGAAGAAGCTCCCGGCGCGGATGAAGTCACCGAAACCAAGAATCTGTTCATCGGTGAAGAAAAAATTCTCGCGGAACCGCGTAATAAGTTTACTGTTGATGTCTACGTTGATCATTATGTGAACGGTAGCGTCACGGAACAGAACTTCCGCTATACCGATGTGTATCCCGGCAACCCGCTCAGAAAGCAAGTCGGCGCGAAACCTACGCCGACGCCGATACCTTCCCCAACGCCTACGCCTGCTCCGGCATCGACGCCGGTTGAAGAACCGTAATCGTAACACGACCAAATAGAAAGACGGAAGCATGGATTTGCCTCCGTCTTTTATTTTGCATAGCGCTTATGTTTTTGCCGGACTTGTTTCTTCTTTCCGGCTTGAACGATACAGAATCAGTCTCCGTGAGAGAAAATTAAACAGATACGTCATAACGCCTGAAATCAAACGCGAAATGCGATAATCCACTTTCAGCACGTCTGTGAACAGATACATGCTGCCTTCTGTGATGGCAAGCGCCAGCAGCGAGATCGTTACAAACAGCAGCAGCTCTTTCCCAAGCGAAAGCCTTCCTCGCTGGAACACAAACCAGATGCCGATGAGATAGTTGACCGTGATGCCCGCCAGAAACGCCAGCGGAACTGCGGCAAGATAGTGCAGCCCTACCCATTCTTTGAGCGCGAGCAGCACGCAATAGTCCGCGGCAAAACCACCAAATGCAGCAACGGCATATTTGATCGCCTGAATCGGAATTCGTTCATTTCCGTTTATCGCGCTTTTGTTCCGTTCGTTTTTTCGCATAGCAACAGTATAGCAAGCAAAGCAACGGCGCACAACCAAAAGCACAAGAAAAGAACCACCCGTTTGGGTGGTTCTTGAATGGATTGACTTACTCGTCGACCTTGAGGCCTTCGAAGAGGGATGCCAGAGAAGTCTTTGCTTCCTGTACCGGCGGCAGTTCATAGTCGCCATCTTCGTTGTTGCGACGGCGGCGGTCACCGCTATCTCTCGAGGAGGAACGATCGCTATTGGAAGAACGCGGTGCGCGCTCCGGGCGCTCTGCGCGCGGCTGCTGCACCTGCTGGCTCTGCTGAGAGTCACGCTGCTGCTGGCGCTGTTCCTGACGCTCCGCATACTGGCGGTCACGCTCGGCTTTTTCAGCGGCGAGCTGCTCGGCAAGCGCGGGATCCTCTTCGAGGAGCGCTTCCTTGCGGCTGAGGCTGATGCGCTTGGCTTCGGGGCTGACCTCGAGAACCTTGCAGCGAACCACATCGCCAACTTTGAGTTCGTCTTCGACCTTCGCGATGCGATGGACGGAAACCTGCGAAATATGGATCAAACCGTCAATCGTGCTCTCAAGCGCGACGAACGCGCCGAAGGGAACGATGCGGACAACCTTGCCCTCAACAATCGAGCCAACCGCATACTTTTCGCCGGCAAGCATCCAAGGCTTGGGCTGGAGCTGCTTGTAGCCAAGAGAGACGCGCTCTTTCTCAACATCCACGTTGAGGATGATCACTTCGATCTCCTGACCGATTGCGAACACATCGGAGGGATGCTTCACGCGGCCCCATGCTGCGTCGGTCACATGGACGAGGCCGTCGATACCGCCGATGTCCACGAACGCGCCGAAGTCTGCGATTCTGCGCACAACGCCGTTGACTTTGCTGCCGACGACGAGCTGTTCCCATTTGGCATGCTTCTCTGCCGCGGCTTCCGCGATGAGAACCTGCTTCTGGGAAGCGACAATGCGCTTTCTCTGACGATCTACTTCCAGAACCTTGAGCTTCATGGGCTTGCCAACGAACTCGCTGAGGTTCTCAATATACTTGGTAGAAACCTGAGATGCGGGAACGAATGCGCGAATGCCGCTGATGTCCGCAATCAGACCGCCTTTGACGACCTCTTTGCCAACCGCATCAAAGATTTTCTCTTCGATATTTTCCTGGCTGAGGAGCTCGTCCCAGAGCTTCTTGCTTTCAACGTTTTTGCGGGAGAGGAGCACGTTGCCGTCGCCGTCGTTCACCTTGGTGACTTCGACTTCGATGGTGTCGCCTTCCTTAAACAGGTCTTCGGCCTTCACGTCCGAGTCGCTCGAAAGCTCACCCATGGGAATCACGCCGTCCGACTTGTAGCCGACGTTGACGAAAACCTCGCCGTCGACAACGGAAATGACGGTTCCTTCTAGCACTTGACCGTTGTGAATACGCGTCATGGTCTTTTCAAACGCGGATGCAAAGTCGGAGCTGTCTTCGTGTTCCGGCTTGGGTTCGGCCTTTGCTTTTGCTGTGGCTTTGGGCGCTTCCACAGTCGCCACGACTTCTTCGGTTACCTGGGGCACGACGACTTCCTCGGCGGGAGCTTCCGCTTCAATGGTCTCGATCGTCGTTTTTTCCTGTTCGCTCATTACTTGTAGTACCTCCCTAATCATCCGGTCCGGCGTCGATGCGCCCGCAACAATACCTATTATATCATCGGATGGTAATTTATCAAGCAAAAGTTTATCGATAGAATCGATGTTTTCCGTATTTTTACAGTGTTTTTTGCAGATTTCGACCAGCTTTTGTGTATTTGCGCTGGATTTCGAACCCAGCACCAGCATGCGCTTGCTGCGGCGTGAAATCTCCTCCGCTTCGCTCTGGCGATCCCGCGTGGTGTCGCAAATCGTGTTTCGAATCGAAAGCGAGAGCGTATTTGCCGCGCGCGATTCAATTGCGCGTTGAATCGCCAGAAACGTCTCCTCCGGCAGCGTGGTCTGCGCAACGAGCACCGCTTTCTGGATTTCCGGCAGCATCGCAACATCCGCCTCTGTCTCCAGGACAAACGCATTGTCCCCCGCCCAGCCGCGGATACCGATCACTTCGGGATGGTTTGCTTTGCCTGCGATCAGGACGGTATTCCCTTCCTCCGTCGCTTTTTCCACGATTCGGTGGATGCGCTTGACATATGGGCACGTCGCGTCAATCAACCGGATACCTGTGCGTTCGCTTTCTTCATAGACGGAAGGCGGCGCACCATGCGCGCGGATGATCAGCGTGTCCCCTTTCTCAAGGCTTGTCAGGTTTTCGACCGAATGCACGCCTTTTTGCGCGAGTTCACGGACAACCTCCTCATTGTGGATGATGTTGCCATAGGTGTAGACGGTTCCGCATTCCGCTGCGCACTGTTCGGCCATCTCGACCGCGCGACGCACGCCAAAGCAAAATCCGCTATTTTTTGCTAATAATATCTTCATCTTGTCTATTCCGCCGTTACGGCATGAGCTCCAGCTCGTTTTTCAGGTTTTGCAGGCTGTCGCGAATCGCGTCCGTCACCGCATCCACGCCGCGCCCGCCATATGTTTTTGCAACCGCGTTGGGATCGATGACCTCGCCGACGATCATCCGCACGCGTCCGCGCTTCTTCCAGTTGGGATCGGCGTACACCGGGATGATCGGCGAATTGCAGCGCAGCGCGAGAAAAGCAGCGCCTTTCTCAAACGAATCTAGTTCGCCCGTCATTGAACGGCGTCCTTCTGGAAAGATGCCGAAGATGTGGTTCTTATCCAAAACGGACATCGCCTGTTTGAGTGAAACCATGTCCGCCTGCTTGCGATAGACGGGAAACGCCAATAATCCCTTTAGAAAAAAACTCTTGATGGGCGTGTCGAACAGTTCCTGCTTGGCCATAAAATGCACCGGTCGCGGCGCAATCATCGCAAGACGAATCGGGTCGCCCAGCGAAAAATGGTTGGAGATTAAAATCCCGCGTCCTCGAAAGAAGAGCCTGCCGAGGTTTTTCACCTTTGGACGATAAAACAACCAAAAAAATGGCGATAACAAATATTTGAATAGGATGTAGAACATGGCAAGCGCGCTTCCTTTGTTCGTATTCGCGACAGATTGCGGTATTTCTAAAGAAGAAGATACCAATCTGTGTATCACATTTTGCAAGACATGACGATCAAGATTGGTTGACCGTACTCTTGGATATCGAATCGGTATCCGCGTTTATCGAGCCTGTTTGTCCGCAACCGCACGAAGCAACGTCGTAACCGCTTCGTCAATCGTCATCTCGCTGGTGTCGATGCGCATCGCGTCCTGAGCCTGTCGCAGGGGCATATAGGCGCGCGTGCTGTCATTGTGATCGCGCAGTTTGATGTCCGCGAGCACCTGCTCATACGTCTCTAGTGTGCTCCCGCGGGAACGAAGTTCCTTGAGCCGCCGCTCGGCACGGATCTCCGGGCTTGCGGTGACGAAAAATTTGTGTTTGGTATGCGGAAGCACGTTTGTCGTAATATCCCGCCCGTCCATCACCACGTCATAGTTGCGCCCTACCTCGCGCTGCAACTGAGCAAGCTTTTCCCGCACGCAAGGATGTGCGCTGACGGTCGAAGCGCCCATGGCAAGCTCCTGCGTGCGTAGGGAGTCGGTTACGTCCTCCTCACCGATCAACACACGCTGTCCGCGCTCGTCATAGTGCACGCGGATGTCCGCATCGTCCAAAATCGTCTTCAATCCTGCTTCGTCACTGACGCTCACGCCGCGCCGGATGGCAAACAACGCCATCGCGCGATACATCGATCCCGTGTCGAGATAGCGAATGTTCAGCGCGTTCGCAACCGCTTTGGCGAGGGTGGATTTCCCCGCGCCGGAAGGGCCGTCAATCGCGATATTGAGGTGTTCACGCATGTGTCTGCCCCGCCTTTTGCTCAAAGATGTCATTCATAGACGCTGTCCCCTGCCAGCGCGCCCGTTGACCAGGCGATCTGGAGATTGTATCCGCCGGTTGTCGCATCGAGGTCAAGTACCTCGCCTGCAAAATAGAGTCCTCTGACGCGTTTGCTCTCCATTGTGGAGGCGTTCACATCTTTCACGCTCACGCCGCCTCGTGTAACGACTGCCTCGTTGAGTCCGCGCGCGCCGCTGATGGTCAACGGCAGTGCTTTGAGTGTTTCTACTAATTGTAAGCGCATGGTCTTGCTCAGTTGCCCTACCGGCAGCGCGCCATCGATCCCGGCGAGTTCCAGCACAGTTTCGAGCAATCTCTGTGGAAGCAGCGCATGCAGCGCGGTCTTCACCTGCTGTCTTGCGCCTTCCTGCAAATCCCGAATCAGCCTTGCGTCGAGCTGTTCCCGCGAAAGTGCGGGCTTGAGATCGATTGTCAGTCGCGTGCCCGCCGGTTGTCCGGCGATGACGCCGGAGAGCGAAAGCACGAGCGGCCCGCTGATGCCAAAATGGGTAAACAGCAACTCGCCCAGCTCGGAGAAAATCGTTTTTCCCTTCTTTTCAGCCGAGAGTGTGATGTTCTTAAGCGTCAGTCCCGCGAGTTCGCGTGGCCAGTTCTCCTCCGTGACCAGCGGCACCAGCGACGCAACCGGCTCTTCCACCGTGTGCCCCGTTGCGCGGGCAAACGTGTAACCATCGCCCGTCGAGCCCGTCTGCGGATAGGAAATCCCGCCCGTCGCAACTACGACCGCATCGCACGCAAGCGTTTTGCCGTCGGCGCGAATGCCACTCACTGCGCCATCCTGCGTAAAAATTTCTTCCACGCGCGTGTTGAGCCGCACCGTAACACCCGATTCGCGCACGATCTTCTCGCATGCGCGCAGGATGTCGCTGGACTTGTCCGAAACCGGGAAAACGCGTCCGCCACGCTCGGTCTTGAGCGGCACACCTGCCTGCTCGATTCGCTCCATGAGCGCTTTATTGTCAAAATGCGAAAACGCGCTGTAAAGAAAGCGCGGGTTTCGCAGCACATGCTCAAAAAAAGCGTCCCGATCCGCCACGTTGGTGACGTTACAGCGGCCTTTTCCAGTGATATAGAGTTTTTTGCCGAGCTTTTCGTTTCGCTCAAAAAGCGTCACTTGATGCCCGTTTCGAGCGGCGTTTGCAGCGGCAAGCATACCGGCCGGCCCGCCGCCGATGACGAAAACGATCATGAACGCTCCTCTTTGACCGCCTCGGAAAGATAAACGCCTTCCGCGTGCCATACCTCTTCCAACTGCGTGAGGTGCTGATAGGCCTCGTCTTTGCGCGCGTGGCCGATTGCGACGATGATCGCGTTGATGAGTGAGAGCGGGGCGACGAGCGAATCCGCAAACGAAGCCATGTCGCTGCGCGCGCAGAGCGTGAAATCGGAGATGCGCGCCACGGGAGAGGTCGGCATGTCGGTAAGCGCGATCAACGTCGCGCCCTTGGATTTTGCATATTTCATCGCGTCCACGGTGCGCGCGCTATAGCGCGGAAAGCTGATGCCGAAACAGACATCCTGCGCATCGACACGCAGCATGCGCTCGTGAATGTCCTGCACCGCGCCGTTGACAAACATCACGTTGTCGCAAACATAGTCCAGATAATACGTCAAAAACTGCGCAAGCGACATCGCGCTGCGGATGCCGAGCACATAGATGCGCCTTGCACGCAGAATCGCATTGATCGCGCCATCGAAGCTCTCGTTGTCGATCATATCGATGGTTGCGCGGATGTTGTTCATATCGGAAGAAAGCACGGTTTTGAGCACATCCTGCTGCGGAATGTTCGCCGCGAGGCGGATGCGCTGCACGCTTGTGAGCCGATGGCGGATGAGATCCTGCAACGCTTCCTGCAAAGCAGGATAGCCGTCGAGCCCCAGCATATAGGCAAAGCGAACAACGGTGGATTCGGAAACGCCAACCCGCTCGCCAAGTTTTGCCGCGGTCATGAACGCAGCGTCGTCATACGAATTGAAGATGTACTCCGCGATGCGCCTTTGCCCTTTGGAAAAGGTGGGATACTGCTTTTCCATCATTGAAAACAATGCGTCCATGATACCTTATTCCTCCATGATATTTGATGCGCAAGCCGCGCGAATCGTTAGCCGAGCCAGCGGATGTCGTGCGCATCCATCTCGCCCATGCGGGAATACTGCGTGAGGTCATACGTAATCGGCGTGAGGGTAACATATCCTTCGCGCGCCCAGCGATCGTCCACATCCATTCCTTCCGAACAGGTGGTGCAGCCGCGCGGGCACCAATAATACGTTCTGCCAAAGGGGTCTTTGCGCTCGATATATTCCAGCGCGTATTCTTCAATCGCAAGCGGCGTCACCTTGACGCCCTTGAGCGCTTCATAGGGCACGGCAGGCACGTTGACGTTGAGTACAGTGCCAAACGAAAGCGGATGATTGCGCAGATACTCCACCGCAAACACCGCAATGCGAGCCGCCGTCTCCAGATACTCTCCTCTGTGCGACAGGCTTGAGATCGCAATCGCCGGATAACCAAGCAGCGCCGCTTCGTGCGCGGCGGCAACCGTGCCACTGTAGAGCACGTCCGTGCCGAGGTTTCCGCCGTGGTTGATGCCGGAGACGACGATGTCCGGCGCGGAGAAGAGATTGCCCAGCGCGAGGCGGACGCAATCCACCGGAGTGCCGCTGACCGCAAACGCCGGAACCTCCGGCAACCCTTCGATATGCGTTTCTTGCGCTCGAAGCGGCTCATTGAGGGTCATGGCGCGGCTCACCGCACTTCGTTCGCGATCCGGTGCGGAAACGAATATGTCATGGTGGCGGTTGAGCTCGGTCGCCAACGCGCGAATGCCGGAAGCAAACACGCCATCATCATTGCTTAAAAGTAATTTCATGCAGGAACTCCGTCAGGTAATCGTAAAAGTATTGTAACATACTGCGCATTGGAATGCAAAAAAAGATAAAATGTGCAGGAGAACCTGTATCCCCCTGCACACTTCGTTGTGTGATGAATTTTGTTTGGCGCAGAATTATCCGATTGGCGTCGCTGTAAGTTGCTCAATATTCAACCCGTTCACGCCATCCACATAGCCGTAGCCGAAGATGAACGCAACCGCGGCGGCTTGAACCACGATAATCGACAGCAGGGCAAAGAACCACATGCCGCGTGCGAAGCGCCCATGCCCGCGGAACACGCGATAGAGCAGGCGGTTGAGCATCAACGTCAGAATCACCGGTGAGAAGAACAGCAACAACTGCAACGCGCTCTCCATGATGACCTGCAACGTTCCGCTCCTGAGAATCGACCAATTGAATTCCAGCGCAAATCCAAGCATATAGACCGCATAGATGGCAAGCATCAAATTCAGTACGATCAGTACAAGAAAGTACGCAATCGTGCGCCCCGCGCCATGTCGCGGCAGGTCAAAGCGGTCATGATGCCGATTTTGTCGTTCCATCGCTCGTCCTCCTGTTTCGGCGTTGTTGGCGTGGTCGAGACAAACCGAAATTTATCCTTCCAGCTCTTCCTGCTCGCAAGCCTGCTGTTCTATGCTGGGCGTGCACTCCGGCTCCACAAAGCGTTCGGCAAGCACTTTTGTCGTCAGGTAGGCAGAGATTGCGTCGATTGCCATCTTGTTTTTTCCGCCGCGCATAACGGCAAAATCCGCGTCATTGATGTAGTTTGCGATGTATTTCTCGTAGACCGGCTTTACGGTATCCACATATTGCTCTGCGATGTTGTCGATGGATCGGCCGCGTGCCTTGATGTCCCTCTTGATGCGGCGGAGGAGACATATATCCACGTCCACGTGCAGATAGACTTTGAGCGACATGCGCTCGCAAAGGCGCTTGTCGTAAAACATGTGGATGCCTTCGAGCACGAGCACTTCCGGCGGGGTGATCAGCACATCCGGCGTGTCCGCGCGCTCATAGTTGACGTAATCGTACCCCTTTGTGGTGATAGGGTGTCCGCTTTGCAGCAGGTCGATGTCGGCAAGCAACTCGTCAAAATCAAAGATACCCGGCTCATCGTAGTTGAGCTTGATGCGCTCGGAAAACGGCAGGTCGGGAAAGTTTCGATAATAGCAATCCTGACCGATGATGGTGCAGCTGCACGCGAGCGAATCCTTGATGCGCTTTGCCAGCGTGCTCTTTCCGCTGCCGCTTGCCCCGCAAATACCGACAATAATCATGAAAACGTCACTCCTATATATCCTGTTCAAACACAAACGCGTCTGGAATTGATCAAAAAACGATTAGATTTGTGTAAGTTTATCATGAAATCAGGGTTGTTGGCAATGCGAGCAAGATAACAGAGTTTCGATATTCTCATAGGGTAATTATGATCATCTTGTCATATACACGCATGTATAGTAATATGTCTTTTGTGTATTGAAAGCTTCAAGTCACAGGAGGGTCAATGAAACCGAACTTCACCAACCATTGTGTTTGCACTAAGAACGCTTATCGCGAAGTTCTTTTTAACTATCAGCTAAAGCAAATGAAACCATCCTATATCGTAATTTTTGCTTTCGTAGTGCTTTTATTGTATAAAAGTCTATCTCAAGAATCGTCAACCGTCTTGTTTTACTTCGTTGTATTAGGTGGGTTTGGTCTGCTTTTTGCTGCTATGCTTCCGCTCATCACCGCAGATCAAACGTATAAAAGAAATTTCGAACTGTTCCAGTGTGAACTCGAATCAGAATACGATTTTTATGACGATCATTTTGTGAACACAGCTTGGCCTTCCAACTCTGTGGTAACAATTCAATATACGCAGATCAAGCAGATCATCTCAACAAAAAACTACTACTTACTTGCTATGAATCAAAACTTAGTTAGTTTTGTCGATAAGGAACGGTTCGTAAACATCACAGTTCAAGAGTTTGAAGCTTTCATGCGCAAAAATGCAAAAAACGCTAGTTTCATTTTGTAAACTACATTGTATCGATACATTCATCAATTTCTTCTATTTGGCTTGCTTCGCGTATTTGTAGTTTTGCTCGCAGGTCGCGCGAACACCGTCATCTAAACCGAA
>ERZ1645187.1817-NODE-1817-length-19305-cov-33.712260_pt1 | contig 19305 bp, 19 predicted proteins | sample MGYA00575352_ERZ1645187 | MGnify/ENA primary metagenome ERZ1645187 (study PRJEB40837, sample SAMN11349314) | freshwater sediment metagenome | isolation source: river sediment | host: Sediment | place: India: Wazaribad , New Delhi | collected 2017-02-21 ... | reverse complement strand
TTCCGCAAGCCCGAGGGCGAAGGCTACGGCGTGGCGTCCTTCCGCAAGCCCGAGGGCGAAGGCTATGGCGTCGCCTCCTTCCGCAAGCCCGAGGGCGAAGGCTACGGCGTGGCGTCTTATGCCCAGCCGGAAGGCGCCGGCAATTACGCGGGTTGATCGGAGGTCATCGCCATGCGACGCGCGTTCAGATGGGTCATGGCCATGCTGATCGCGTTGGGATTGATCTCGGCGCATTGGGCCATCGCCGGCTACGGTTTCGAGGACAATCCTCCGGTTATTCAAGGCCTGAGCGAGAAAGATCTGTAACGCACAAGGGGCGGGGAGCATCCCCCGCCCCTTCTTTACGCTCAGACCGTCGCGACCGGCGTCGCCGGCGAACCCACGGCGCCAGGCAGATTGAGCGGCGGCGCGGTGAGCAGAAAACGAGAGCGGCCGTTGGCGCGCAGCCAGTTCGCCAAAGGCGTGAGCCGCCAAAGCTCGCCGAGATTGACGCCAAGCTTGAACAGGCAATGTTCGTGCAGCGGCAGCGCCGCGCAACAGCCGTCCTGCGGCTCGGCGGGATGCGCCTCGACCGCATAATTGTCGGCGATAAGCGAAACGAGGCCCGTATCGGTGATCCAGTTGAGCAGCTTCCTGTCGCGGCCGTTCAGCGTCGCGCAGAGGTGCTTCGCCTTCGCCGGATCGGGATTGCGGTTCATCTCCAGCAGCATTTCGGCAAAACCGGTATGGATGCACACCATGTCGCCTTTTTCCACCTCGACCTTGTCGGCTTCCAGCACGCGCATCAGGCGATCGTAGCCGAAGGTTACGTTGATGCGGCCGACATGGGCGTGCAGGTCGATCATGACGCCCCTGCCCTGCATGCAGGCCTGCGCCATGTTCTGCACGCCAAGCGCCCTGGCCTCGCTGGTCGAGCGCGGCGCGATGGGGCCATCAAAGCCCGCATCCGCCACGTCGCTCGGGCCGACAACATCCACGCCGGCGCGGTAGCCGTTGTAATAGACGGCCTCTGGCTTGCCGTCGCCGTCGGCGTCGAACAGCGAGCCGACGTGAGCAAGCGAATCCCATTGCGTCGAATATTGCAGATGCATGACGACGAGATCATCGCAGACGACATCGGTGAGATTGGGATCGTCGCCCGCCAGAGCATAGTTCATGTTGGGCTGACGCGTGCGCATCGTCGGCCGGATGATGGGCGGATGGCGACGCGGGTTGAGCACATTGCCGCCGGGATAATCGAGCGGCAGGCTGAGGCAGAAACTCTTGCCCGCCTTCACTTCCGCGACGCCCTGCAAAACTTTGTCTGGCGTCAGCCAGTTGACGCGGCCGAGTTGGTCGTCGGCGCCGAAATCGCCCCAGGTCGAGCCTTCAGGCCGGTTCTTCCAGCGTGGGTTGGTCATGGCTTCCCGTCGTATTCGATGTTGCTATGCAAGGGCTGATCTTGCAACCCGTCCCCTCATGCTGAGGAGCGCCGCAGACGCGTCTCGAAGCATCGGCCGCGAGAAGCGCGCTCTTGCCCACCCGCATCCTTCGAGACGCCTGCTGGCGCAGGCTCCTCAGGATGAGGGCGCGTGTTTGATATCTGCGCCTACTTCTTCACCAACGGGCAGCGGGATTCGCTGAGCGGCATGAAGGCTTCTTCAGCCGGAATCGTCGCGACGAGTTTGTAATTGTCGCCACGGCCTTTCGATTCCGACGGCTTCTTCACCTCGAACAGATACATGTCGTGGATCATGCGACCGTCGTCGCGAATCTTGCCGTTCTTGGCGAAGAAATCGTTGATCGGCGTTTCCTTCATGACCTTCATGACGGCGGCGGCGTCGGTCGTGCCGGCTTTCGCCACGGCCTTGAGATAATGCGACGTCGCCGAATAGACGCCGGCCTGCGCCATGGTCGGCTTGCGCTTCATGCGTTCTTCGAATTTCTTCGAGAAGGCGCGCGTGTCGTCGTTGAGGTCCCAATAGAAAGCTTCGGTCAGCAACAGGCCTTGCGCCGTCTCCAATCCGAGGCTCTCGATGTCGCTGATGAAAGCAAGCAACGTCGCGAGCTTCTGCCCGGATTTCTGCAAACCGAATTCATGCGCCTGCTTGATCGTGTTGATCATGTCGGCGCCGGCGTTGGCGAGGCCGACGACCTTCGCCTTGGAATTCTGCGCCTGCAACAGGAAGGACGAGAAGTCCGGCGTGTTGAGCGGCGCGCGCACGGCGCCCGCCACCGTTCCGCCCGCCGCCTTCACGACATTGGACGTGTCTTTCTCGAGATCGTGGCCGAAGGCGTAATCGGCGGTGATGAAGAACCACGAATTATAGCCCTGCTTCACCGTGGCGAGGCCCGTGCCCTTCGACAGCGCGTAAGTGTCATAGGCGTAATGCACGGAATAGGGTCCGCAGGCTTCGTTGGTCAGGCGCGTTGCGCCCGGACCGCTGAACATGATGACCTTGTTGCGCGCCTTGGCGATTTCATTGGCCGCAAGCGCCGTCGCCGAGGCGGCGACGTCCATGATCGCCTCGACGCCTTGCGCGTCGAACCATTCGCGCGCCGTCGTGCCGGCGATATCGGCCTTGTTCTGGTGATCGGCGGCGAGGGTCTCGATGGGGCGGCCGAGCACCTTGCCGCCGAAATCCTCCGCCGCCATTTTCAGCGCCATGGCGCTGCCGGGCCCGGTGATGTCGGCGTAAGGGCCCGACATGTCGAGGATCGCGCCGATCTTGAACGGCCTTGAGTCCTGCGCGACGGCGGGCGACGCAGCGAGCGCGCCCGCAACGGCGAGCGTGCAAAGAGATGCGAAAGTCCTCATGCTTCTTCCTCCCATTGCATGTTCTCACGCCTTTGGCGGCGCGTTCTGATTCGACTGGAAGCAGGACGCCGGCTGCGCGTCAGGTGATCGTCGCGCCGCCATCGACCACTATGGCTTGACCGGTCATGTAAGTGCCAGCGGCGGAGGCAAGGAAGATCGCGGCGCCGGCGATTTCGTCCGGCATGCCGATGCGCTTCAACGGCGTGCGCGCGGTCGAGGCTTTCAGCGTCTCGGGATTTTCCCACAAGGCTTTGGCGAAATCGGTCTTGATCAGGCCGGGCGCGATGCAATTGACGCGCACGTTGTCGCGGCCGAACTCGACGGCGAGATTGCGCGCGAGCTGGAAGTCGGCGGCTTTGGAAATGTTATAGGCGCCGATGATGTCGTTGCCCTTCAAACCGCCGATCGAGGACACGATGACGATCGCGCCGTCCTTGCGTTCGCGCATCTGCGGCGCGACGAAAGAAATCAGCCAGTGGTTCGAGATGATGTTGTTGTCGAGGATCTTGCGGAACTGTTCGTCGGCGATGCCCGACAGCGGACCGTAATAGGGGTTCGACGCGGCGTTGCAGACAAGAATGTCGATCTTGCCGAAGGCCTTCGTCGCCTGATCGGCGAGGTTCTTCATCTCCTCTTTCGACGAGATGTTGGCGGGGATGGCGATGGCGGTTCCTGCGCCGTGCTTGGCGTTGATCGCCGCCACGACTTCATCGCAGGCAGGTCCCTTGCGCGAGGAGACGACGACCTTGGCGCCCTGCTCGGCCATTTGCTCGACGATGGCGCGGCCGATGCCGCGCGAGGACCCGGTGACGACGGCGACTTTTCCGCTGAGATCGAACAGCGACATGATTTCCTCCGCTCTTATTGTCTTTTGCTTTTCACCGCGAGCGCGCGCACGCGCCCGCCATTGTCATGCGCCGGCGCGCTTGGCGAAATTCCAGGCGGCCGTCGACAGCGGCCCGATGCGCGAGGCTTGTTCCGCGGCGCGCGCCGAGGCGGCCGTGCCGTCGCGAATGCGACCGATGATGCCTTGCAGGATCGCCGCCAGACGGAACAGATTGTAGGCGAAATACCAGTTGAGATCGGGAATGCCGGCGCGGCCGGCCTTGGCGCAATACAACGCCGTCGCCTCCTCGATCGTCGGAATGCCGAGGCTCTTCAGATCGAGGCCGTCGATATGGCTGCGGCCTTCGTAAGGCATCACCCAATTGACCAGCAGATAGGTGAAATCGGCCAGCGGATCGCCGAGCGTCGACAATTCCCAGTCGAGCACCGCGTTCACCTTCGGCTCTTTCGCATCGAAGATCATGTTGTCGATGCGGTAGTCGCCATGGACGATGGAGGTGCGCTCCTGCGTCGGCAATGTCGCCGGCAGCCATTCCATCAGCCGGTCCATCGCCTCGATTTTTTCGGTCTCGGAGGCGCGATATTGCTTCGACCAACGATCGACCTGACGGGCGAAATAATTGCCCGGCTTGCCGTAGTCGCCAAGGCCTATGGCTTGCGGATCATAGGAATGCAGACGCGCCAGCGTCTCGATCTTGGCGCGATAGATCGCGCCGCGCTCGGCATTGCCCATGCCCGGCAACCCGCCATCCCAGAAGATGCGGCCCTCCTCCATCGACATGATGTAGAAGGCCGCGCCGATGACGGAATCGTCCTCGCACAGACCATAGGGCCGCGCGACGGGAAAGCCCTGTCCGTGCAGGGCGGAGATGACGCGAAATTCGCGATCGACGGCATGGGCCGACGGCAACAGCTTGCCGAACGGCTTGCGCCGCAACACATAGGAGCGGCCCGGCGTATTGAGCCGATACGTCGGATTGGACTGGCCGCCCTTGAATTGCAGAACCGTCAGAGGGCCGGCATAGCCCTCGACGTTCTGCTTCATCCATTGTTCGAGACGCGCCTCGTCGAAACGATGGCGCTCCTCGACCGGCTTCGTCCCCGAGAAGACGTCGCTCGCCTCGCTCATCAGCGCTTCTCGTTGGTGTAGCGCTTGAATTCGAGACGCGCGATGGCGCGGTTATGCACTTCGTCCGGACCGTCGGCGAGACGAAGCGTGCGGATATGCGCATAGGATTTCGCCAGACCGAAGTCCGTCGTCACGCCGGCGCCGCCATGCGCCTGAATGGCGTCGTCGATGATCTTGAGCGCGATGCGCGGACCAGCGACCTTGATCATGGCGATTTCGAGCTGCGCCACCTTGTTGCCGACCTTGTCCATCATGTCGGCGGCCTTGAGGCACAGCAGGCGCGTCATCTCGATGTCGGTGCGCCCCTCGGCGACGCGCTGCTCCCACACCGACTGCTCGGCCACCTTCTTGCCGAAGGCGACGCGCGCGTTGATGCGGCGAACCATCTTCTCAAGCGCGACTTCCGCCGCGCCGAGGGTGCGCATGCAATGATGGATGCGACCCGGGCCAAGACGTCCCTGCGCGATCTCGAAACCGCGGCCTTCGCCGAGGATGAGGTTCTCGGCCGGCACGCGCACATTGTCGAGCAGCACTTCGGCATGGCCATGCGGCGCATCGTCGAAACCAAAGACCGGCAGCATGCGAATGATCTTCACGCCCGGCGCGTCGAGCGGCACGAGAATCTGCGACTGCTGCGCGTGGCGCGGCGCCGACGGATCGGTCTTGCCCATGACGATCGCGATCTTGCAGCGCGGATCGCCGACGCCGGAGGACCACCATTTACGGCCGTTGACGACGTAATGATCGCCGTCGCGACGGATCGACGTCTCGATATTGGTGGCGTCGGAGGAGGCGACCGCCGGCTCCGTCATCAGGAAGGCCGAACGAATCTCGCCGTTCATCAGCGGCTTCAGCCATTTCGCCTTCTGCGCCGGGGAGCCGTAGCGGTGCAGCACTTCCATATTGCCGGTGTCAGGCGCCGAGCAATTGAAGACTTCCGAAGCCCACGAGACGCGGCCCATCTCTTCCGAGCAGAGCGCGTATTCGAGATTGGTGAGGCCGGCGCCGCGATAATCGCCCTCGTCATGCTGCGCGTTGGGCGCGAGGAAGAGATTCCAGAGGCCTTCGGCCTTCGCCTTCTTCTTCAGCTCTTCAAGAATCGGAATGACCTTCCAGCGCTCGCCTGCCGCATCCTGCCGATTGTAGGTCTCGACGTTAGGATAAACATGCGCGTTCATGAAGGCGACGACGCGATCGCGCCAATGGCGCTGACGTTCCGAAAGCGAAAAATCCATGGGATTTCCTCATTGTTTTTGCCCGCTCGTCGCATGGCTGTCGCGAGCTGTTCCCGATCCGACCAACGGCCAGCGTAGCGCTGCGCGCCCGGCTGCGCCACCGTCGTTGCGATGAGCTTAGCACGTCCTTGGAAAGAGGAAACCGGATTTTCTAAGAATGATGCGCCGCAACGCCATTTCAGACTATTTCAGCCGGCTGGCGGGGTTATAGCGAGAAAAACACCCCTGCCGATCCATACCTTTTTTTCGATAACGCTTGACGGCGCGCCTATGGGCCGCCACGCTTGGCGCATTATCAACATGCTCGGACGTCCATGACCGAAGATCATCTCAAAGCGCCGCTTGCGCCTTTCGCCGGCGCAAAACCGCCTGCGCCGGAATGGTTCGGCGACGCGCTCGCCATCGAGCCGGAGCGCGGCTTCATCACCGTCGCCGACGCGCGCATCGAGACGCTCGCATGGGGCGAGCGCGGCAAGCCGGGCCTGCTGCTCATGCACGGCTCGGGCGCGCATGCCGACTGGTGGTCGCCGCTCGCGCCCTTTTTCACCGATCGTTATCGCGTCGCGGCCTTGTCATGGTCGGGCATGGGATCGTCGGACTGGCGCGAGAGCTATACGGCGGAGCATTTCGAGCAGGAAGCGCTGGAGGCGGCGTGCGCCTGCGGCCTTTATGACGATGGCGGCAAGCCAGTCGTCGTCGGGCATTCGTTTGGCGGGCGCGTCGCCATCGCATTGGGCGCGCGCCACGCCGACGCGTTCAAGGCGACGATCATCGTCGATCCGCCGGTCTTCGCGCCGGAAACATTGGCGGAGCGCGAGAAGAACCGCGGTCCGCGCCGACTGCATCCCCATCGCGTCTATTCGAGTTTCGAAGCGGCGATGGCGCGGTTTCGCTTCGCGCCGATGCAACCGTGCAGCGAACTCTATTACGCCGATTTCATCGCCCGCACGTCATTGACGCCGGCCTCGCGCGAGGAGGACGGCGGCGAGGGCTGGACATGGAAATTCGATCCCTTTTTGTGGAAGAGCTTCCGCATCGAAAGCCCGAAGCCATTGATCCGGGGGCTGGGATGTCCGGCCGCGCTCATCCGCGGCGGGCGCTCGAAGCTGATGAAGAAAATCGACGCGGATTACATGGCGAGCCTCATGCCCGAGGGCTCGCCCTATATCGAGATTCCCGACGCCGACCATCACGTGATGGCCGATCAGCCCTTGGCCTTCGTCGCCGCTCTGCGCAGTTTGCTGTCGGCCTGGCCGCGCGGGTAGAGGCCGACGAGCAAGGGACGGATGAGAATCTCGGCGGCGTTGCTCGCGTCGGCGCCCGGCGCCCAGCGCTCCAGCGCGGCGGCGGCGTTGATGGTCGCATTGACGCAATGCGCCGCAATCGATGAATCGACGGGGCGGATCGAACCATCGACAATGCCGTCGACGATGAATATGCCGAAGCGTTCGGAGAGATGCGCCATCGTGTTGGTGGCGTCGTCCCGCATGGTTTCCGGCAAGGCGCTCATCGCGGTCACGCGCAGCAATGGCCCCTCCGGTCCGAGTTGATGGCGGGTCAGCGCTTCCGTGGCGACGCAGAGTTTCGTCCAGCCCGACCCGTCCAGCGCGCGCGCCTCGTTCTGGCGGCGGCGCACGACGTCAAAGGTGCGCGCGAAACATTGGGCGACGAGTTCGTCCTTGTTGTCGTTGTGATGATAGAATGAGCCCTTGGTGACGTTGAGGCGCGCCGAAATGCGCTCGACCGAAGCGCCGCGATAGCCCTGCTCATTGATGAGTTGCGTCGCGGCGCGCAGGAACGCCTCCGCCGAGGCGTCGCCTGTGACGAGCGCCGGGCGCGGCATGAAGCCATGCGCCGTCCAGCTCTCGCCGGGCGCAGCGAGTCCATCGAGCAGAATGTCGATGACGCGATCGGCGGCCACGCCGTAATCGTCCGGCTCGAACCGCTCGGCGATGGCGCGCAGACTGTGCATCAAGGAGAGGACAAGCTGCGCGCGGCCGTTCAACTCCAGACGCGAGAGGCCGGGCGCGTGCACGAGAGCGCGGATATGACGAAACATATCGGTATAGGCTGCAAAGACGCTGTCGCCATGCGGCGGCGGCAGCGCGCGCAGATCGTTGAAGGTGACGAGTTCGGCATGCTCGCCGCGCGCGATCCCCGCAAGCAGATCCGCATATCCATGAAACAGGGCGATGACCCGGCGGCGCGGCTCGCTCTGCGCGCCCGCCTGCGCCACGAGAGCCTCCAGCTCCTCGATGGCGCGCATGAAACAGGCCGCCGCAAGATCTTCCTTCTTGCGATAGTAATAGGTGACGCTGTTGGGGATGAGGCCAACGGCCTGCGCCACCGCCGAAAGCGTGGCGCCGCGCACGCCTTTCTGATTGAACAGCCGCGCGGCCGCGTCGAGAATCGCCTCACGCTTGCGCGCGAAGCGGCGCGTTTCGCCATCCTTCGTTCTGGACTGCGGCGTCTGTTTGGCTCGGGGCATGGGCTGAAACGCGCACGAGAGTGAAGGGAGGTTGCTTCAGACTTCCAGCCATTCCTTGCGGATGGCCTCGTTTGCGGAGAGATCGGCCGGCGACCCTTCGAAAACCATGCGCCCATGACCCATGACATAGAGGCGATGGCTGATCTTGAGCGCGATCGTCAGCTTCTGCTCGACGAGCAGGATGGCGACGCCGCGCCGCGAAATCTCGGCAAGCAGACGCCCCACATTCTCGACCATCATCGGGGCGAGGCCTTCCGTCGGCTCATCCACCATGATGAGATCGGGATCGCCCATCAACGTGCGGCACATGGTCAGCATCTGCTGTTCGCCGCCGGAAAGCACGCCGCCGGGCGTGTCGGCGCGTTCGCGCAGCCGCGGAAAGACCTCGAAGAGGTCTTCCATCGACCAGCGGCCCTGCTGTCCGGCCTTCTTTTCTCCAAGCAGCAGGTTTTGCCGCACGGTGAGCGAAGGGAAGATGTCGCGGTTTTCCGGAACATAGCCGAGGCCCAGGCGCGCGACCTGATGCGCCTTAAGGCCTGCGATCTCGCGGCCTTTGAACAGGATCGAGCCTTTCGGCGGCACATCGCCCATGATCGCCTTGATCGTCGTCGAACGGCCGACGCCATTGCGGCCCAGCAGACTGACGATCTCGCCTTCGCCGACATGGAAGTCCACGCCATGCAGAATGTGGCTCTTGCCGTAAAAAGCGTGGAGGTCCTTTACCTCAAGCAGACGCGCGCTCATGCTTCCTCCGCCTGTCCGAGATAGGCCTCGCGCACCGCCGCGTTCTGGCGAATGGCGGCGGGAACGTCGCTGGCGATGATCTGGCCGTAGACAAGCACTGAAATGCGATCGGCGATGGAGAAGACGACGCTCATGTCGTGCTCGACCATCAGCAATGTCTTGCCTTCCGTCACCTTGCGGATGAGAGCAAGCGCATGTTCCGTCTCGGAATGGCTCATGCCGGCCATCGGCTCGTCGAGCAGAACAACGTCGGCGCCGCCGGCGATGGCGATGCCGATTTCGAGCGCGCGCTGTTCGGCGTATGTCAGCGTGCCGGCCTGCTCGCTCCGTCGCGCGGTGAGACCGATCTGCTCCATCAATTCCTCGGTGCGCGCACGGGCATCCTTCAGTCCATCGACGCCGCGCCAGAAGCTGTATTTGTAGCCAAGCGACCACAGCACCGAGCAGCGCAGATTTTCATAGACGCTGAGGCGCGGGAAGATATTGGTGACCTGAAAGCTGCGCGACAGGCCTTTGCGCGCGATTTCGAACGGCTTGTGTCCGTCAATGCGCGCGCCATTGAGCGAGATCGATCCGCTGGTCGGCTGGATGCGGCCGCTGATCAGATGAAACAGCGTCGATTTGCCCGCGCCGTTAGGGCCGATGATGGCGTGGCGTTCGCCCGGACGGATGTCGAGCGTCACGCCGCGAATGATCTGCGCGGGGCCGAAGCTCTTGTGCACATCCTTGAGAGACAGCGCGGGGGTCATCAGCGCGCCTCCTTCGCATCGTCAAGCAGAGCGGCGCCCCAGGCGTCGCTTACTTTCGGCCACACCAGTTTCAAGCCGGCCACGCCCGCGCCAAAGACCGCCAGAGCGCCAAGCCATGTGCCGATCGCATTGGATTGCAACGTCATGCCGAAGAAATGCATCGCGGGGCTTTCCGTCGCCGCCTTGACGAGCTGATGATGCGCCAGCTCGATGATGAAAATCGCGCCGCCGATCACCAACGCCATCGGGATCGCCGCCAGCGCGTAAGCCGGTATCAGACGCACGATGCGACGGGCCCGCCAGACGGGCTCATGCATCATGATCCAGCCCGCGATGCCGCCCGGCGAGAACATGACGACGAGGATGAACAGCAAGCCGAAATAGAGCATCCAGGCGCCGGTCACGTCCGACAACGTGATCTGGAGCCATGTGATGATGATCGCGCCGATGATCGGCCCGAAGAAATACCCGGCGCCGCCGGCGTAGGTCATCAGCAGCACCGCGCCCGATTGCGCCGCGCCGATCGAATGGGCGTTCATGATCTCGAAGTTGATCGCCGCGAGAGCGCCTGCGACGCCAGCGAAAAAACCCGCCAGACAGAAGGCGATGAAACGCACGCGCTGTGTCGAATAGCCGACAAATTCGGCGCGTTCCGGATTTTCGCGCACGGCGTTGCACATGCGGCCGAAGGGGGTGCGCGTCAGCAGATACATCAGCAGGATGCAGATGAAGGTCCAGACCGCGATGAGATAATAGACCTCGATCTGCGGCCCGAATTTGTAACCGAAGAACGCCGGCAATTTGGTGCGGTTCGCGGTGACGCCCTCCTCGCCGCCGAAGAAGGTGCGCAGGATGAGCGAGCTCGCGGCGACAAGCTCTCCGAGCCCCAGCGAGATCATCGAGAACACGGTGCCCGCGCGCTTGGTCGACACCCAGCCGAAGATGAAGGCGAAAAACAGCCCCGCCAATCCGCCGACGATCGGAATGAACGGCAGCGGCACGCCGAGCTTGTCGCGCACGACGTAGTTCATCGCATGAATCGCGAAGAAGCCGGCAAGTCCGTAGTAGACCGCGTGACCAAAGGAGAGCAGCCCCGTCTGGCCAAGCAGCATGTTGTAGCTGAGCGCGAAGACGATGTTGATGCTCATCATCGCCAGCATGGTGATCGCCGTATTCGACGACAGGGCCTTTGGCAGCAGCGCGAACCCCAACGCCAATAAAATCCATGGAAGCGCGCGATTGAGCATCGTCATGATTCACGCGTCCCAAACAGGCCCGTCGGGCGGAAGATGAGAATGAGCACGAGCAGCACGTAGGGAATGATCGGCGCGATCTGCGCCACGGTGACCGTGCCGAGATCGCCAAGCGCCGCGCCGACCGAAGGTCCGAAAACGTCGGTCAGAGACGCGTTGATGGCGACCGCGAAGGTCTGCACAAGCCCGATCAGGATGGAGGCGACGAAGGCGCCCGACAAGGATCCGAGCCCGCCGACAACGATGACGACGAAGAGGATGGGGCCAAGCAAAGCCGCCATCGAGGGCTGCGTCACCAGCGCCGGGCCGGCGATGACGCCGGCGAGACCCGCAAGCGCCGCGCCGACGCCGAAGACGAGCATGAAAATTTTCGGAACGTCATGGCCGAGCATGGCGACCATATTGGGATGCGTCAGCGAGGCCTGAATGATGAGGCCGACGCGCGTGCGCGTGAGGATCGCCAGCAGGAAGACGAACATCGCCACCGCAGTCAGAAACATGAACATGCGGTAGGCGGGATAGGTCGTGTCGAACAGGCGGAAGGCGATGAAGTCGAGCGACGGCGGAACCCTGTAGTCGGCCGGCAGCTTGCCCCAGAACATCTGCACCAGCTCTTCGATGACGAAGGCGAGGCCGAAGGTGAAAAGCAACTCCGGCACATGGCCGAAGCGATGCACCTGCCGAAGACCGTAACGCTCGACGACAGCCCCGATCGCGCCGACGACAAGCGGCGCGATGAAGAAGCCGGGCCAGAAGCCGATGCGGCGACTGATCTCGAAGCCGAAATAGGCGCCAAGCATATAGAAGCTGGCGTGAGCGAAATTGAGCACGCCCATCATGCTGAAAATCAGCGTGAGGCCGCTCGCCATCATGAACAACAACATGCCGTAGAGCACGCCGTTGAGCGTGGAGAAGGTGATAAGTTCCAGCATGTCCCCGGCCCGTCAGGTCGGGCGGCGCGCGGCGCCGCCCTTTTAGCGCGAGATCAGTTGGGCCGTTCCATCTTGCAGGTCGTCGGCAGGACGGTGTCGGCGGCCTTGACGCGGCCGGCTTCCTTCCAGCCCCAGCCCGTGCCTTCCTCGTCAAACTTCGCGCCCGCGTCGAGCGCGCCGAAGGAGGCGATATACATATCCTGGAAGAACTGGTGATCGTCCTTGCGCATCACGCCTTCGCCGCCGTCAAAGACGTCGAACTTCATGCCTTCGAGCTTGGCGGCGACCGCCTTCGGCTCGTCGGACTTCGCCTCGGTCACGGCCTTGGCGAACATGCGCATTTCGTTGACGGCGCGCGGATACCAGAGACCGATGCCCGATTTGGCGCGGAAATCCGTCTCGAATTTCTGCGCTTCGGCAGGCGCCGAGTTGTTCACGCCTTCCTGAATGGCGAAGACGCGGTGATTGAGGCCGGTCTGCTTGATCGCCGTCGGGCCGCCGGCGCCGCCAGCGTAATAGGTGAACCAATCGACCTGCAGGCCCGCGTCGGCGGCGGCCTTGAGCAGCAGCGCGATATCCTGACCCCAGTTGCCGGTAACGACCGTGTCGGCGCCCGACGCCTTGATCTTGGCGACATAGGGAGCGAAATCGGTGATCTTCAGCAGCGGATGCAGCTCATCGCCGACGATTTCGATGTCGGAACGCTTCTCCTTCAGCATCGCGCGCGCCTGCGTGCGCACGGACTGGCCGAAGGAATAATCCTGATTGATCAGGTAGACCTTCTTGATGTTCGAGCGCGGCTTCATGAAGGTCGTCAGCGCCGACATCTTGATGTCGGAGTTGGCGTCCCAGCGGAAGTGCCAGTAATTGCACTTGTCGTTGGTGAGGACCGGATCAACCGCCGCATAGTTGAAGTAGAGCACTTCCTTGCCGGGGTTGCGGTCGTTGTACTTCTGCACGAAGTCCGACAGCGCGGCGGCGACCGAGGAGCCGTTGCCCTGCGTCAGGAAGCGGATGCCCTGGTCGATGGCCTTCTGCGCCTGGACCAGCGTTTCCTGCGGGTTGGTCTTGTTGTCGAAGCCGACGATTTCGACCTTCTTGCCGTTCAGGCCGCCGGCGGCGTTGATCTGGTCGGCAAGGTACTGGAACGTCTTGAGGCCGCCTTCGCCGACGGAAGCGCCGCCGCCCGACAGCGGGTCGAGATAACCGATCTTGATGGTCTGGGCGTAAGCGGTAGACGCCATCAGCCCGAAAGCAATGGCCGCAGCGGCGATTTTGGCTCGCATCATGTCCTCCCTGAACCAGGCTCTTTGCGGCCCGGATTTTTCCTCACGCAGCGATTGAAGGCGAGCGCGATGCGGCTGTCAATCGATTTTCGATAATCGGGTATGGCACAGCCCGGAATCCTTGTGCGGCTCAGTCCGCGCCTTCGGGCGTTGCTTTACGCGGCAAAGCGCGGTTGGATGGCGGCGCAAGTATGGAGATTCTGATGTCCAGACGTTTGACTGGGTCGACTTTCGCCGTCGCGCTCCTGGTTTCCGTTCCAGCAGCGGCGGCGGCGGCGGAATTCTATGTCGTGCTCGGCTCCTTCAATCAGCAATCGGGCATGGCGGCGGTCGAGGCCGGGGAGACGCTGATGAAGCGGGCGCGCCGCTGCGGCTTCGACGCCTGGACGGAGACCTCGTCGAAAATCAAGGGCTTCACGCCCGGCTATTACATCGCGCTGACGGGCCCCTACCCGAGCGCCGATGCGGCGGAGGCGGTGCGGGCGCGAATCAAGCCCTGCGCGCCGGAGGCCTATGTCAAAGGCGGAACGCACCTGGGCGAGTGAAGCGCGTTTGACCGGCGGGCGGGCGGACTCTATCCTGCCGCCTTGCTTGAGGAGGTTGGCTCGCGTCGCAAGAGCCAAATGCGCTTGTGTTTGAACTTGCCGTCGCGGTGTTTCTGATTGGCCTCAACGGCGTCTTTGCGCTGTCGGAGCTGGCCATTGTTTCGGCGCGCAAGCCGCGCCTGCGGGCCTTGCTCGCCGACGGCAGGCCGGGCGCTGCGCATGCGCTGGCGCTCGCCGAGAATTCAGGGCGCTTTCTCTCCACCGTGCAGATCGGCATCACGCTGATCGGCATTCTTGCCGGCGCGTTTTCGGGCGCGGCGCTGAGCCAGACCTTCGACGAGATTCTCCAGGGCTGGGGCGTGCCGACGCGTTTTGCCGAACCGGCTGCCTATGTCGTCGTCATCGGCTCCATCACCTATCTGTCCGTCATCATCGGCGAGCTGGTGCCCAAGCAATTCGCGCTGCGCTACCCCGAGCGCATCGCCTGCATCGTGGCGACGCCGATGATGCTGCTGTCGCGCGCCGCCGCGCCGCTGATCTGGCTGCTCGACGCCTCGACGCGGCTCGTCTTCCGGATCTTGCGCATGCCGATGGAATCGGACGCCTCGGTCACCCATCAGGACATCAAGTCCATCGTCGCCGAGGCGCAATCGGCCGGCGTCATCGAGACGCACGAGCGCAGCATGATTCAGGGCGTGCTGCGGCTTGGCGACCGCCCCGTGCGCGGCGTCATGACGCCGCGCACCGACGTCAACACCATCGATCTTTCCGCCGATGAGGCCGCCATTCGCCAGCATCTGAGCGAGACGCCGCACAGCCGGCTGCCGGTCACGGACGGCGATCCGGATGTCGTCATCGGCGTGGTGCAGGCGCGCGACATCGCCGCCGCGCTGCTGAAAGGCGGGCCGCTCGACCTGCGCGCCTTGGTGCGCCGCGCGCCCGTCACGCCCGACACGATCGGCGCGCTCGACGCGCTGGCGGCGCTGCGCAGCGCCGAGACGCCGATGGCGCTGGTCTATGACGAATACGGCAATTTCGAAGGCATCGTCACCCCGGCGAATATTCTCGACGCCATCGCCGGCGCGTTCCATTCCAACGACCCATCGGAGGAGCCGGAAGCCGTGCAGCGCGGCGACGGCTCGTGGCTGCTGGCGGGCAGCCTGCCGGCCGACGAAATGGCCGAGCATCTCGGCATCAGCCTGCCGCGCGAACGCGACTACCAGACCGTCGCCGGCCTCGTCATCGACGCGCTGACGCATCTGCCGGAAACCGGCGAAAGCGTCGAGGCGCTCGGCTGGCGCTTCGAGGTCGTCGATCTCGACGGCCGTCGCGTCGACAAGATCCTGGCGAGCAGAATCGCAGAGGCGTGACGCCGCTTACGCGCCCGCCCCGAGGAAATTCGCCACGAGGCCGAACTGCTCGGCGACATTGAGCGCCGGCGCATGGCCGCAACCCGCGACCGTGACGAGCGTGCAGCGCGGATGGCGCGCGACCATTTCCGCCGCGTCGGCCTCCAGCAGCAGGTCGGACGTCTCGCCGCGCAGGCAGAGAATGTCGCAATCGAGCGCGAGGAATTGCGGCCATTGCGCGTAATCCTCGGCATGCTCGGTGAACTGCATCACCATTTTGGGATCGTAATGCGTGGTGACGCCGCCGTCCGGCAGACGGCGCGTCGAGGTCTCCGCCATGCGCCGCCATTGCGCGTCGGAAATCCAGCCGTAGGGCTTGTAGATGGTGCGCAGATAGGCTTCGAGTTCGCTGACGCGATCAAAGCGCGGCGGATGGCCGGCGTAGGAGCGGATGCGCTCGATCGAGGCGTCGGAAATCTTCGGCCCCATGTCGTTGAGCACGAGCTTGCCGATGCGGCCCTGCAGCGGCCCTGCCCCGGCGCGGATGGCGATGGCGCCGCCCATCGAGGTTCCGACCCAATCGACCTTATGCAAGCCGAGCGCGTCGAGGAAGCCCGTCGCCAGGCGCGCATAGAAGTCGTTGCAATATTCCGTCTCCGGCGCGGGGCTCCATTGCGACAGGCCGCGGCCGATCGTGTCGGGGACGAGGACGCGCCAGCGATCGCAGAGCGCATCGGCGAGGTCGTCGAAATCGCGGCCGGTGCGCGCCAGTCCATGCCACATGATCAGCGGCGGCGCGTCGGGCGCGCCCCATTCCATATAATGGATTTCGCGATCGAGGACGGTGACGTAGCGCGACTGGGCTTTCATGACGAGCGATCTCCACGCAGGCGGCCGACAATGCCGGAGGGGAAGAAATAGACGCAGAGAACGAAGAACACGCCGAGCCAGAGCAGCCAGCGGTCGGGATGGAACAGCCCGGCGAGCAGGGGCAGGCCCGCGCCGGCGATGGCCTCGGAGGCCGCGCCCATCAGGCTTTGCAGATAGTTCTGCGCCAGGATGAACAGTGTCGCGCCGATGATCGCGCCATAGATCGTGCCCATGCCGCCGATGACGACCATGACGAGCACGTCCATCATGATGGCGAAGGAGAGCGAGGTATCCGGCCCGGCATAGCGCAGCCACAGCGCGTTGAGCGCGCCGGCCGCCGCCGCCAGCAAGGCCGCGAGGCAATTGGCGAGGCTGCGATGAATGACGATGCGATAGCCGAGCGCCTCGGCGCGGAAGGGATTCTCGCGGATCGCCTGCAGCACGCGGCCGAAGGGCGAGTTGACGACGCGCAGCAGCAGCAGGATCAGCACCAGCGCGCCGGCAAAGACGAGATAATAACTCAACGTGCGGCCGGTGAAGGCGACGCCGAGCACGTCCTTGGGCAGGAAGACCATGCCGGGGCGCAGCAGTTCCGGGATCTGGAAGGTGCGGCCGTCCTCGCCGCCGGTCAGCCACGACAATTGCGAGGCGAGCACGGCGAAGGCCGAGGCCACCGCCAATGTGATCATGGCGAAGAAGATCGCCTGCACGCGCAGCGAGAACAGGCCGATGGCGAGCGCCAGCAGCGCCGCGAGCGGCAAGGCGACGGCAAGGCCGACAAAGACCGAACCCCATGTCGGCCCGAGATTGTAAAGCGCCAGCGCCACGCCGTAGGAGCCGATGCCGTAGAACATCGTATGGGCGAAGGAGACGACGCCGGTATAGCCGAGCAGCAGATCGTATGAGGCGACCAGCAGCGCGAAGACGCAGATCTTCGCCGCGACGTTCAGCGGCTTTGCGCCGGGAAACAGGAAAGGCGCGAAGGCCAGCGCCGCGACCGTGACGACCAGCATTATCGTCAGGAGCCAGGCGCGCGGGGGATCGCCGGAGAGGATTTTCATCAGCGCGTCGCCACGGGATAGAGGCCGCGCGGGCGCCACAGCAACACCGCGACCATGAGGAGAATGTCGGAGACAAGCGCCAGTTTCGGCGCGAGGAAGCCGGCGTAATTGGCGAGCAAGGCCACGAGCAGCGCGCCGATGAAACAGCCGCCGACCGAGCCGAGCCCGCCGATGATGACGACGATGAAAACCAGCACCATCAGTTCGGCGCCCATCGTGGCGTTGACCTGCTCGCGATAGAGCGCCCACATGACGCCGCCGAGGCCCGCCAGCGCCGAGCCCGCCATGAAGACGCCGACGAAGAGGCGGCGCACGCGATAGCCGAGCGCCTCGACCATCTCGCCGTTCTCGACGCCGGCGCGGATCAGCAAGCCGATCTTGGTGCGGTTGAGCACGAGCGTCATCGTCAGAAAAACAGCGAGCCCGACGACGACGGCGAGAAGCCGGTATTTTTCGACCGCCGCATCGCCGATGATGAAAGCGCCGCGCAGGCTCGTCGGCAGCGGCAACGGAATCTGCTGCGGCCCCCAGAACGCATAGAGCAATTGCTCGGCGACGATCATGCCGCCCATGGTGATGAGAATCTGCTTGAGATGCTGGCCGTAGACGGGGCGGATCAGCACGCGCTCGAAGGCAAGTCCCAGCGCGCCCGTCACAGCCGCCGCGAAGATGACGGCGGGAACGAGCGCCGTCAGATTGGCTGCGAGCGAATCCGCCTGCATGTAGCCCGCCATCGGCGCCAGCACGAGCGTCGCCAGATAGGCGCCGACGGCGATGAAGGCGCCATGGCCGAAATTGAGCACGTCCATCAGGCCGAAGACGAGCGTCAGGCCCGAGGCCATGATGAAGATCATCATGCCCATGGCGAGGCCGGCGACCGTCAGCGTGATCCAGGTCGAGAAGGACACGAAGGGCAGCGCCGCCAGCGCGACAAGCGCCGGCAGCATGGCTGGCAGAATATCCGTCTTCTGTTGCGGCAGGGCCGCGCCGACGTCGGTTGCAGCGCTCATTGATGCGAGTCCAAACTCAACCCGAGGAATTTGTGTTGCAGGCTTTCGTCGGCGGCGAGTTCGGCCATCGCTCCCCAATGCACGGCGCGGCCGTTGTCCATGACGACGACATCGTCGCCGATCTGTCGCGCGACAAGGAAATTCTGCTCGACCAGCAGGATGCTCGCGCCGCGCGCCTTGAGATCGGCGAGGCAGGCGATGAGCGCGGCGACGATGGCGGGCGCAAGGCCCTTGGTCGGCTCGTCGATAAGCAGGAGCTTGCGCGGCTCGGCGAGCGCGCGGGCGATCGACAGCATCTGCTTCTGACCGCCGGACAGATTGCCGGCGCGCGACAGCCAGAATTTCTTCAGCGCCGGAAAGAAGCCGAAAATCCATTCGAGCCGCGCCTCGTCGAGCGGGGCGTCGCGCGCGGCGAGCACGAGATTTTCCTTCACGCTCAGATCGGAGAAGACGCCCATATTCTCGGGCACGTAGCCGAGGCCGAGGCGGGCGATGTCAGGCGTCGTCATGGCCTCGACATGTTGGCCGGCGAAGCGGATTTCGCCGGAGCTGGCGCGCCACAGGCCCATGATCGTGCGCAGCGTCGTCGTCTTGCCGGCGCCGTTGCGGCCGAGCAGCATGGTGACGCGGCCTTGCGCCACCGAAAGATCGACGCCGTGCAGGATGTGGTAGCGGCCGATATGCGTCTCGACGCCGGTGAGTTGCAGCAGCGGGCTCATGCGGCGGGCTCCGCGTTCGGCGCGTCCTTTTGCGGCGCGACGCCGAGATAGGCTTCCTGCACGATCTTCGAGGCGATGACCTCGGCCGGCTTGCCGTCGGCGACGAGGCGGCCGTTGTGCAGCACGATGATGCGGTCGGCGAGCGAGCGCACGACGTCCATCTTGTGTTCGACCAGCAGGATGATCTTGGCTTTGTCCTGCTTCAGCCGCGCGATGAGATCGAGCACGATAGGCACTTCATCGACGCTCATGCCCGCCGTCGGCTCGTCGAACATGAAGACCTGCGGCTTCA